>ENA-ORRW01000926-ORRW01000926.1-human-gut-metagenome-genome-assembly--contig:-NODE-926-length-31203-cov-7.975632_pt1 | contig 31203 bp, 30 predicted proteins | sample MGYA00242183_ERZ509150 | MGnify/ENA primary metagenome ERZ509150 (study PRJEB26280, sample SAMEA2338639) | human gut metagenome | biome: human gut; feature: human-associated habitat; material: faeces... | reverse complement strand
CTTAAGTACGCATCGTTCACGCACTCCTCCGCATCCTGCGCGCTTGCAAGGATATTGTCCGCGAGCTTGTGGCAGAGCTTGCCGTATTTCTTGTCCAGCTCGCTGATGGCATCCTCCGAGCGCGCAAAGAACAGCTCGATGATCTGCGCGTCTTCCATCGTGCAGCGCCTCCTTTCCTCGTGAAAAAGTGTTTCTACTTGAATAGACGCAATTTCCGGCAAAATGCTTCACGAAACCGTAAAATTTTTTTATTTTTCCTTTTTGACGGAAAAACCGGATGATTTGTTCCTGCGCGGCGGGAGAAAAAGGGAAGAAATCGACAAAATTATATTATAAATATAAGAAAACGGCCCCGCACCTTTTCGGTACGGGGCCGTTGATCCTGCATTTAAAGGTGCTGCCTTGCGTGCTCGCAGATCGCGTCGTATGTCTGCTGGCTGATGTCGTGCTCGATCTTGCACGCATCCTCCTCAGCGGTCTTTTCGTCCACGCCGAGGGCGATGAGAAATTTTGTGAGCGTGTGGTGGCGGTCGAGCATCTTTGCTGCGATCGCCATGCCGCGGTCTGTCAGCGTGATGAGGCCGTCGCGGTCCATCTCGATATATCCGTTTTCGCGCAGCCGCTTGGTCGCGTAGGTGACGCTGGGCTTCGTCACGCCCAGATGGTCGGCCACGTCGACCGAGCGGATATAGCCGTGCTGCTCTTTCATCATCAGCATGGATTCGAGATAATCTTCAGATGCCTTTTGGATTTTCATGTGCGGTTTCACCAACTTCATTGTTAAAGGTCAATCACAGATTAACATGCTCTAACAAAAAATGCAAGCATTAAAAAATGTTCACAAAACCTCTTGACAAAATAGGTTAGAGAGATTAAACTTACGGGCGAAAGTTAAACGACACTAACTTTGCGCCGGCGAATTGCGGATCGCCGCGATGAGAAAAGTGCCAGACCAACAGCATGCGGAGGGATAAATAATGATGCCGCTTACACTGGCGAATGCCGGAGAAGAAAATACCATCCTCAAAGTCGGCGGGAGTGCTGAAGTGAAAAAGCATCTCGAAGATCTCGGCTTTGTGGCCGGGGGCACGGTGAGTATCGTGTCGTCGCTCGGCGGGAACGTGATCGTCAAGGTCAAGGAAGCCCGCGTTGCCATTAGTGAAGAAATGGCAAGAAAAATCATGGTTTGAGCAATTTTTCAAATAAAAGGAGAGAGATTATGAAAACACTGCGTGAAGTCAAGATCGGCGAGACCGTCAAAGTCGTCAAGCTCCATGGCGAGGGCCCCGTCAAGCGCCGTATCATGGATATGGGCATCACCAAGGGCACTGAGGTGTTCGTGCGCAAGGTCGCGCCCCTGGGCGACCCGATGGAAGTCACCGTGCGCGGCTACGAGCTGTCGCTGCGTAAGGCGGACACCGAAATGATCGAAGTTGAATAATTTATTTCTACATAAGTTAAGGAAACTTAACAAGAAGGAGCAGTAAGAAACATGGAAAAGCAGATCAAAATTGCCCTCGCGGGCAACCCCAACTGCGGTAAGACGACGCTGTTTAACGCCCTGACCGGCTCGAATCAGTTTGTCGGCAACTGGCCAGGCGTCACCGTGGAAAAGAAGGAAGGTAAGCTCAAGAAGCACGATGACGTGGTCATCATGGACCTTCCCGGTATTTACTCCCTGTCCCCCTACACGCTGGAGGAGGTCGTCGCCCGTAACTACCTCATCACCGAGCGTCCCGACGCGATCCTGAACATCATCGACGGCACGAACCTCGAGCGTAACCTGTATCTCACCACCCAGCTCACTGAGCTCGGCATCCCCGTGGTCATCGCCATCAACATGATGGATATCGTCCGCAAGAACGGTGATGAGATCAACGTCAAGGAGCTCTCCCGTGAGCTTGGCTGCGAGATCATCGAGATCTCCGCACTCAAGGGCGACGGCGTCATGGACGCTGCCGAGGCTGCCATCCGCGCCGCCAAGGGCACCAAGACCGTCCCGATGCACACCTTCTCCGGCCCTGTCGAGCACGCCATCGCCCACATCGAGGAGGCGGCCGTGCACTCCATGCCGGAAGAGCAGCAGCGCTGGTACGCGATCAAGATCTTTGAGCGCGACGACAAGGTGCTCGAAAAGCTCAGCATCCCCACCGAGACGATGAACCACATCGAAGAGGACATCAAGGCGGCGGAGACAGAGCTCGACGACGACGCCGAGAGCATCATCACCAACGAGCGCTACATCTACATCGCCCAGCTCATCAAGGGCTGCTACAAGAAAAAGAGCAGCGAAAAGCTCTCTACCTCCGATAAGATCGATAAGGTCGTCACCAACCGCTGGCTGGGCCTGCCCATCTTCGCGGTCGTGATGTTCCTTGTTTACTACATCGCCATGGTCGCCGTCGGCGCGCCCGCGACCGACTGGGCAAACGACGGCGTGTTCGGCGATGGCTGGCACCTGCTGGGCATTGGCTCCGCCGCCTACGGCGAGGCAAGCGACGATTACACCGCCGCCTCCGAGGCTGTCAACGCTTTCGTCGGCCTCGACATGGAAGACGAGAGCTTCGACGCCGACGCGGCGCTCGAAGAGCTCAAGGCCTTCCAGCCCACCGAAGACACCGCCACCGTTGACGTGGAAGATGAAGAGACCCTCGCCATCAATGAGATGACCGCCTACTACGACGCGCTGCCCGAGGGCGCGGACAAGATGGACGATGTTGTCCAGATGACCTATGTGGACGCCGTCAGCTACTTTGAAGAAAACGGCTTTGACGAGCCCGACCCGGCAGACTATGGCGTATGGGTCCCGGGCGTGCCCGTTCTGATCGGCGATGCGCTTGACGCTGCCGGTACGGCTGACTGGCTCAACGGCCTGATCCTCGACGGTATCGTCGCCGGTGTCGGCGCGGTGCTCGGCTTCGTGCCGCAGATGCTGGTTCTGTTCCTGATGCTCGCCTTCCTCGAGGCCTGCGGCTACATGGCCCGTATCGCCTTCGTGCTCGACCGTATCTTCCGCAAATTCGGCCTGTCCGGCAAGTCCTTCATCCCGATGCTCATCGGCACTGGCTGCGGCATCCCGGGCGTCATGGCCTCCCGTACCATTGAAAACGAGCGTGACCGCCGTATGACGATCATGACCACCACGTTCATCCCCTGCGGTGCGAAAGTGCCCTTCATCTCCATGGTCGCCGGCGCGATCTTCGGTGGTGCCGCATGGGTCGCCACCTCCGCCTACTTCGTCGGTATGGCTGCCATCATCATCTCCGGCATTATGCTGAAAAAGACGAAGATGTTCTCCGGCGACCCCGCCCCCTTCGTTATGGAGCTGCCCGCCTACCACTGGCCGACCGTCGGCAACGTGCTGCGCAGCATGTGGGAGCGCGGCTGGTCCTTCATTAAGAAGGCCGGTACCATCATCCTGCTTTCCACCATCGTTGTGTGGTTCACCACCTACTTCGGCTGGGTGGACGGCACGTTCCAGATGCTCTCTGAGGAACAGATCGACGCCTCCATCCTCGCCAAGATCGGCAATGCCATCGCATGGATCTTTGCGCCTCTCGGCTGGGGTACCTGGCAGGCGGCTGTCGCCTCCATCACCGGCCTTGTCGCCAAGGAGAACATCGTCGGCACCATGGGCATCCTGTATCCCGCCGGCTGGGCTGAGATCGGCGCGGCCTTCACGCAGATCAGCGGCTATTCTTTCCTGGTGTTCAACCTGCTGTGCGCTCCGTGCTTCGCGGCCATCGGCGCCATCAAGCGTGAGATGAACAACGCGAAGTGGACATGGTTCGCCATCGGCTATCAGTGCGGCTTTGCTTACCTCATTGCCCTGATGATCAATCAGTTCGGCAACGCCTTCACCGGCAGCCTGAACGTCATCGGCCTGATCGCGGCCATCGTTGTCCTCGCCGGTATGATCTACATGCTCTTTAAGCCCTACAAGGAAGCTACCAAGCTGAGCGATAAGCACTGATCCCTTAACCCCGATACCCTGCGAAAGGAGTGATTTCCATGTTGAACTGGGTTACCGCAAACCTGTCGACGATCATCGTCTCTGCTATCCTGCTTGCCATAATCATTGCTATCTCCACCTATCTTATCCGGCAGAGAAAGAGGGGAAGAAACTCCTGTGGCTGTAACTGTGCGCACTGCGCTATGCACGGCACCTGTCACAGTAAGCAGCATTAAATAGCACAGGAGACGCGGGACTTATCCACCCGCGTCTCCTGCGCCGTATGAAAGGAAATGCTCTTAACATGTACGAAACCAAAGTGAAGATCGACGGCATGATGTGCGGCATGTGCGAATCGCACATCAACGACGCCATCCGCAACGCGTTCTCCGTGAAGAAAGTCTCCGCCTCCCACTCCAAGGGCGAAGCGGACATCATCAGCGAAGAGCCCATCGACGAGGCGAAGCTGCGCGAGGCCATCACCAAGACCGGCTACGACTTCGTCTCCATGACGAGCAAGCCGTATGAAAAGCACAGCCTGTTCGGCTTTTTGAAGAAGTAAAAGACAAAATGAAAGGCACGGCTTTAGCCGTGCCTTTTTTTTGACTTAGTTCTGCGCTTCGGCGCGCTTCCTGCGGTGCGGGCTTTTCAAAAAGTCGACGAGCTTTTGCTCCATGCGGGAGAGCTGCTGCGATTTGAGCGTGATGAGATAGATCGTGCGCTTGAGCGCGCTTTTGTCCATCTCGAAGGCGAGCAGCGTGCCGTTTTGAACCTCCTGCTCCACGGCGAGCGCCGAGAGCACGGCAACGCCTACGCCGCCGGAGACCATCTGCTTGATGGCCTCGGGATCGTCCACGCGCGCCACGACATGCAGCATATCGTGGGAGAGGCCGAGCGTGCGCAGATAGTTTTGCAGGCTCGTGCCCGTGCCAGAGCCCTCTTCGCGCGAGACGAACGGCTCTTCAAGCAGCAGCTTGCGGCCGTAGACGCCGCGCTCTCTGAGCATGCGGTAGTGCTCGTTGTTCGGCGCGGCGAGCACGAGCCTGTCGTCGTAGAGAGGGAAGTAGTCGACATTTTCCGGCTCGCTGACCGCGCCGACAAAGCCGACGGCGATCTGGCCGGATTTCAGCATCCGGTGCACCTGCTCGCTGTCGCCGCGGCGCAGGGAATAACGGAACTCCGGCTCGCGCTTCAAAAACGCGGCGAGGTAGCCCGGCACCAGATATTGCCCCGGCACGGTGGACGCGCCGAGCGCGACCACGGGGGCGCTGTCCGCGTCGGAAAACAGCGTGCGCAGCGCGGCGCAGTCATTCAGAATGCGCCTTGCGATGGGGTAGACCTGTTCGCCCTCCTTCGTCAAGCGAACATGGCGGCGGTTGGAGCGCACGAACAGCTCCTTGCCGAGCGCCTGCTCCAAAAGCGAAATGTGCGCGCTCACGGTGGACTGGTTGAAGAACAGCTCCTCCGCCGCACGGGTGAAGCCGCCGTATTCCACAACGGCGACAAAAATTTCAAGCTGCTTGAGGCTGATATCGTTCATAAGACGGGTTTCCTCCGGAATGTCGTTCTACTTTGAAAAGAATAATATGAGAGGACGAAAAAAGCAAGGCGTTTCATCGCTTTTTTCAATGATAAACTGTATTTTATGAAATACAGGCGATGGATCGTGCGCTCTTGCAATTTGCGGGGGAGTTTGGTATCATGGCAGGCAGATCAAAAGAAAAACGGCGGTGATGATAAGATGAAAACAGCGCTTGTGACGGATGGAAAATACCGCTCGTCCATCGCGGCGGTGCGTGCGCTGCACCGCGCGGGCTACCGCGTGGTCGTGACGCAGACAAGGGCGGATGTCAAGAGCGCACCCGCAGTGTCGGTGTCGAAGTCCTGCGATGATTTCCGCTGGATTGACGGCGCATGCGCGGATGCGGATTACGCCGAAAAGCTGCTGAGCGTACTCAAAGAGTATGAGCATCCGGTGCTATTTTGCGTCGGCGCGGTGACGCTCAACACCGTCGCCGCCCGTCGGGAGGAGTTTGCCGCGCTGGCGAACTTCCTCATCGCGCCGAAGGAGACGCTCGACGCGCTCAACGACAAGGAGAGCGTGCATCAGCGCGCGCTGGAGCTTGGCATTCCTGTGCCGCGCGAGTACGACGGCACGCCGGAGAGCTATCCCGTCGTCGTCAAGCCACACTGCGGAGAAAAGTTCGGTCTCAAGGCTGCCGACCGCTACGCCGTAGCGAACAACGAGGCGGAATTCGACGCCATCATGGAAAAGATGCAGCGCTACGACCCGAGCCCCATCGTGCAGCAGAAGATCACGGGCGCGGGCGCGGGCGTGAGCCTGCTGCTCGGCCGCGAGAGCGAGCTGCTCGGCGCGCTGTGCCACCGCCGCGTGCGCGAGTATCCGATCACAGGTGGGCCGTCGACCTGCTGCGAGAGCTTTTATGATGAAAAGATGATCGACGAGGCTTACGAACTGCTCAAGTCGTTTCACTTTACAGGCCTTGCCATGGTTGAGTTCAAAGGGGACTGTATTTTGGAAGTCAACCCCCGCGTGTGGGGCAGTTTCCCGATGACGGAGGCGGCGCAGAGTCCCATCGTCGCGCACTACGCGCAGACCGCGCAGGGCGGGCAAGTCACCTACACGGCGAAGGACTACCGGACGGGTGTAAAAATGCGCTTTTTCCTCAACGACACGGTCGCTGCACTGAGCTATCTGAAGGCGGGCCGCGTCAAGGAGGGCCTGCGCGGTCTCGGCGATTTCTTCACGGCGAAAGAGGCCTTGAGTGCCAAGGGCGATGGCAAGGTCATGCGCGCATACCTTAAAAAGAGCCTGTTTGAGCGCTGAGAAGGGGGAGAGGATCATGGAGCTGCGGCTCGATCTGCACATTCATTCCGAGCGGTCGTTCGACGGCTGCATGAGCCTGAGCGAGATCGTTGCGCTTGCGCGCGAGCGCGGGCTGAACGGTGTCGCCATCTGCGACCACGACCGCGTGCTGGACGAGGTTCCGGAATTCGACGATTTTCTCGTCATCCCCGCGACCGAGGTTTCGACCGAGCGCGGGCATCTGCTGGGTCTCTTTGTGAGAGAACCCATCGAAACGAGGAAGTTTTCCGAGTCGGTCACGGCCATTCACGCACAGGGCGGGCTGGCGGTCATCGCGCATCCCTTTGAGCACAGCACAGACGCGAACCGGCTCGACGATGTAATGAGCCGGCTTGACGGCGTCGAGATCTGGAACAGCCGTGCCGACCGCAAGAACAAAAGCGCCAACGCCATGGCGCGCGAGCTGGCGCAAAAATGGAAAAAGCCCGTCACTGCGGGCAGCGACGCACATGTGCCAGAAGAGGTCGGCGGCGGCGTGGCGGTGCTGGAAGCGGACGAGCTGTCGCTTTCCGCCGTCAAGGCAGCGCTCCTGCGGGGCGCGAAGCAGGTCGAAGGCCGCCGTGGCCGCGCAATGTGCGTAGCGAGAAGCCAGAAGGCCAAAAGAGAGAAGACAAACGCAGGCGTAAAAAGACGAGTAAATGGAATGCTCTTTACAGTAAAATGCGCCTTGCAGGACTTTACCACCAGGGAGGATGGATGGCATGTCATGGATCGTTAAACTCGGCAAAAAGGGAAAGAAGATCGTCAAGAAGATCATCACGCCCGCGGAAAAGCACTACGTCGGCTACACGCGCCGCATCGAGCGCGTGAAGACGGGCGAGCGTATCTGCGCGATGACGTTTGACGACGGCCCGATGGGCCTTCCCGCATCGCCCGACCGATTTGAGGGCAAAACGCTGACGGATGTGCTGCTCGATACGCTCGCGCAGTACGGCGCAAAGGGCAGCTTCGACGTCATCGGCGACACGAGCGAGAACTACCCCGACGAGGCGGGCAAGCTCGGCAGCGCGGCGTGGGGCGGCGTCAAATTCGACCACTACCCCGATATCCACTGCGACGACAAGGGCGGAGCCGTGCACAACGACCGCCTGATCCGCCGCATGCTCGACGAGGGCCATCAGATCACAAACCACGGCTACCGCCACATCATCTTCGGCAAAAAGCCGTTTGTCTACGGCGCGCGCGAGTACCTGCCCGGCTTTGACGCCGCGGTCGCGGACCTGACGCGCCTCGACACGCTGATGCGTGAGCGCTACGGCTATACGCTCACGCTCGCGCGCCCGCCGCACTATGTCGACAAGATGGCGGGCGGCTTCACGAGTTACGACGTCTACGAGCGCATGGGGTACCAGTATATGGCCGCGTCGTTCGATGGCGCGGGCTGGCTGCCCTCCACGCATGAGGACCCTGAGGCGGCGCTTCAGGCGGAGATCGACGCGATGGTCGAGCCGATGCGCAAGGCGCTCGAAAAGGACCCGGACTTCTTCTGCGGACAGATCATCTTCCAGAAGGACGGCTACAACATGGCCAAGCGCACGCCGGTCGCGTTCGCGCTGAGCAAGCAGCTCGCGCTTCTTAAGGAGTACGGCTACCGCGTTGTCAGCGTGGGCGAGCTGATGGAGGAGAGTCCGTTTACGGATGTCGGGCGCGACGATCCGCTGTTTGAAAAGCTCGTCGCGCTTGCAAAGACGCGAGCCATCGTCTTCACGGACAACAAGCTGCGCCTCGACGATAAAATGACCGTCGGCGAGCTCGCGATGCTGCTCGCGCCGCGCGACGAGGCCCTCTCCCGCCGTGTCGCCCAGCTGCGAAAGACCGGCAAGGCCGGCCCCTACGACGGCGCAATGTCCTACTGCCGCGAAAACGGTCTCATCGACGCGAGCACCAAGGCCGAGGACGCTGTCACAAAGCTGCCAGACGTCATGTTTGGCAAGGTAACTGACTTTACAAGAAGAAACGTCTACGCGGCATATAAAATGGAAGAATAAAATGGCCTCAAGTACCTCCGCTACATGGCGGAGGTATTTTTTTCTCCTCGTCCACATAGGCTATGGCAGAAATGGACGGGAGGCGGGCGGCATGAAGAAGCGGCGGCAGTGGACAACATACAGCGGGAGTGGGAAGCGCGTTGCGCCGCGAACGCACACATCGCGCGTGTCTCGCGGCAAGGAGATGGGAGTGCCGCGGCTTTGGGTGCAGCTCATCGTCTGCGGGGCGCTGTTTGTGGCGCTCATTGGCCTCAAGCTGCTGATGCCGGGGAACTTAAGCGCGCTGCGCGGGACGCTGGGGCAGTGGCTGGTGCGCGACGCGGACTTCATCTCGGCGTTTTCCGCGGTCGGGCGTGCGGCATCCGGCGAGCAGGACTGGGGCGATTCGCTGTCGGAGGCCTATGTCGCGGTGTTTGGCGGCGAGAGCAAGGCGCAGGAGGTATCGGGCAATCTGATCGGCATGACGGTCTCGGAGCAGGACGTCTCCGACCTCACGAGCGCGCGGGAGCTGCCCGCACTCGCCGTGGGCGAGCAGCGCATTTTAGGCTTTTCGTACACGCCGCCGCTGTCCGGCACGGTGACATCGCCGTTCGGCTGGCGCGACGATCCGAACGGCGCGGGCGAGTGCTTCCATTACGGCATGGACATCGCGGGCGAGGAGGGCGCCTCCGTCGCCTGCTTTGCCGACGGCACCGTCGGCACGGTGGGGGAGAGCAATATCCTCGGCAACTATGTGACGGTCAACCACGAGGGCGGATTTTCAACGCTCTACGCCCATTGTAGCGCCATCACCGCGAGCGCGGGACAGAGTGTCAAAAAGGGCGATGCGATCGCTAAAGTTGGCTCGACCGGCAACGCCACGGGCTCGCACCTCCACTTTGAGGTGCACGACGGGGAAGAGTATCTGAACCCTGTTTACTATGCGGTTCCCTGAACGCGGGCTCCACGTTTCGTGGAGCTTCTGGCTGCTCATTCTGCTCGCGGCCATCGTGAGCCCGCTGATGATCGTGCTCTCGATTTTGCTGGCCGCCGCGCTGCACGAGTGCGGGCATTTTCTGGCACTGCGGGCATTCCACGTGCCCATCGAGGGGCTGCGTCTCAGCGCGTTTGGCGCGGTGCTGCACGCGCGCGGAGCGCAAAGGCTCTCTTACGGGCGTGAGCTTGTCGTCACGCTCGCGGGCTGCGGCATGAACCTCGTCTGCGGCGTTCTGACGGCGTGGTTTTCGCTGCACTATGTGTGGGTGGAGGGCTTCGTCTTCGCTGGCGCGCACATTCTGCTCTGCGCGTTCAACCTGCTGCCTATCCCGCCGCTCGACGGCTCGCACGCGCTGAATCTTGCGGTCTCGGCGTTGTTTGGCCCGCTCGTGGGCGACGCGGTCGCGGCGCTTGCGGGCGTTCTCTGTTCACTCGCGCTGCTGGGCGGGGCAGTGTATCTCTATGTGCAGACGCGCGGCGGCGCGCTCGTTATTTTTGCCGCACTGGCACTGCTTTTAAGCGCGCTCAAAGAACTGAGACTTGCGCGTCGCGCAATAAAAGTGTAGAATAGCCGAAAATGGATGTTTGTGCCCATTTTCGGCTTTTTATTTTTGCTTACTTCAGAGGAGAACTTTTGTGGATAAGAGATTGGAACGCATTTTGCCCCGCGTGCAGAAGCCCGCACGCTATGTCGGCGGGGAATTCAACGCGATCATGAAGGACAAGAGCAAGGTCGACACGCGCGTCGCCTTCTGCTTTCCCGACACGTATGAGATCGGCATGTCGAACCTCGGCATGCGCATTCTGTACGGTGTGATGAACAATATTGAGGGCGTGTGGTGCGAGCGCTGCTTTGCCCCCTGGGGCGACATGGAGCAGGAGATGCGAAATGCGAACATCCCGCTCTACGCGCTCGAATCGTTTGACCCGATCAAGGATTTTGACATCATCGCCTTTTCCATTGGCTATGAGATGGCGTTCCCCGCGATGGTCGACATGCTGGACTTAGCAGGCGTGCCGCTGCACGCGAGCGAACGCACGGCGCTCACACCGCTCGTTGTCGCGGGCGGCACGGCGATGTACAACTGCGAACCCATCGCGGATTTTATCGATCTTGCTCTTATCGGCGAGGGCGAGGAGATGGATGTCGAGCTCATCGAGCTGCACCGTCAGGCGCGGCGAGAGGGCTGGAGCAAGCACGAGTTTCTCGTGTGCGCCGCGCAGATCCCGGGCGTCTATGTGCCGAGCCTTTACGACGTTGTCTACAACGACGACGGCACGGTCAAGTCCATCACGGCAAACGAGGGTGCGCCCAAGGTCGTCCTAAAGCGCATCATGCGGGACATGGACAAGGCCTACTATCCGACCAAGACCATCGTTCCCTCGACCGAGATCGTGCAGGACCGTGTGTCGCTGGAGCTGTTCCGGGGCTGCATCCGGGGCTGCCGCTTCTGTCAGGCGGGGTATGTCTACCGTCCCGTGCGCAACCGCTCGGAGGAGCTGCTGCGCGGCTACGCCGTTGAAGCCGTCGAGGACTCGGGCTATCAGGATATGACGCTCTCGTCGCTCTCGACGTCCGACTATCCGCACCTTGTCGAGCTGTGCGACGACTTAGAGGACTTCTGTGCCCAGCGGCATGTGACGCTCGCGCTGCCGTCGCTGCGTGCGGATAACTTCTCCATGGCGCTGATGGAGCGGCTGCAAAAGGGCAGAAAGACCGGCCTCACGTTTGCACCCGAGGCGGGCACGCAGAGACTGCGCGACGCCATCAACAAGAATCTGACGGAGGAAGATCTGCTCGAATCCTGCCGCCGCGCGTTTGCGGGCGGATACAGCGCGGTCAAGCTCTACTTTATGCTCGGCCTTCCGACCGAGACGGACGAGGACGTGCTCGGCATTGCCGACATCGCGGCCCATGTCATGCACGCCTGGCGCGAAAGCGCACTCAACAAGACGCGCGGCGTGCGCATCACGGTTTCGACCTCGTGGTTTGTGCCAAAGCCGCACACGGCGTTCCAGTGGGAGCCGCAGATCCCCATTGAAGAGTACGAGCGCCGCGTCAAGCTCCTGCGCGAGGCGATGAACACCAAGTCCGTCACGTACAACTGGCACCCCTCGCCCACGAGCTTTATGGAGGCGGTCATCTCCTGCGGCGACCGCCGGCTCGGCAAGGTCATCGAGACCGCGTGGCGCAAGGGCGAAACGCTCAGCGCGTGGGAGGACTATTTTGATCTGAACCGCTGGATGGAGGCCTTTGAGGAGTGCGGCCTTGACCCGCACTTTTACGCCAACCGCCGCCGCAGCGAGGATGAAATTCTGCCGTGGAGCATGATCTCCTGCGGCGTTGCACCGGGGTATTTGAAGCGCGAGCACGCGTTGAGCTATGAGGGCGTGACGACGCCGGATTGCCGCACGCACTGCAACGCCTGCGGCGCAAACTGCCTGGTGGGAGGGAAATGCGATGTCTAAATTGCGGCTGGTTTTTGTCAAGGAGCATCAGGCATCCTACATTTCGCATCTTGACGTGATGCGCACGTTCCAGCGCGTGTTCCCGCGCGCGGGCCTTTCTATCAAGCACTCCAACGGCTTCCACCCGCACCCGATTCTGTCCATCGTGCTGCCGCTGCCCGTGGGGCAGTCGAGCGACTGCGAGATCCTTGACTTTGAAAGCGTGGAAGACAGCACGGGCGAGGGCGTGGCCGAGGCGCTGAACACCGGCATGCCCGCGGGCCTTCACGTGCTGGACTGCTATAGCGTGACGCGCCCCGTGCGCGAGATGGTCAACCTGCGCGCACAGCTCGAAATGGAATACGACAACGGCGTGCCCGAGGGTGCGTGCGAGCGCATCCGCGAGTTTTTTACGCAGGAGGAGATCTTTGTCGAAAAGCGCACGAAGCACAAGGGCATGACCGAGCTCAACATTGCGCCGCTCATCCGCTCGCTCACGCTGACGGAGAGGGAGGGCGTGATCCTCGCCGATGCGGTCGTTGCCGCGCAGGACCCAGGCCTTAACCCCGCGCTGATCGGCGCGGCGGTCGCGCGGCACCTGCCGGAGATCGCGCCGGACTTTGTTCGCGTGCGCCGAAAAGAGGTCTACGACGCGGAAATGAACGTTTTCCGCTGATTTCTGCCGTGTTTTTGCAAATAATGCTTGCATTCCCGTTGGGGATGTGATATGCTACCATAGCTTGAAAAGGGCGGTCCTCTGCCGTGCGCGGGTGAAAGAGTCCCGACAGCGCCGAAGAAAAGCGGTCAAGAACGCCTATAAATAGGAGGAAAATATCCATGGATCTCATCAAAGAGCTCGAATCCCAGCAGCTGAAAAAGGAAATGCCCGTCATCAACGTCGGCGACACCGTCCGCGTTCATGTCAAGATCAAGGAAGGCTCCCGCGAGCGTATCCAGGTCTTCGAGGGCATCGTCATCGCGAAGAAGCACGGCGGTCTTGAGGAGACCTTCACCGTTCGTCGTCTTGCCTACGGCGTCGGCGTCGAGAAGGTGTTCCCCATCCACTCCCCCCTCATCGAGAAGGTCGAAACCGTGCGCAGCGGTTATGTTCGCCGCGCCAAGCTGTATTACCTGCGCGGCCGCGTCGGTAAGGCTGCCAAGATCCGCGAGAAGCTGTAAGGCAGATTCTTTGAGAACAAAAAAGCATGGCGTTTCCGCCATGCTTTTTTTGTTGCCTTTTTCAAAAAGCGTGCTACAATAATACATTAGAAAATCAGGCGCATTTTGCCGCAGAGGGAGACTGTTAGTCCGCCGCTGCGCGGCGCTGGGTTTAGGAGAGCGAAATGGACGAATTTGATCAGAAAATGGAGATCAGCGAGCAGCCGCAGGAGGAGATCGTGGAAAAGATCCCCGGACGCGACGTGTATGAGACGGTCTCGTCTCTCGTCTCGGCGCTGCTGGTCGTTGTGCTGGTGTTTACGTTTCTTGTGCGGCTGATGGGCGTTTCCGGCCCGTCAATGATCCCGACGCTGCAGGACGGCGACCGGCTTCTCGTCGTCAACTCGCTGCTCTGCGGCGACTATCAGGTCGGCGATATCGTCATCGCGCGCAAGGAGACCTTTGACTCGAAGCCCATCGTCAAGCGCGTCATCGCCACCGCGGGCCAGACCGTGGACATCGACTTTAACTTGGGTCAGGTCTATGTGGACGGCGAGCTTCTGGACGAGGACTACATCAACGACTACACCTATCGCGAAGAGGGCACCGTGTTCCCGCTTACCGTGCCGGAGGGCGAAGTCTTCCTCATGGGTGACAACCGCAACCATTCGAACGACAGCCGCGATTCCTCGCTTGGCACGGTGGACACGCGCCTTCTGATCGGCAAGGCGGTGTTCCTCGTCTTCCCGGGACGCGACTATCTGACCGAGCAGCGCGAGTTTGGCCGCATCGGCCTTTTGCAGTAAAGGGGGACGAGCAAATGCAGTTGGATTCTCTGAGCTGGTTCCCGGGGCACATGACCAAGACCCGCCGCATGATCACGGCGGAGCTCGGCAACGTGGACGCCGTGTGCGAAATTCTGGACGCGCGCATCCCGATGAGCAGCCGCAACCCCGATGTGGACGAACTGACGGCGGGCAAGCCCCGTTTGATCGTTTTGAACCGCGTCGATCAGGCCGACCCTGAGATGACGAAAAAGTGGGCGGCGTATTTCCGCTCGCTCGGCTGCGCCGTCATCGAAACGGACGCGAAGCGGGGCGGGGGCGTGAAGCAGTTTTCTTCCGCCGTGCGCACGCTGCTGCACGATAAGATCGCCTCTTACGAGGCCAAGGGCCAGATCGGCCGCGTGCTGCGCGTGATGGTACTCGGCATCCCGAACGTTGGCAAGTCGACGTTTATCAACAAGGTCTCCGGCCGCAAGAGCGCCAAGGCGGAGGACCGCCCCGGCGTCACGCGCACGAAGCAGTGGGTGCCGGTCGACAAGACGCTCGAGCTCCTTGATACGCCAGGCATCCTGTGGCCGAAATTCGAGGACAGCAGCGTCGGCGTGCGTTTAGCCTTCACCGGCGCGATCCGCGACGAGGTCGTCGACGTCGAAGAGCTCGCCATGCGCCTGATGGATTACCTCGGCAAAAATTATCCCAAGGCCATCGAGGAGCGCTACAAGCTCACCGTTTCGGAAGAGGACGACGGCTATGCACTGCTCGAAAAGGCGGGGCGCAAGCGCGGCTTTCTGATCTCCGGCGGCGAGGTCGACACCGAGCGCATGAGCCGTATCCTGCTCGACGAGTTCCGCGGCGGCAAGCTCGGCCGCTTTACGCTCGAATTCCCGCCGGAGGGCGAGCGCACATGAGCGTCAACCTACACTACGAGGACAAAGCCCGCTCCGCGGGCTTTTCATCCGTCTGCGGCGTGGACGAGGCGGGCGCGGGGCCGCTGATGGGCCCTGTATACGCCGCCGCCGTCATCCTGCCGGAGGGCTGTGAGATCGATGGGCTGAATGACTCGAAAAAGCTGACGGAGAAAAAGCGCGAGGCGCTGTTTCCCGTCATCTGTGAAAAAGCCGTCGCCTACGCCATCGCGTCCGTCGACGAGAAGGAGATCGACGCAACGGATATTTTGAGCGCACGCATGAAGGCGATGCAGCTCGCCATCGATGCGCTGCAAATCCCAGCGGACTATGCGCTCATCGACGGCAACCGCGACCACGGCGCGTCGGCAAAGATCACCACGCCGCACGAGACCATCGTCGGCGGGGACGGCGCGAGCTTATCCATCGCCGCGGCGAGCGTGCTGGCGAAAGTCAGCCGTGACCATTATGTGGTCGAAGTGCTCGACCCGATGTATCCCGAGTATCAGTTCGCCAGGCACAAGGGCTACGGCACAAAGCTCCACTACCAGATGCTCGATCAGTACGGCCCGAGCCCCGTGCACCGCATGACGTTTCTCAAAAAGTGGGAGGCGCGGCGATGAGCACGAAGCAGGACGGCGACTGGGGCGAGGCGCTGGTCGAAAAGTATCTGAGCGAGCGCGGCTGCCGCATCGTGGAACGAGAGTGGCGCTGCCGCTTCGGCGAGATCGACCTCATCGCCGAGAAGGACGGCGTGCTGCTGTTCGTCGAGGTGAAGCTGCGCACAAATTTGCAGTACGGTGCGCCGCGCGAGTACGTCACGGTGAAAAAGCAGGAAAAGCTGCGTGCCGCGGCGCTACTGTATTTAAGCGAGCGTGAGCTGGACGTGCCCGCCCGCTTCGACGTGGCGGAGGTCTACACCGATGTGCGCCATAGCGCGGGCAAAACGCGCATCCGCTACATCGCAAACGCATTTTGATCTGACTTTGGAAGGGAGGCACGCGATGGCATTATACGCGATCGGCGACCTGCACTTATCGCTCGGCACGAACAAGCCCATGGACGTGTTCGGCCCCAAGTGGGCAAACTATGTCGAGCGCATTCGGGAAAATTTCTCGAAGCTCAACGATGACGACGTCATCGTCATCGCGGGGGATATCTCGTGGGGGATGTCGCTCGAGCAGTCGCTGCCGGATTTTCAGTTTATTGACGCGCTGCCGGGGAGGAAGATCCTCTTAAAGGGCAACCACGACTACTGGTGGGGCACGGCGTCGAAGATGAAAAAGTTTTTTGCCGAGCACGACATCACAACGCTCGATATTCTCTACAACAACGCCTTTTTCTACGGCGACCACGCCATCTGCGGCACGCGCGGCTGGTTTTATGAAGAGGACGCCGCTGGCACGCACACGGGCAAGATGCTCGCGCGCGAGGCGCTGCGGCTTGAAACGTCGCTCAAGGCGGCGGAGGGGAAGCCCATCTACTGCTTTCTGCACTATCCGCCCATCTATCAGGGCTACAAGTGTCCCGAGATGCTCGAGCTTCTCGACAAATACGAGGTCGAGCGCTGCTATTACGGGCATCTGCACGGCTACACGCACCGCCGCGCGTTCGAGGGGATGCGCGAAAAAACCGAATATGCGCTGATCGCGGCGGATTATGTCGCCTTTCAGCCTGTAAAAATTTGCAATTAAGACATAAATTGATGCAAAAAAGGGTGGAAATTTTGAGGAAGCTATGGTATAATTCTACTTTGCAAAAGCATCATTATCTGATGTTAAACGGAGGAAAAAGAAATCATGACTGTCAAAAATGTTGAAAAGCTGGAAAAGAGCAGAGTCGCGGTGACCGTCGAGGTCGGCGCGGAGGAATTTGAAGCCGCCGTTGCCAAGGCCTACGCCAAGGCCCGCGGCAAGCTCAGCATTCCCGGCTTCCGCCCCGGCAAGGCCCCCCGCAAGATGATCGAAAAGCTCTACGGCGCGGGCGTTTTCTACAGCGATGCCGTTGACATCGCCCTGCCCGAGGCATATACGCAGGCCATCGGCCAGAGCGGCCTCGATGTTGTCGGCTATCCCGAGATCGAGATCGTGGACGACAAGATCGACGAGAACGGCTTCACCTTCAAGGCGACCGTTGCCGTGTATCCCGAGGTCAAGCTCGGCGAGTACAAGGGCCTGACGGCTGAGAAGGAAGAGATCAAGGTCAGCGCCGACGATGTCAAGGAGCGCCTCAATGAGATGGCCGAGCGCAACGCCCGCCTCGTCTCCGTCGACCGCAAGGCCAAGAAGGGCGACATCGCCGTCATCGACTTCGAGGGCTTCGACAACGGCGAAGCGTTCGAGGGCGGTAAGGGCGAGAATTACGAGCTCGAGCTCGGTTCCGGCAGCTTCGTCCCCGGCTTTGAGGATCAGGTCATCGGCATGAAGGCCGGCGAAGAGAAGGATCTCGACATCACCTTCCCCGAGGATTATCACAAGGACCTCGCCGGCAAGAAGGTCGTCTTCCACGTCAAGGCCAAGGAGATCAAGTGCAAGGAGCTTCCCAAGCTTGATGACGACTTCGCCAAGGACGTGTCCGAGTACGACACGCTCAAGGAGCTCAAGGACAGCATCAAGCGCGAGATCACCGAGCAGCGCGAGCAGTCCGCCAAGTATGCCGTCGAGAACGAGCTGATGGAGAAGGTCGCCGCGAACATCGAGTGCGACATCCCCGATGCGCTCATCGATGAGCAGTGCGCCCGCTTCCTTGAGGAGTTCAAGCAGCGCTTACAGTCTCAGGGCATCCCCTATGACCAGTACTGCAAGATGACCAACATGGATGAAGCCAAGTTCCTGGAGGAGGGCAAGGAGCCCGCGACCCGTCAGGTGCGCATGGACCTCGCCGTGAACGCCATCATCAAGGAAGAGAAGCTCGAGGCCACCGACGAGGAGGTCGAAAAGCAGTACAACGACCTTGCTGAGAAGTACAGCATGGACGTGGGCGAGCTCAAGAAGTATCTTGACGCCATGTCCGTCCGCACGCAGATCATCCGCGACAAGGCCATCAGCGTCGTCGTGGACAGCGCGAAGATCGAAAAGAAGAAGGCTCCCAAGAAGGAAGCCGAGGGCGCAGCCGCTGAAGGCGAGGAAAAGCCCGCCAAGAAGACCGCTGCCAAAAAGTCCGCCAAGAAGGAAGAAGAAAAGGCTGAATAATCGGCAAAGCGGCCATAATAGATAGAAACGACGATCAACCACAAATGCCTGCCATTTGTGGTTGATTGTGTACATACCAATTTTTTGAACAGGGTATGAACAAGGAGGTTACCAAGATGAGTTTAGTCCCTTACGTCATTGAACAGACCAACCGCGGCGAGCGTTCCTACGACATTTTCTCCCGCCTGCTGGAAGACCGTATCATCTTCCTCGGCGAAGAGGTCAACGACGCGACTGCGAGCCTGATCGTTTCGCAGCTTTTATTCCTCGAGGCCAAGGACCCCGACAAGGACATCCAGCTCTATATCAACTCCCCCGGCGGCAGTGTGACGGCCGGCATGGCGATCTACGACACGATGCAGTATATCAAGTGCGACGTGTCCACCATCTGCGTCGGCCTCGCCGCCAGCATGGGCGCGTTCCTGCTCTCGTCCGGCGCCAAGGGCAAGCGCATTGCGCTGCCGAACGCAGATATTATGATCCACCAGCCCTCTGCCGGTACGCAGGGCAAGGTCACGGATATGGAGAGCGACGTGGAGCATTTCCTGCGCATCAAGCAGCGCTTGAATAAGATCCTGGCCGAGAACACCGGCAAGACGCCCGAGCAGGTCAAGCTCGACTCCGAGCGCGACCACTGGATGACGGCGGATGAGGCGCAGGCCTACGGCCTTGTGGACAAGGTCATTTACAAGAGATAAGGACAGTTTGACTTATGAGTGAAGATAAGAAAAAAGAGCTTCGCTGCTCGTTCTGCGGCAAGAGCGAGCACGAAGTGCACCGCATGATCCAGGGGCCGGGCGTGCGCATCTGCGATGAGTGCGTCCGCCTGTGCATGGACGTGCTGGAGGACGGCTATGAGCCGCACGACGAGCTGGAAGCGCCCGACTCCATCCCCACGCCGCGCGAAATTCGCGAGGTGCTCGACCAGTATATCATCGGGCAGGAGGCGGCCAAGGTCGCGCTGTCCGTGTCCGTCTACAACCACTATAAACGCATCTTCTTCGGCGGCGACGACGAGGTGGAGCTGCAAAAGAGCAACATCCTGCTCCTCGGCCCCACTGGCAGCGGCAAGACGCTCTTTGCCCAGACGCTCGCCCGCATTCTGAAGGTGCCGTTCGCCATCGCGGACGCGACGACCCTCACCGAGGCGGGCTACGTCGGCGACGATGTGGAAAACATTCTGCTCCGCTTGCTTCAGGCGGCGGATTACGACGTGGAGCTCGCCGAGCGCGGCATCATCTATGTCGACGAGATCGACAAGATCGCCCGCAAGAGCGAGAACACCTCCATCACGCGTGACGTCTCCGGCGAGGGCGTGCAGCAGGCGCTCTTAAAGATCGTCGAGGGCACGGTCGCGAACGTCCCGCCGCAGGGCGGCCGCAAGCACCCGCATCAGGAGTTCATCCAGATCGACACGCACAACATCCTCTTCATCTGCGGCGGTGCGTTCGAGGGCATCGAGAAGATCATCGAGAGCCGTCTCGACCGCAAGTCGATGGGCTTCGGCGCGGAGCTCAAGAGCAAAAACGACGTGGATGAAAGCAAGATTTTACGCGAGGTGCAGCCGCACGATATCTTGAAGTTCGGCATCATCCCCGAGCTGGTCGGCAGACTGCCGGTCATCACGGCGCTCGACGCGCTGACGCGCGACGACCTTGTCAAGATCCTGACCCAGCCGAAAAACGCGCTCGTCAAGCAGTATCAAAAGCTGTTTTCTTACGACGACGCTGAGCTCACGTTCGAGCCCAAGGCGCTCGAAGCGATTGCCGACAAGGCCATCGAGCGCAAGATCGGCGCGCGCGGCCTGCGCGCGGTAATGGAGGGTCTGCTGATGAACGTGATGTACGACATCCCGTCCGACCGCACGATCGACCGCGTGACCATCACGCCGGGCTGCGTGGAGGGGACGGAACAGCCGAAAATTTCCCACCGCACAGAGAAAGAAGGGGAGGCGCCGCAGCCGTCGCTGCCGGCAGACTCCGCTTCATAAGGAGAAACCCCATGGAACCTGTAACAAAAAATCTTCCGGTCATCGCCATGCGCGGACTCAATGTGTTCCCTCGCATGAACACGAGCTTTGACCTCGAGCGTCCGATCTCCGTGCACGCGCTTGAGCGCGCCATGGAAAACGGGGAGGAGATTTTTCTCGTCACCCAGCGTGAGATCGGCGTGGAGCAGCCGGAGGAAAAAGACCTGTATGAGATCGGCACGGTCGCGCGCGTGACGCAGATTTTGCGCGTGTCTGACCGCGTGCTGCGCGTGATGATGGAGGGCGCGTGCCGCGCCCGCCTCAAGCGGCTGTGGCAGCGCGAGCCGTTTTTGCAGGCGCAGGTCGAGCTCATCGACGAGCCGGCCACCTCGTGCCATAGCAAGCGGACGGAGGCGATGCTGCGCCAGACCTACGCCAGCGTGACGGAATATGCCGAGCTCGCGCAGAAATTGCCGGACGATGTCTACGCCGCCATTTTATCGACGAACGATCCCGGCTATCTCGCTGACTTTATCGCCCAGCAGCTCAACCTGCGCTATCAGGACAAACAGGATATCCTCGACGAGCTGCGCCCGCTGCCGAGATTGCAGCGCATGAACGAGATTCTGCGCCGCGAGATCGAAGTTACCGCCATGGAGCAGGACATTGAAAGCAAGGTCCGCTCCCGCGTCGGAAAAATTCAGAAGGATTTTGTCCTGCGCGAGCAGATCAAGGTCTTACAGAACGAGATCGGTGAGGGCGGGGAGGACGAAGAACTCGACGAGTACCGCGAGAAGATCAGCAAGGCGCACCTGAGCGAAGAAGTGGAGCGCAAGCTGCTGAAAGATGTGGACAAGCTCGCCAAGCAGCCGTTCGGCAGCGCCGAGGCGAGTGTGCTGCGCAACTATCTCGACACCTGCATGGAAATGCCCTGGGGCGAGGAGACGAAGGAGCGCGCCAGCGTAGACGCCGCGCGCAAGATTCTTGACCGCGACCACTACGGCTTGCAGAAGGTCAAGGAGCGCATTTTAGAGTTCATCGCCGTGCGCCAGCTCAACCCCGAGGCGAAGGGGCAGATTTTATGTCTCGTCGGCCCTCCGGGCGTCGGCAAGACGTCGATCGCGCTGTCGGTCGCCAAGGCGATGAACCGCAAGGTCGCGCGGCTGTCGCTCGGCGGCGTGCGTGACGAGGCGGATATCCGCGGCCATCGCAAGACCTACATCGGCGCGATGCCCGGCCGCATCATCGAGGCCATCTCCCGCAGCGGCTCGATGAATCCGCTGCTCGTGCTCGACGAGGTCGACAAGATGGGAAGCGACGGGCGCGGCGACCCCGCGTCGGCGCTTTTAGAAGTGCTCGACAGCGAGCAGAACTACGCCTTCCGCGACCACTACCTTGAAATTCCCGTCGATCTGAGCCGCGTGATGTTCATCATGACGGCCAACACGCTCGACACCATTCCGCGCCCGCTGCTCGACCGCATGGAGATCATTGAAATCCCCAGCTACACGGACGAGGAGAAGGTGCAGATCGCGCAGCGGCACCTGCTGCCCAAGGAGCGTCAGGCCCACGGGCTGACGGCCTCGAGCCTGCGCGTGGACGAGAGCGCCATCCGCGCGGCCATCGCGCTCTACACGCGCGAGAGCGGCGTGCGCTCGCTTGAGCGTCAGCTCGGCAAGATCTGCCGCAAGGCGGCAATGCAGCTTGCCACAAGCGATGTAAAGCGAGTCACCGTGACAGAGAAGAACATCAAGGACTTCCTCGGTGCGCCGCGTGCTGCACAGGAGAAGATTCCCGAAAAGGACCTTGTCGGCGTGGTGAACGGCCTTGCGTGGACCGAGGTGGGCGGCGAAATTCTGCCCGTCGAAGTCGGCGTGATGGATGGCAGCGGCAAGGTCGAGCTCACGGGCAACCTGGGCGACGTGATGCAGGAGAGCTGCCGCGCGGCACTCTCGTGCCTGCGCCAGCGGGCGCAGGAGCTCGGCATCGCGCCGGACTTCTACAAGACGAGGGACATCCATATCCACTTCCCTGAGGGGGCCATCCCCAAGGACGGACCCAGCGCCGGTATCGCCATCGCGACAGCGGTGCTCTCCGCGCTGACGGGGCAGGCGGTACACCGCGATGTCGCCATGACGGGCGAGATCACGCTGCGCGGCCGTGTGCTCGCCATCGGGGGCTTGCGCGAAAAGACAATGGGCGCGCTGCGCGCGGGCGTACATACGGTCATTCTCCCGAAGGAGAATGAAAAGGACCTCGACGAGATCGACCCGCTGGTGCGCGAAAAGCTGCGCTTTGTACCGGTCGAGATGGTGGACGCCGTCTTTGCCGAGGCGCTGGTGCTGCCCGAAAAATGCACCGCTGCCGCGCACGAGAGCTATCTTCCTCCCGTGCAGGAGAGCGCGCACAGCGCGCTGCGTGCGGGCGAAATGAGCTGAAAGGAAACGAAAACCATGGTGATCAACTTCAACAAGGTCGAATTCATCCTCTCGGCGGCGTCGGAAAAGCAGTTCGTGCGCGATGGGATGCCGCAGCTCGCGTTTGCGGGGCGGTCGAACGTCGGCAAATCGTCCGTCATCAACCGGCTCGTCAACCGCAAGAACTTTGCCCGCGTGGGTGCGTCCCCGGGCAAGACCTCGCAGATCAACTACTTTAAGATCGACGGCAAGCTCTACCTCGTCGACCTGCCGGGCTACGGCTACGCCAAGGTCTCCAAGACCGAGCGCGACCGCTGGGGCAAGCTGATGGAAAACTATTTCCAGTCTGCGGGGCTCATTCACCTCGGCGTGCAGATCGTCGACGCGCGGCACAAGCCGACGGCGGACGACGTGACGATGCACGACTACTTCGTGCAGACGGGCTGTCCCGTCGTGATCGTGGCAAACAAGCTCGACAAGCTCAAAGCGCGCGAGATCGAGCCGAATCTTGCCCAAATTCGCGAGACGCTGAGTTTGCGCGATGATGAGCTCGTCATTCCGTTCTCTGCCGAAAAGGGCACGGGCAAGGAGCAGCTGATTGCGGCGATCCTCGACCATTTGAACGACTGAAAAGGAATAATCCTTCACAGAAAAGCCTCTGTATGGTTTGACCATACAGAGGCTTTTTATCGTATTTCCCGGGGAATCAGCGGCGCAGCGTCAAAAGCGCGGTGCAGTGGGAGAAGGATTCAAACGTCAGCGCGGGGAAGTGAGGACGGAGCTCGCCGTAGACGAAGTAAATTTCATCTGAGTCCCAATCCTCGCCTGCCGCAGTTCGACACGCTTCGAGCTCTTCGCGCGTGCGGAAGGCGACGTCGCCGATGAAAAGACAGCCGTCCTGCTTCAAAAGCGGCAGAAGCGCGCGAAGAAAGCCAATTTTCTGCGTGTCCGTCAGGTGGTGGAGCGAGTAGGTCGCGACGATGGCGTCGTACTGCCGTGCGCAAAGCTCGGGCACAAGGCCTTTGGAAAAATCGCCCTGATAGAGCCGCGCGTCCGGCATTTTTGCCTGCGCCAGTTCGATCATGCGCGCGGAAAAGTCCTGCCCATAGATGCGGCAGCCCTGCTCGTAGAGCCGCGAGGTCAAAACGCCTGTGCCGAAGCCAATGTCCAGCACATCACGCCCGCTCTGCGCGAGCACGCGCTGATAGAGCGCGTTCATCATGGCGCGGTAACCCGCAAAGGGGTAGCGGTCGTTCTCGTCGGAGAGGCCGACGCTCTTGTCATAGCCGTCGGCCCAGAGGTCGAAGCCGGTATTGTTCAGCATGTCAGTCCTCCTTTTCGTTCAGCGGGGGAAGTCCCAGCTCATAGAACGCCACGGCGCTCGCTGCGGCGACATTGAGCGAGTCAACGCCGTGGTACATCGGGATCCTGACCGTGTAGTCGCAGCTCGCGATGGTCGAGGACGCGAGCCCGTCACCCTCCGTGCCCATGACGATGGCAAGCTTTTCTTCGGCGGCAAGGCGCGGATCGTCGAGCCGTACGGAGTCGTTGCGCAGTGCCATCGCGACGGTGCGGAAGCCGAGATCGCGCAGCAGCTGCGTCCAGTCGCCGCTTTCGGGCAGGTAGGTCCACGGGATGAGGAACACATTTCCCATGCTGACGCGCGAGGCGCGGCGATAGAGCGGATCGCTGCCCGCGGTCGTGAGCAGCACCGCGTCCATGCCGAGCGCGGCGGCAGAGCGGAAGATCGCGCCGATGTTCGTCGGATTCATCACGTTTTCGAGCACGACGAGGCGCCGCGCATCGCGGCAGACGTCCTCGACGCTTTGGAGCTTCGGCCGCCGCATGGCGCAGAGCATGCCGCGCGTCAGGTGAAAGCCAGTGAGCTGTGTCAGCACGGATTCATCAGCGGTGTAAACCGGAATATCTTGACAGCAGCGGGCGAGAATTTCGCGCCCCTTGCCCTGCGTATGCTGCCGCTCCATCAGAAACGACACCGGCTCACAGCCCGCATCAAGCGCACGGCCGATGACGAGCGGACTTTCCGCGACGAAGAGCGCGTTGTCGGGGTCCGCGCGATTGAGCAGTTGGTTTTCGGTCAGGCGCGCGTAGACGTCGAGCGCGGGATCGGAAAAATCGTGGATTTCGATGATGTTTGCCATAGGTCTTCCTTTTTAAGATTCCAAGATGTTCAGCAGTGCGGCGACGTCCGGCAGAACGAACGTCGGCTGCGGGTCAGCGGTGGGGAGGTCTTCTTCCTTCGTCTCGCCAGAGAGGACGAGCAGCGTGTCGATGCCCGCGTTCGCGCCGCTGGCGATATCCGTGTAGATGCGGTCGCCCACGAGCAGTGTTTCCTGCGCGGAAACGCTCGCCTCAAGCATTGCGAGCTGCGGCATCAGCGGTTCGGGCTTGCCAATGACGATGGGGCGGCGGGAGGTCGCGCGCCAGAGCATTTCGCACATGCTCCCGCAGTCGGGCACGAAGCCGTAGGCCGTCGGGCAGACCCAGTCGGGATTGGTCGCAAGGTAGGGGATGCCTTGTCCGAGCAGGATGCAGGCGTCCTCCAGCTTTTGGAATGTCAGCTCGGTGTCGAAGCCCATCAGAAGCGCGTTCGCGTCCTCACGCCGTTCTGCGACGGTAAAGCCCGCCGCGCGGAGCTGTGATTTCATCGACTCCGTACCACAGACGTAATAGCGTCGGTCTTCTCCGCCGTGCTCGCGGAGATAGTGAATCAGCGCGTCGACCGAGGTGAGAAAATCGGCCGCCTCCGTCGCGACGCCGAGGCGCGTGAGCTTTTTGACGTAGGCCGCTACGCTGCGCGAGGAGTTGTTCGTCAGAAAGCGGTACTGCTCGCCGCGTGCGCGGATGGCAGAGAGCAGCTCGCGGACGCCGGGAAAAAGCCGGTCGCCCAAGTACAGCGTGCCGTCGAGGTCGAAAAGAAAGAGCTTTTTGCGATGAAGAAGATTATGGTCAACCATCAGTCACGCCTTCTTTTTGCTGTCGATCGCAATGAAGAAGAATGAGCTCACCGCCAGAAGATAGGGGTAGAAGAGGTTTGGGATGATGTCGAACGCCGAGATGGCGTAGCCCAGCTCGTGCGCCGCGGAGATCGCGACGAGCATCTGTGCGCCGTAGGGGATGATGCCCTGGAAGATGCAGGAGAACGTGTCGAGGAGCGACGCGGCCTTGCGCGGAGTGATGCCGTACTCCTCGCTCATCTCCTTGGCGATGGGGTTCGCCATGACGATCGCAACGGTGTTGTTCGCGGTGGCAATGTCCATCGCGCCGACGAGAAGGCCCATGCCGATCTGGCCGCCGCGCTTGCCGCGAAACGCCTTTCTGATCCAGCCGAGCAGCGCTTCAAAGCCGCCGTACTCGCGGATCAGCGCACAGATGGCGGAAACTAAGATCGCGACCATCGAGGTTTCAAACATCCCGGCCGCGCCGCTGCCCATGTTTTCGAGCAGGGCCTTGACTGCGAGAATGCCGGTCTGCCCCGTTGCGCCGGTCGCAAGCGCGATGACCGCGCCCGATACGATACCGATGAGCAGCACGACAAAGACGTTGATACCGATGATGCCGCCGATGAGCACGAGCACATAGGGGATGATCTGAATGAGATTGTAGGCAGGGATGGGCGCGGGGTGCACGTCCGCATTCAGCGTCAGCACGAGGATGAGTGCGAGCGACGCGAGCGCGGCGGGGAAGGCGATGTGGAAATTTTCGCGGAATTTGTCCTTCATCGCGCAGCCCTGCCCGTTGCAGGCGGCGATGGTTGTGTCGGAAATGAAGCTCAGATTGTCACCGAACATTGCCCCGCCCATGACGGACGCGACACACAGCGGCAGGGAATAGCCGCTGGCCGCGGCGATGGGGATGGCAATGGGCGTGATGAGCGTGATGGTGCCGACGCTCGTGCCCATCGCGGTGGAGACAAAGCAGCTTACGACGAACAGCACCGCCACGGCGAATTTCGACGGGATGATCGAGAGCATGAAGTACGCAACGCTCTCCGCACTCGAGCGGCCCACGACGCCGACGAACATACCCGCGGCTAAGAAGATGAGCAGCATCGTGATGATGTTCTTATCGCCCACACCATAGCCCATCAGCGTGAGCTTTTCGTCGAACGACAGCGCGCGGTTCTGGCAGCAGGCTACGAGCAGCGCGATGAGAAAGATGACGACGATGGGGATGGAATAAAATCCCATCGGGATTTTGAGCACATACTCAAAGACAAGGCCGAGGCCCAGATATAAGACAAGGAACACTAAGATCGGCAGCAGCGCCGCGGGATTGGCTTTTTTTGACATGGGATGACACTCTCTTTCTCCAAACATAAAAAAAGCTCCTGCGCGGAGCTTTTTGTGCGATATGAATTATTATAAGGAGCGTGGAGGACCTTGTCAAGTGAGATTTGCCCAAAATTGAGCGCAAAAGGGCTTGACAGAAGGACTCTAATCTGTTAGTGTACAAATATACTCTAACAGATTAGAGAGGGAACAAGATGGAAACGCCGAAAATTTTTGAGAGCGAATACCGCTTCTGTCAAATCCTGTGGGCACACGAGCCGGTCAAGAGCCGTGAATTGGTCGCCCTCTGCGCCGAGCACCTGGGCTGGAAGCCAACGACGACCTACACGGTCATCAAACGGCTCTCTGAGCGCGGGGTGCTGAAAAACGAGAATACTGTCGTCACGTCGCTCATCTCACAGGACGAGGCGCAGACCGCCGAGATCGATGAGCTGCTCGACAAGCGCTTCGACGGCTCGCTGCCCGCGTTCGTCGCCGCGTTTACCAAGTCGAGCCACGTGAGCGACAAGGAACTCGACGAGGTGCAGAAAATGATCGACCTTTATCGAAAGGAGAATCATCATGGATGACGTCTTTTTGAAGCTCGTGAACCTCAGCATCAGCGCAAGCTGGCTCATTCTGGCGGTGCTCGTGTTGCGGGTTGTCCTCAAAAAAGCGCCGAAGTGGGTCATGCCGCTTCTCTGGGGTGTGGTCGCACTGCGGCTTGTCTGCCTGTTTTCGATTGAAAGCGCGCTCTCGCTCATCCCGAGCGCCGAAACCATCCCGAGCGAGATCGTGACCGAAACGCGCGAGCCGGTGCTCTACGAGCAGGCGACGCTTGACATCGTCACGAATCCGACGCTGCCTTCGGCGGCGGAGGTCCCCGTCGGCGTGAGCCGCCAGCAGGCGCAGGTGGACTTCAACATCTACAGCGTCCTCTGGCTCGCCGGCATGGCGGCGCTGCTCGTCCACGCGCTCGTGAGCGCGGGAAAGCTGAAAAGAAAGCTCGCAACGGCGATTTTGCTGCGAGATAACATCTACGAGAGCGAATTTGTCGATTCGCCGTTCGTCTTCGGCGTGGTGAAGCCGAACATTTATCTTCCCATGCACATGGACGAGGGGACGGCGGCGTATGTCATCGCGCACGAGCACGCGCACCTCGCCCGCCGCGACCACTGGTGGAAAGTGCTCGGCTACCTCGTGCTCGCGCTGCACTGGTTCAACCCGCTGGTGTGGGTCGCCTACATCCTCTTCTGCCGCGACATCGAGCTTGCGTGCGATGAAAAAGTCGTCAAGGGGCTGGACGGTGCGGCACGCGCAGACTATTCACAGGCGCTATTGTCCTGCGCCGCGCCGAAAAGAGCCGTCGCGGCCTGCCCGCTGGCATTCGGCGAGGGGAACATCAAAACGCGCGTGAAAAGCGCGCTGCACTACAAAAAGCCCGCGTTTTGGGTCGCCGCCGCGGCGGTGCTCGCGGTCGTGATCGTGGCCGTGTGCTTTTTGACGAATCCGAGGTCGGAGCGCGGCAGCCTTGTCTGGGCGCAGAAGCTGAATGCGGCGGACGTTGCGTCAATCGAGCTCTACGTTCCGGCGGAAGGGGAGGCGCGGCAGTATAAAAAACTCGATACGGAAGAAATGGCACAGGCAGTCGAACTGATCAACAGCAGCCGCGGCACATATATCGAAAAACCGGAGACGGTTTACGCCGGCTTGCCGGTGTGGTTCCTTCTCACGATGGACGACGGCACGGTGCATGCTGTCGGCAGCGTAGTGGGCCATTATCTGATCATCGACGGCGATACTTTTGATGCGGACGTCGAGAATCAGGCGGAATGGGAAAACTATGTGCTAAAGGGCGATTCGGCAAGTCCGATCGACATGGCAGACCGGCTGTCGTATGCACTCTATGGGATGACAACGGGGGTGTATACGCTCGGCGAGGCCGTTTTCGAGGATTCCGTCTGGGAAACCAGCTATGAGGAGACCTTTGCCAATACGAAGTCCACGCCCGAGCTGGGGCTTTCCTCCGCACTTGGCACGGACATGACCGGTATTCTGTACGGTACAGTGACGGCGGCGAGAGGATACAGCTACCGCTTTTCGGAGTGGGAGGAGATCGACCTGACCGTGAGCAACTTCGACTGGCTGTTCCGCAGCGCGAGCGGCGAAGACTGGAATGGCACGAGCGCTGCGAAGCTGCGCCGCGAAAATGCTCACGCTTGGCGCGGTACGAAAACGGCCGATGACGACAATGCAACAGCCACGATACCGGAGATCGCGCGTCAGGATGAGCTTGCAGCGATGGACCAGTGGCTGCTATTACAGCAGAAGGACGGTAGTCTTTACCTCGTGATGGGCTATCGCAGCGGGACGTATCGCTACCGCTGGATCGTCCGTCTGAACGGCGGCGCGACCGAGCTGACCCGCGCTGACCTGAACGGCGACGGGATCGAGGAAGTGATCTCCTATACCGGCACTTCCACGCAGGAGCCGTACCGGCTGCGGGTGAGCAATCAGAGCGGCGAAGAGCTCTGGAGCGCGGAGCTGGGACTGGCGCACGCGGGCTGGAGCAGCTATTTCCTCTATCGCGACAGCGTCAAGACGGCGCTATTGCGCTACGAGCCGACGATCTATCAGGGCGAGGCATCGTATTCCTATGAGCTCTTTATGCTCAGTGAAAACGGGACGACCACGCTGGCGGAGAATTCGGTGAGCTTCAGCGTAAATTCCGATTCCGCCGATTCATGGCCCGCCGAGGCGCGGAAATTCGCGGACGAGGTCAACAGGCTTTTAGACAAGAGCGAGTTGCTGTTCTCCACGCTGAACGCCGAGCTGCATTCCTACGGCGACGGCACGGTCATCCGCTGCGCAGAACCGTCGGAGAGCGACGGAAGCAGGGCGCTGGCGTCCGCCGACCTCGACAACGACGGCAGGGCAGAGCAGATCATCTGCGAGAAAGCGTTCGGCGGCTATGAGCTGTGCGTCGTCGACGACAACGGCGAGGAGCTGATGCGCGACCGCATGTGGGAGGGCGACGTCTACTTCCTCTGCCGCGAAAACGGACGCGACATGCTGCTGCAATACAGCTTGTTCGAGGGCAAAAATCAAGACGCGATCAGCTATTGTGACTACTACTACGGCCTTCACACCTTTGACGGCGGCAAACTGAACATCGTGGAAAACAACAACACGAGCATTTATCTGAACTGGGACGGAACGCAGAACGGCGATTGGGGCGAATCGCAGCAGGCATTCGCAGCGCGCGTCAATGAGCTGATCGACCAGAGCGAATTTCTCATTGCCCAACAGGACGGCGAGCTCATTTTGACGAGCGAGGTGCAGCGCTGGTACTGCGTATCGCCGAAAACGATCAGAGTGGCAATGGATGACACAACGATCTATATCGACAGAAAAAGCTGGGACTTTGCCGAACAGTACCCGTCGCTCAAAGGGTTTGAGGACATTGGGACCGCAGGCAACTACTTTGTGGCGTTCGGTAGCCTGGGGGAGAAAAACGACCTCTACGTGGTGTTCAATTTCGTGGCCGGCACGCTGCTCAAGACCTTCCCCGGCAACAACCTCATCTGGCAAGGAGATGACCTTTCCACCGCCGTCTACTCCTACCGGTCGGACGTCTACGCGCTCAACGGAACGAAGCTCGCCGCGCTCGAACTCGCGAGCGGCGAGGAGATCAGTGGCCTCGCCTTTGCGCCCGACGGCGTGTCGATCATTGCGACGGTCTCCGGTAAGAGCGGCGAGCGTAAGGTGACGGTCACGCGCGAGGGCAGCGCGTAGCAGACCTCGCTCACCGACTGGACGGAGGGCGACGGCGCGTAGCGCACGTACTTCGCCCCTGCCGGGATCGAGGAGAACGAGACTTTTCTGGCGACGGTCGGCGTGAGCTACCGGCTGGAACAGCAGTCGGACGGCACATCCCGCATCGCGGAGATCACAGGTGCGCAGGGGCTCACGCTGCCGCGCTACCGTCGCGGCTGGGTCAGCGTGGATGAAAAGGCAGACGTCCTGGGCGCCGTGATCGCGGACGACGGCAAGAGCGCCGACGTGACGGTGCAGTATTACGCGAGCCTTGGGTCGGGGTATCAGACGTACACGGCGGGGGTTCATATTGTCGCACCTTAGGGGTGCGAGAGGTTCCCTGCGCCGCGCAGGGAGTGCGAATAAAGGGGGCCATTCTCTCACGTGAGAGAATGGCCCCCTTGGACCCCCAAGAGAACG
>ENA-ORRW01000888-ORRW01000888.1-human-gut-metagenome-genome-assembly--contig:-NODE-888-length-31959-cov-4.751097_pt1 | contig 31959 bp, 29 predicted proteins | sample MGYA00242183_ERZ509150 | MGnify/ENA primary metagenome ERZ509150 (study PRJEB26280, sample SAMEA2338639) | human gut metagenome | biome: human gut; feature: human-associated habitat; material: faeces... | reverse complement strand
TTGCAACGCCGCCGATGCAGGAAAAACTTCTTTTCCCCTGCCTGTGTCTTCCCTCCATTGACAAACCCCTTCGGGTATACTATCATAAGAACAAACCTAGGCAAAGGAGGGACAGAAATGGAACAGAATATTCTGAAAAATGCAGACCTGAAATCCACAAAAAAGCGACAGCTATTGCTGTTTTTGCTGCAAAAGCAGGCACGCCCCATGACAGCAGAGGAGCTGCATGAATTGGCAGAGCCTATCCTTCCCATGAATACCTCCACCGTTTACCGCACACTGAACACCTTAACGGAAAAGGAAATTCTCATCCGTTCTGTCAGACAGGACGGCAAAGCATACTATGCCTTAGCAAAAAAAGACCATTCGCATCGTCTGGTCTGCGATCTCTGCGGCAAGGTCATCCCTGTGGATACCTGTCCGCTCAGTGAATTAGAGGAAACCCTGCAGCAGAAAACAGGATTTCGGATTACGGGACATTCTCTGGAATTTACGGGACTCTGCCCCGAATGCAGCAAAAAGAATACTGACGAAAAATAAAAAAGCCCTTGCAGGAAGTCATCTCTGACCTCTTGGAAAGGCTTATTTTTTATTCCGCCCAGCGTCCCAGCTTGCGGAACCGCTGATATCTTTCTTCGGAAAGCTCTTTTCCTGTTTTTTTCGACCATCCCTTTAAATCAAGGATGAGTTTTTCCTTCATTTCATCGCACATTCTTCCAAAATGCACAAAGTCCTCAGGAATAATTTCTTCTGCTACGCCGAATTCCTTCATATCCTCCGCCGTAATATGCAGACATTCTGCCGCATCGGGCGCAAGCTTGGCATCCTCCCAGAGGATACTTGCACAGCCCTCAGGGGAAATAACGGAAAAGACCGCATTTTCAAGCATATACAGCTTATTCGCAACGGAAAGCCCCAAGGCACCGCCGCTGCCGCCTTCCCCAATGACAATCGTGATAATCGGCGTTTCCAGTCCCATCATCTGCATAAGGTTATCGGCAATCGCCTGTCCCTGTCCGCGTTCCTCTGCCTCCTCGCCGCAGAATGCACCGGAGGTATCCACAAAACAGATGACCGGTCTGTGGAATTTTTCCGCCTGTCTCATCAGGCGCAGTGCCTTGCGATAGCCTTCGGGCATGGGGCAGCCGAAATTGCAGCGGATTCTTTCTTCCAGATTGCGTCCGCGTTCAATACCGATAAAGGTTGCGGGGATATCCCCCAGCATACCGATGCCGCCGATAATTGCCGCATCATCGGCATATTTTCTGTCCCCATGCAGCTCTGTCCGCTCCTGAAACAGCTTTTCGATATAGGAACGCGCCGTCGGGCGGGTCTGACTTCTTGCCGTCTGTAATTTTTCATAGGCATTCATCCGCGTCATTCCTTTCTGCCATGCTGCCGCAGCAGCTTTTCCAAAGTTCCTCTCAGTTCTGTTCTCGGCACAATGGCATCCACAAAGCCATGCTCCAGCAGAAATTCTGCCTTCTGGAAATCCTCCGGCAGCTTTTTCTTTGTGGTCTGCTCGATAACCCTTCTGCCTGCAAAGCCAATGGTGGCGTTTGGCTCGGAAAGGATAATATCCCCCAGCATGGCAAAGCTTGCCGTTACGCCGCCGGTTGTTGGGTCTGTCAGAACGGTGATATACAGACCGCCCTTTTTGCTGTGCTGCTCTACTGCGCCGCTTGTTTTTGCCATCTGCATCAGGGAAAGAATCCCCTCCTGCATACGCGCGCCACCGCTTGCTGTAAAGCCGACCACAGGCAGCTCATGCTCTGCGGCATATTCAAACAGGCGAGCGATTTTTTCGCCGACAACAGAGCCCATACTGCCCATCATAAAGCCGGGCTCCATCACGAACACCGCACAGCGCTGATGGCGAATCTTGGCTGTCCCACAGACAACGCCCTCTTCCTCACCCCTGACGGCTCTGCCGCGATCCATTTTATCCTGATACCCGGGAAATTCCAACGGGTCAATCGTTTCGATATTGGAAAATAATTCGTGGAAGCTGTCCTTATCGCAAAGCGCCTTAATTCTGGTTCTTGCACCGATGCGGAAATGATGTCCGCAATGGGGGCAGGTCACCTTCTGCTTTGCAATTGCACGTCTGGTTTCATAGGACTTGCAGATAGGGCAACGCACCTTTTCTTCTGTTATATTTTTCAGTGTGATACCGCCTTTTTCCAAAGCATTTTTGGATTTGCGGAAGTAACCCATAATGTTACTCATTTATATCACCCCTTTTTCAAAATTTTGTCCAGAATGAGGGTATCATAATTCCCCTTCTGGAAGATTTTGCTGCGAATGAGCTGCAGCTGCTCCTCGATATTGGTTTCTACCCCAACGATTACCATTTCACAAAGAGATGCCTCCATTCTGCGAATGGCTTCCTCTCTGGTGTTTGCGTGGACAATCAGCTTGCCAAGCATGGAATCATAGAAGGGAACCACAACGGTATCCTGCATAAGCGCAGTATCGAAATGCACTCTGCCGCCGCCGGGAATATGCAGAAAATCCACTCTGCCTGTAGAGCGTGCATTGATACGACATTCGATGGCATGTCCCTGCAGGCGGATATCCTCCTGCTTCATATTCAGAGGCACCTGACAGGCAATACGAATCTGCCATTTCACGATATCCACGCCGCTGATTTCCTCCGTAATGGGATGCTCCACCTGCAAACGGGTATTCATTTCGATGAAATAAAACTGCCCATCGGGCGCAAGCAGAAATTCTACTGTGCCTGCATTGGTATAATTTGCCGCCTTTGCCGCCAGAACTGCCGCATCCATCATTTTTCTGCGGATGTCCTCTGTCATAACGGGGCTGGGCGTTTCCTCCAGCACCTTCTGCTTATTCAGCTGGAGAGAGCAGTCTCTTTCGCCCAGACAGAGGATGTTCCCCTGTTGGTCTGCCAGAATCTGCATTTCCACATGGCGCACATGGGTAAGATATTTCTCCAGAAATACCTCCCCATTGCCGAAGGCACTCTCCGCCTCACGCGATGCCGTATGGAAGGCATCCTCAAGGTCTTCCTCTCTCGCCACCACGCGGATGCCCTTGCCGCCGCCGCCTGCCGTTGCCTTTACCAGAAGCGGATAGCCGATTTCCTGGGCATATTTCTTTGCTTCCTCTACGTCCTTAAGAACCTCCGTTCCGGGAACAACGGGCACGCCGACCTGCTGCATCAGCTGACGGGAAGTATCCTTATCGCCCATGGCAGAGATAACCTCGCTTTTCGGGCCGATAAAAACAATGCCGTTTTCTTCGCAAAGCTTGGCAAAGCCTGCATTTTCGGAAAGAAAGCCATAGCCGGGGTGAATTGCCTCGGCATTGGTTGCCAGCGCTGCGCTGATGATATTTTTCTGATTTAAGTAGCTCTCTGCCGCTGCATTGCCGCCAATGCAGATACGCTCATCCGCAAGGGCAACGGGCAGGGAATTTCTGTCCGCCTCGGAATAGACAGCCACCGTCTCGATGCCCATTTCCTTGCAGGCACGGATGATGCGGACTGCCACTTCGCCTCTGTTGGCAACGAGAATTTTAGAAAACATTTCCTGTCACTCCTTGATAAGTGCAAAGGAAAACTCTGCACTGACACACAACTTACCGTCTACATAGCCCTTGCCCTCTGCCCAGTAGAAGGGCCCCTTATGCTTGAGCAGGGTACATTCTGTTTCAAATACATCCCCCGGATGTACGGGTTTTTTAAAGCGCACCTTATCCAGTCCCGTAAAGAAGGGGGTAATGCCCTCTGCCTCACCGGAAAGCAGAACACACGCGCTCTGCCCCAGAATTTCGCAGAGAATGACACCGGGGACAACAGGATTACCGGGGAAATGCCCCTGCAGGAAAAATTCATCCCCTCGGATGGTTTTTTTGCCGTAAGCCTTGCCCTCTCTCAGCTCTGCCTCATCAATCAGAAGCATGTGATCTCTATGGGGCAGAATTTTTTTGATTTCTTCCTGATTCATCAGTTTTCCTCCTTTTCGGGCAGGATGCGAACCAAGGGCTGACCGAATTCCACAATCTGCCCATTATCCACGCAGACTGCCGCAATCGTGCCTTCCAGTTCTGCTTCGATATTATTGAACATCTTCATGGATTCGACAATGCAGAGCACATCGCCCTTTTTCACCTTATCGCCCACCTGCACAAAGGGCTCTGCCCCTGCCTGTGGTGCAAGATAAACCGTACCCACCAGCGGGGATTTCTGCTCCACGCCTGCGGGTGCTTCTGCTTTTTCCACAGAAGGCACTTCTGCAACAGGCACTTCCGCTATGTTTTCCACAGAAACCACAGGCATTTCCACTACCGCCTGTCTGCCGCCTGCTTCCAGAACGATACGGGTATCCCCCTCTGTCAGGTCTAATTTTGTCAGCTGATTCTGGCGCAGAATCTTCGCCAGATCATTGATTTTATTCGTATCCATATTCATCAGCCCCTCATCTTTCTGAATGCAACGCAGGCATTATGACCGCCAAAGCCCAGAGAAGTGGACATTGCCGCTTCTACAGTTGTCTTGACTGCTGTGTTGGGGGTGTAGTCCAAATCACACGCGGGGTCAGCCTCCTTCAGGTTGATGGTAGGAGGGATCACATCCTCCTGCACTGCCAGAATTGCCGCGATTGCCTCTACTGCACCTGCTGCACCGAGCATGTGCCCTGTCATGGATTTTGTGGAGCTGATGTGAACCTTTTTCGCATCTGCTTCACCAAAGGCATTTTTGATAGCTCTGGTTTCTGTTTTATCATTCAGGGCTGTGCCTGTGCCATGTGCATTGATATAAATTTCTTCGGGCTTTACGCCTTCCAGCCCTGCCATTGCATGCACGATTGCCTTGCCGCTTGCGATTGCTTCCTCCGCAGGGGCGGTTACATGGTGTGCATCACAGGTGGAGCCATAGCCTACGATTTCCGCATAAATTTTTGCGCCGCGCGCCTTTGCGTGCTCATATTCCTCCAGAATTACCGCACCTGCGCCCTCGCCCATAACGAAGCCTGCACGGCGTTTATCGAAGGGCAGGGATGCCGCATTGGGGTCTTCCGATGCATTCAGTGCCATGCAGCTGCCGAAGCCTGCCACTGCCAACGGAACGATTGCCGCTTCACTGCCGCCGCAGATTGCCGCTGTGGTATAGCCATGCAGAACGGCTCTGTAGCCTTCACCGATAGCAGTTGTACCTGTTGCACAGGCGGTAGAAACCGCAACGCAGGCATTCTGTGCCTGATAGTGAATGGCAATATTGCCTGCCGCAATGTTATTGATAATCTTGGGGATGAACAGAGGAGAAACTCGGCGAGGCCCTTTTTCCCTCAGCACATCATAGCTTTCGCAAAGCGTTTCAAAGCCGCCGATGCCGCTGCCGAAATAAACCGCCAAATCCTCTTTTTCAATATTGCCTTCCAGCTGACTGTCTGTCATCGCCTCGCCGGCTGCCACCATAGCGAACTGCACGAAACGATCCAGCTTCTTTGCTGTCAGCTTATCCATATATTTTGTCGGATCAAACTCCTTCACCTCTGCCGCCAGCTTATATTTGCTTTCGCTGACATCAAATCTGGTGATGGGTGCGATACCGTTTTTTCCGTTTTTAATTGCTTCCCAGAATTCCGGCACGTTATTGCCCACAGGGGTCACTGCGCCGATGCCTGTTACTACTACTCGTCTCATTTCATCAATCCTTTCCTGCGAAATCCGACTGCTTTTTCGGTTTCTTCGCGCCGATTCAGCATGCCAGACCGCCATCAATACGGATGACCTCGCCTGTAATGTAATCAGAATGTTCCGACGCTAAGAACAATGCCAGCTTCGCCACTTCCTCCGCTTCGCCGAAGCGCTTCATGGGGATGGCATCCTTCAATGTATCGTTTTCCAATGCCTGTGTCATTTCCGTTGCGATAAAGCCGGGAGCGATTGCATTGCAGCATACCCCTCTGGAAGCCAGTTCCTTGGCAACGGATTTTGTCAGCCCGATTACCCCTGCCTTGGATGCGGAATAATTGGCCTGTCCGGGGTTGCCTGTCAGACCGGAAACAGAGCTGATATTGATAATCTTGCCGCTCTTCTGCTTCAGGAAAAGAGGATATACCCCTTTTGTCATATAAAATGCGCCCTTGAGGTTTGTATCAATGACTGCGTCAAAATCTGCCGCCTTCATCATGGGCACCAGCTTATCCTTCGTAATGCCTGCGTTATTCACCAGAATCTGAATGCCGCCGAAATCCTTCACGATTTCCTTTACAACTGCCGCAACGGCATCTGCATCCGCAACGTTGCACTGATATGCCTTTGCCTTTACGCCCAGTCCTTCCAATTCCTTTACGGTTTCCTCCGCCTTCGCGGTGTTGCCCGCATATAAAAACGCAATATCTGCGCCATTTTCTGCAAATTTCAGGCAGATTGCCTTACCAATCCCTCTGGAGCCGCCGGTTACGACTGCTGTTTTTCCTTTCAGCATCCCATTTCCTCCTTCACCTTTTCGATTTCCTCCATATTGGAAACGCTGTATACCCTTGCTTCGGGCAGGATGCGCTTGATGAGCTTTTTCAGCGTATCGCCGATGCCTACCTCAATGAAGGTATCGAAGCCATCTGCCGCCATGCGTTCCATGCTTTCCTGCCAACGCAGGCTGTGGTTAATCTGATTTTCCATCAATTCCAGTACGTTTTCCGTATAGGGCTTTGTGGTAAAGTTGGAATAAACGGTCAGTTCGGGCTTTCTCAGCTCAAATTCTCTTGCATCCTCGGAAAATTCTCTGCTTGCTCCATCCATGAAAGGAGAATGGAACCCACCGCCGACTGCTACAGGCAAACCTCTGCCGCCCGCTTCACGCACCACCTGCTTGAAGGCATCCATTTCCTCAATCGCCCCTGCCACAACAAGCTGACCGGGCGCATTATAGTTGACGGGATACACCTGCTTGAACTGCTTGCAGATTTCCTCGATTTTTGCATTGTCCAGCTTCATCACCGCAAGCATGGACGCAGGATGCTCTGCCGCCGCCTTTGCCATGGCTCTGCCGCGGATGCAAGCCAGACGGAAGCCATCCAGATGGCTATACGCACCGGCAAACGCCAATGCAGGCAGCTCCCCCAGAGAAAAGCCTGCCACGCCATCCACAGGGATACCTGCTTCGGAAAGCGCAATCGCCGCCGCAAGATCTGTCAGATACAGACAGGGCTGTGTATTCTGCGTTTCCTTCAGCTCCTCCGCCGTGCCGGAAAAGCACTGCGCCAGTGTACCGTTTCTGAGGGTTTCTGCTCTGTCGAACAAATCCTTTACGGTTTCGTTGTTATCATAAAAGCTTTTGCCCATACCTGCCTTCTGCGCGCCCTGACCGGAAAAAACAAATGCTATTTTACCCATTTTGCCGCTCCTTTCAGTAACGCCTCTGCTTCTGCTGCAATTTCCTGCACGATTTCTGCCGCAGGCTGTTCCTTTTTCACCATGCCGGCAATCTGTCCTGCCATAAAGCAGCCTTCCTTGGTATCGCCCTCCACTGCTGCCTTGCGCAGTGCGCCAACGCCCAGCTTATCTACCATTTCGGCGGTTGTTTCGGGGGCATATTCCACCTTCAGGAAATGACGGGCAAACTGATTTTTCATAACACGGCAGGTGCTGCCGCCGAAACGTCTGCCTGTCGCTGTTGTGGAAACATCCGTTGCCTTTTTCACCATATCCTTATAATTCTGATGCACACCACATTCCTCTGCAAGCAGGAAACGAGTGCCCATCTGCACGCCAACTGCGCCCAGCATAAATGCCGCTGCCATCCCTCTGCCGTCGCCGATGCCGCCTGCCGCCAGTACAGGGATATCCACCGCATCTGCCACCTGGGGAACCAAGGGCATGGTGGAAAGCTCGCCGATATGACCGCCGGATTCGCCACCTTCGGCAATGACAGCATCTGCACCTGCTCTCGCCATCATCTTTGCCGCTGCGACAGAAGCCGCTACAGGAATCACCTTGATGCCTGCTTCCTTCCACATGGGAACATATTGATTGGGAATGCCTGCACCTGTGGTGACTACCGCCACCTTTTCCTCCGCAACGATTTTTGCCACTTCCTGCACATGGGGACTCATCAGCATGATATTCACGCCGAAGGGTTTATCTGTCAGGCTTCTTGCAATGCGAATCTGTTCTCTCAGATAATCGCCGCCTGCATTCATTGCAGAGATAATCCCAAGGCCGCCGCCATTGGAAACCGCTGCCGCCAGCTTGCCGTCAGCAATCCATGCCATACCGCCCTGAAAAATAGGATATTTGATGCCAAGCATCTCACAAATCGGTGAAACGATCATATCGTCGTCCTCCTTTTCCTTTGTTTTTTTCTTACGCCTGTTTTTCTTCGATCAGCTTAACCAGATCGCCAACAGTGTTTACTTTGTTTTCGCCCATTTCAATTTCTGTGCCCAGCTCTTCTTCCAGATTCATCAGAAGCTCCATAACATCCAGAGAGTCGATGCCCAGTGTGCTGAATTCTGTGTCCATCTTGATTTCTGCTGCGTCACATTCCAGTTTTTCTGCCAACATTGCTGCGATTTTTTCGAATACCATAATTTTTTCTCCTTTTCTTTTACCTTTTTTCTTGTTTTCTTTTCTTTTTTACCATCTTACTAAACAACAGGCGCTTGCCAGACCGCCGCCAAAGGCAGGCAGTAATAATAAATCTCCTCTATGCAGCTTCCCTGCCCGATTCAGTTCGTCCAAGGCAATGGGAATGCTGGCGGAAGAAGTATTGCCGTATTTATGAATATTTAAATAAAATTTTTCCTTGGGCACCTTCAGCTTTGTGCTTGCGAAATCAATGATGCGCTGATTTGCCTGATGCGGCACAATATACGCGATATCATCAAAGGTCAGCCCATTGCGCTCCAGAATTTCCTTGCAGTCTCTGCAAATGGCGGTTACCGCAAATTTAAAGGTTTCCTGCCCCGCCATGTGAATATAGGGCTTCTTTTCCTGCCCTCTTTCATAGAAGGGAGACATCCCTACAGGCTGTGGAATATCAATGACATCATCGCCGCCCTTTACATCAAAAACAGCATCCAGATAATTTTCACCTGCTTCCAGAACCGCCGCACCTGCGCCGTCACCGAAGATAACCGCAGTGCCTCTGTCATTCCAATCCAGCAGGCGGCTCAGACGTTCTGCCCCGATAACGAGTACCTTCTTCACCTTGCCTCTGGCAAAGAACCCTGCCGCCGTTTCCAGAAGAAAATCAAACGCAGAGCATGCCGCATTGATATCCATGGTCATGCAGGAAAGCCCCAGCAGATTCTGAATCATGCAGGAAACAGAAGGGGAAATGCTCTCCCCGCTGACGCTTGCCGCCAAAATCAGGTCGATTTCCTCCGCCGCTACGCCACTGTTTTCCAAAGCAGCCCTTGCAGCCTTGGCACCCATATCCGCCGCCGTTTCATTTGTGCTGATATGGCGTTCCTTTACGCCGACCCTCTGGGTAATCCATTCGTCATTGGTCTCTAAAAACTGTGACAGGTCATCATTCGTAACAACCCTGGGTGGGACATACATGCCCGTCCCTAACACACGAAAGCTCATTTTTCCACTCCTTCTCCCCTTTCTCAGGGAATATGAGAAACTATTTCATTTACCGAAATCCGTTCCATTTTTTCGTTACTTTAACTTAGTACCCTAAATTACGAAAAAAGTTACACAAATTTCGCAAATTTTTTTTGTGCAAAAAAGAGTGTCGACGGAAACCCTCGGATTTTCGGCATTTTCTGTCTTAAATTTTTTTCATCTTTTTTGTCCCCTTGCATACCAAAACACCAGCGCAACAATCGTCGTGCTCAGATAGGAAAGGAAGCCGCCCCAAAGCACAAGCCGTCTTTTGCGGACTTTTCTTGCCAGCATGGCATAATTTTCCTCCACATCCCAATTCGGGACTTCTGTGGGAACTTTGTCTACGGGGTGATATTTTTTATAGTAGGTGCGGCACTGCGGGCACTCACGCAGATGCTTTTTCACCAGCCTTTTGCTGACCCTGCTTGCAACCCCGTCATAATACAGAGGTGCCAGATCCATCACCAGTTCACATTTCCAATTCATCCTTCAACACCTCCATCAGCATTTTCTTCGCTCTGAAATAAATCACCTTTGCAGAATTTTCGCTAATCCTGAGTATCTGTGCAATCTGCGAAAACGGCAGCTCCGCATAAACACGCAGCACCACCACATCGCGGTATTTCTTCGGGATATCCTCAACCACCTTGCGCACCGCTTTTTCAATATCCTTCTGGCTGACATGCTCCTCCGGGCTGACATCCCCCTTCAGATAGCTCTGCGCCACCAAATCCAAATTCGCCGCATCCAGATGCAGCCGCTTCTTTTTCAGATATTTGAAATAGGTATGCTTGCCAATTGCCGCAAGCCAGGTAAAAACCTCACACTCTCCCCGAAATTTATAGAGTGATTTATATGCCTGCAAAAAGGTTTCCTGCGTCAAATCCTCCGCTAAATCCCCATCGGCACACATGCGGTTGAGAAACGCATATACCTTCTGGTAATAGTCCCGATATAAGCTTTCAAAGGTTTTCATCCGATCACCTTCCTTATTATATTCGGATTTTTTAAATCAAGATTTTCGTCTCGAATTCTCTGCCACCTGCATATTTTTCCAGTAAGTCCTTTGCTTCGGAGAGAAGCGCAGGCAAATCCTCCGCCCCGTCAAAGGCATAATACACCAGAAGCAACTCCTCTGTTGCATCCGTAATCATGGTTCTGTCATTATCACTGGTGGGATTGCCGAAGGGCCCTTCCTCGTCAAACAAAACCGGCAGAAATTCAATATTCAGCACATCCTTGCCGATGCCGCGGTATGCCGTGCCTTCCGGCGCACGCATCCAGAGAATGTCGCCCTTTGTTTTCGCAAGGTCATACGTCCCCATAGAATACCCCGATTTGATGGAAAGATAATTATTGATATCCACCACGTTATTGATGTAATACAGCCCTCGTTCCTTTGCAATTCTTCTGCACATTGCCTCTGCGGAGGAACGATAACGGTTGGGCTCCTTCCCCAATGCCTTATACGCCTTTCTGGTTGTCTGAATTTTATCTCTCTTATTTGCCTGCGAAAGCTCTACCTCGGAAAGTTCCGCAATTTTCCCATTCAGCAGTGCCAGAAATTCTTCCGAATCGGGCGCAACCGCAACCTTCGCCTGCAAAAGCCCCAAAGCAGCATCAGGGCAGCGTTCCTTTAAGGTTTCATCTATTTTTACTGCTACCAAAATAAGCACTTCCTTCCAATTTTATCTTGCTTCCTTTAGCATACTGAAAAATCGGAGAATGTCAAGTTTTCCTGCGGGGAATGGTTGAAAATTATGTGAAAATGCGGTATCATAAATCTTAGTAAATTTTTTATGGATAAAAAGGAGAGAGAAAAATGGACCAGCGTACTTTAGTTGTTTCCTGCGTAGAATATTACAGTGATCTGAAAAATATCCCCAGCAATAAGGTATTTATTTCCTTTCAGCAGTCCGGCTTCATTGACCTGATTCTGGACAGCCACAAAACCTTCCCCGAAATGGATATTGATTTCTTTGTCGGCATGATTGACGGGCTGACCTATCTGGAAAGCGATGCCGGAGAGCAGGAGAAGGAATATACCCATCACGAAAGCCGTGCCGCTGTCGGCGCAGAGGTGGTTGCACTGCTGCAGAAAAAGCACAAAATGAATGACCTTGAGGCATGCGAAATGTATTATAATTCCCAGACCGCAGGACTTGTCAGCGAGGATAAGACAGGCTGGTATCAGAGACCTGCACAGGAAATCTTTGAACAGATTGAAGCAGAATAAAAAATGAACGGAGTCGAAAAAATCGGCTCCGTTCATTTTTTATTTTCCCTTATGTAATTTTTATGCGTGCAGGGTTTGGAAGGCAAAATAGCCCAGAACCAGCACCCCCAGAATGATGCGGTACACGCCGAATACCGCAAAGCTGTGCTTGCGTACATATTCCATCAGACCCTTGATGACAAGCAGGCTGACCACGAAGGAAACCACGCAGCCGACCGCCAGAATCGCCCACTCCGCGCCTGTTGCGGAAACGCCGGAAAGCAGGAATTTCACAAGCTTCAGCACGCTTGCGCCAAGCATCGTGGGGATGGCAAGGAAGAAGGAGAATTCTGCCCCTGCCGCTCTGCCTACGCCAAGGATGATTGCCCCCAGAATGGTGGAGCCGGAACGGGAGGTACCGGGAATCAGGCTCAGGCACTGGAAGCAGCCGATGAGCAAGGCAGTTTTCAAATCAATATCATACACCGAATTTGCGTAGGCTCTGCGGTTGCTGTTTTCTCGCTCCACGAACAAAAACGCAATCCCGTAAACAATCAAAGTGATGGCAACCACAACATAATTGTAAAAATGTGCATCCATCCAGTCATCCAACGGCAGACCGATCACCGCGGAAGGAATCACCGCAAGCACCACCTTGAACCACAGCCGCCAGGTATTCCGCTTCTGCGGCGCGCTCTTGCTTGGCGAGAAGGGATTCAGCTTATGGAAGAACAGCAGGATAACCGCCAGAATTGCGCCAAGCTGAATGACAACCTCAAACAGCTTATAAAATTCATCCGAAACCTGTAGCTTCACAAATTCGTTCAGCAGAATCATGTGTCCCGTAGAGGAAATGGGCAGCCATTCCGTAATGCCCTCCACAATGCCAAAGAATATGGCCTTTAAAATTTCTGTTACCATTTTATCAGAAACTCCTTTCCTGTTTGTACGCTTTATTCCATCGTTACATTATAATCGAATTGCCTGCCGGAAACAACTTATTTAAGAGAAAATTAAAAAAAGAGCGAAAGCCCTTTTCATTCGGTTCCGCTCTTTCTCATACAGTTGATTTTCCGGTTCCGGTTTTTCAATCGGAATGATTACCTTTGTGATATGATCCTCTTCGTTTGTGATATCCACGGGAGAAATGATATATTCCTCGGATACCGGCCCCGCAATGGTATATCCCTGTTGATTCAGCCATTTGATTGCCTTAATATGTGTCTGAATGATATCCTCATTTCGCCCGACATGCAAATCTGTTACAGCCGTAAAGCCGCCAAATGTCTTAGCCGCAGGTGCCGTCACTGCTTCATTTACCTGAATACAGATTTCCAAATCACAATCCTTCTGATAGAACTGCTCCAACGGATTATTATGATAGGTCAAAACCACAGATCCGGTTGCCCGCAATTTTTGTCGCTGCACGATTTCAAATAATTCAAACCATCTTTCTACGGAAACATCACTGTTTTTATAATTCGTTTGAGTTCTTCTGGTAAACAGGACAGGCGAAACAGGAATTTCCTCCACACAAATGCTTTCCGTAGACCACCGGTTTTTATCTCCCCCCAGCAGATTATGTCCCATTTCCAGACGTTCCAGAAGAAGCTACCCTTCCGCATACTGGTTTTTCAAATCCTCAACCGATGCCGCATCATACCCAAGCTCACCAAAAACGCTTGCATTATCCTCGCCCAACAAAGGTGCTGCCTTTCTCGGCTCATCCGCCTCGCCATGAATCTTAATCGGTGTGCCGGGAATCCGAATCGTTCTTTCCATGCCCGATTGATAAACATTCCACAGCATATTCCTCTCCTTTGTCTGCGGATGCTCTGCCGCCTGCGGAATATTCAGAATTTCGCCAAAGAGAATGGATAGACCAGAAATGATTTTCTCCAATTCCTTCACCGTTTTTGTTGTTGTCCATGCTTCAATCAAGGGCTTCAGCGCGCCGTAGTTCTCACAGCGGTCAAGGTTTGTCAGGAAACGAGGGTCTTTTGCCAAGTCCTCCCTTTCCATTGCACCGCAAAGAGAGGCATACATTTTATCTGTGCCGCAGCCCATCACAAAATCGCCGTCCTTTGCACGGAAGGAATCAAAGGGGGCAATGGAAGGGTCCTGATTGCCTGCTCTGTGGGGTGTTTTTCCCGCAATCGTATATTCCACCACAAAGTTTTCCATCACGGAGAACAGGGTATCCATCATTGCAACATCAATGCGCCTGCCTGCCCCTGTTTTTTCTCTTTCATACAAAGCCATCAGCACACCCATGCAAAGATACGCACCTGTGTAGTTATCCCCTATAGAGGGGCCAATCTTGCAAGGCGCACCATCCGGAAAGCCGGTTACACTCATCATACCGCTCATCGCCTGTGCAACAATATCATAGGCGGGACGGGATGCCAAATCACCGCTCAAGCCAAAGCCGCTAATCGAACCATAAATGATTCCGGGATTGATTGCTTTCATTTTTTCATAGGAAAAACCAAGATGCTCCAGCACACCGACCTTATAGTTTTCACAGACAACATCCGCTGTTTTCAGCAGCTCTGTAAAAATCTGCTTGCCTTCCTCTGTTTTCAGATTCAGCGTAATGCCCTTTTTGTTGCGGTTGATATAGGCATAATAGCCGCTGTAGCCGTTTTCCATAGGGCCCCAGCCACGAGTCTGGTCTCCCTTCTCCGGTGTTTCGATTTTAATCACCTCTGCACCGTGGTCAGCCAGATTCATCGTACAAAACGGGCCGCTGTATGCCTGTGTCAAATCAAGTCTGTTCTGTCCAGCTGTGTTGCAACCTTCCATGCTTCAAATTTGCAGGTGTAGGACTGATTGCCGACCTTTTCAATCCAGCCGTGATATTCCATGAAATCACCAACATATACAGGAGCAAGGAACTCAACCTTTTCATAGCCCAAGAACAAGGAAATGTCACCGTCTACATAAACCATCAGCTCTGTACCCACATCGCCCCACTGGTCTACAATTCTTGCACCGTTTACCAGACCGCCTACATAGTGTGCATCCTTTGCGCTCATCATTAAGTGATGTACTACCTTCTTACCTACCATAATTGCTTCCTCCTTTAAAATGCATTCGATTTATTATTTGTCTAAGTGAATTTATTTCTGCTAAGTGTTTGGTGTTCCTTAGCTTTAACTGAAGTATATTTGATACAGCAAAAGGAGGGTCAATATCGTTTTCAAAATTTTTTCAACTTTTTTTCAGGGTGTTTTCAGCAATACATCCACTAAGGGTAGAGTTTGGAAAACAGGATGATTCTCGCATTTTCTCCCCCACCACCGTTATTTTCATTCCTTTCGCCCCTGTCAGACGGATCATTTACCGGAGAGTTTTTTGCAAATTCTCTGAAAAAGGAGGTACAATGCGAAACCCTTTTATAATTTCAGCCTTTTTCTGCCTCTGCATCGAAAAAAAGCAAAAAAAGAAGCACCCTCAAAAGAGAGTACTTCCTTTTTCGCCCTTCAAGGCTTTTTAGTATCGGTGCGACGGGATTTGAACCCACGACCTCAGCGACCCGAACGCTGCGCCCTACCAAGCTGGGCCACGCACCGACAGATGTATAACATAGCTATTTTCTTATATTTTTACGAAAAAGTCAAGAGGAAGTTTTGGCTTTTCGTGTAAAAAAAAGAAAAGGGCAGAAATTTTTCCACCCTTTTCACCGTTTTTATTCCTCTGTTGCTTCTTCTGTTTCCTTGATTGCGATGCCCAGCTCGTCCAGCTGTTTTTCGTCTACCACGCCGGGTGCATCTGTCATCGGGCAGGATGCGTCCTTTACCTTAGGGAAGGCAATCACGTCACGAATACTGGGCGCATTGCTCATCAGCATGATGATTCTGTCCAGACCGAAGGCAAGACCGCCATGAGGGGGTACGCCATATTTGAAGGCATCCAAAAGGAAGCCGAAGCGTTCCTGTGCGTCCTCATCGCTGAAGCCCAGCAACTCGAACATCTTCTTCTGGATATCTCTGCGGTGGATTCTGATGGAGCCGCCGCCCAGCTCATAGCCGTTCAGAACGATATCGTATGCCTTTGCACGCACAGCACCGGGATTGGTGTCAATCAGATCCAAGTCCTCATCCATGGGAGCGGTAAACGGATGATGCACCGCTACATATCTGTTTTCCTCCTCATCCCATTCCAGCATAGGGAATTCTGTAATCCACAGGAATGCGAAATCATCGGGCTTTGTCAGCTCCAGCATTTTGCTCAGCTCTACACGCAGTGCGCCAAGGGAGTCGAATACAACCTTATCCTTATCCGCACAAATGAGAATCAGGTCACCGGGCTGCCCATCCATCGCATCTACGATTTCCTGCATTTTTTCGGGTGTGAAGAATTTTGCAATCTGGGATTTGATTGTGCCGTCTGCATTTACCACAATCCAAGCCAAGCCCTTTGCCTTATATGTTTTTACAAACTCAACCAGAGAGTCGAGTTTCTTTCTGGGGAAGGAGCCACAGCCCTTCGCATTGATGGCACGCACGCTGCCGCCGTTTTCCAGAGCGGATTTGAATACCACAAAATCGGTACCTGCCACAACATCGGAAATATTTTTCAGCTCCATGCCGAAGCGTACATCGGGCTTATCGGAACCAAAGCGCTCCATTGCCTCTGCATAGGTCATTCTGGGCAGGGGCAGCTTGATGTCTACGTTCATCAAATCCTTGAATACCTTCTGCATCATTCTTTCGTTGATATCCATGATATCTTCGATTTCCACAAAGGACAGCTCCATGTCCACCTGTGTGAATTCGGGCTGTCTGTCCGCACGCAGATCCTCGTCACGGAAGCATTTCGCAACCTGATAATATCTGTCCATACCGGAAACCATCAGAAGCTGCTTATACAGCTGCGGGGACTGAGGCAGACCATAGAAATTGCCGGGGTGTACGCGAGAAGGTACGAGATAGTCTCTTGCGCCTTCGGGTGTGGATTTGCCCAGAACAGGAGTTTCTATTTCCAAAAAGCCTTCTTTATCCAAGAAGTTTCTCATCACCTGTACAACCTTATGACGCAGCACCAGATTTTTCAGCTGAGAAGGTCTTCTCAGATCCAAATAACGATATTTCAGACGCAAATCATCCTTTACGGTGATGTTGTCCTCAATCTGGAAGGGGGTTGTTTCGGATTCGGAAAGGATACGCAGCTCCTTGGCGATAATCTCGATTTTCCCTGTTTTCATGTTGGGGTTGATGTTGCCCTCTTCTCTTGCGGCAACCAGACCCTTCACTGCCAGTACATATTCACTGCGAACCGTTTCCGCCTTTGCGAACAAATCCTTTTCTGCTGTGTTGCCGTCAATTGCAATCTGCACCAGACCCGTTTTGTCTCTTAATGCAATGAAAATCAGCTGACCCAGGTCGCGGCGACGCTGTACCCAGCCCATTACCGTCACTTCCTGCCCAATCATGCTTTCGTTTACATCGCAGCACATGCAGCTTCTTTTTAAACCTGTTAAAGCTTCACCCATGTCACTATCTCCTTACTCTTTTATCTATTTCTGTTTTCTACTGTCATAGTAGTCCATCCTTAATATCATAAACACTTTTCTTGAAAAAGTAAAGTTTCCAAGCGGAAAAAGCTGTTTTTTCACCGAAAAAATCTCCGCTTGTCACTTTTTGGAAAAAGCGGTATAATGAAAAAATATGAAAAATAAATTTTACAGAAATTGCATTTCTGAACGATAAGGAGTTGTTACCATGAACCAGAATAAAATCATCACCATCAGCCGCCAATATGGCAGCGGCGGCCGCATTGTCGGCAAAAAACTGGCGGAAGCCCTTGGGATTCCCTTTTATGATAACGAACTGATTACCATGGCAGCGGAAAAAACCGGACTTTCCGTTGAATGCTTCAAGGATGCGGAAAAGACCTCTGTCGGCAATCTGTTTTTCTCTCTGACCTCTCTGACCCCCAGCATTGATTCTGTCGGTCTGCCGCTGAATGAAAAAATCTTTCTGGTGCAGTCTCAGGTCATCAAAGAGGTGGCAGAGGAGGGTCCCTGTGTGATTGTTGGGCGTTCCGCAAACTATGTGCTGTCCGAAAACCCCAACTGCATCAATATTTTCCTGCAGGCGGATTTGCCCGACCGCGTGGAGCGTGCCATCCATACCTATCACCACGACCCTCAGGGCGCAGAATCCATGGTGATTAAAACCGATAAGCGCCGTGCGAATTATTACAACTACTTCACAGGCGGCAAATGGGGAAAGGCAGAAAATTATGACCTTATCCTCAACACCTCCAGAATGGATCTGGATAAAATCGTTGAGGTCATTAAAACCTACGTTTCTCTGCGATAAAAGCGATAAAAAAGCACCCACTTCGTGGTTGCTTTCTTCCCCTGCGAATGCTATAATAAAACTAAGTAGGAAACCGCCACGTTGTGGTCAACCTCAGGGGTAAGACTACCTGTCTAAACCGTCCAAAGTTCTATGACAGGTAGTCTTTTTATTTTCTCTTGTCTATATAAGAGAGGAGTGCTATCAAAAATAAGCCAAATGTAAGTACGGTCATCCACACTTCATAAGTATTCATAGCACCACCTCCAATCCTTAGTTAAAATCGGAGGTCAGCCAAACCTGTCACGGTTTCCATGTATCTATCATAGCATGCTTTCCTTTTTTCGACAACATGCTTTCCTTGCAACAAAAAAAGTCCCCTTAGGGGACTTTTTTCTTTTACACAGGATATTCCTGCAAAAGCACATACGTCTGTGCTTTCCAACCTCTGAAAGATGTGAACATTTCCTCGGATAGCTGTTTCAGAGCCAATTCTGTTTCTGACAAGGAACTGCTTATATACCCGACAGCATTGATATAATCATCCTTTCCGTCCATTTCAACTGCCTGCAAAGAATTGCTCAACATATAAACCAAACCGCTCAGGGCAGACAAACGGTGAATCCATCTTTCCTGTTCAAATAACTGCCTTTTCATTTCATCCATAGCCATAAAAACACTTCCTTTCTGCCATCTGCCCTATGATAGCACATTTCTTCTTCAGAAAAGGGACTGTTTCTAGTCCACTACGAATTTTTTTCAGAGGGAAAGTTGAGTCCTACTCTCTTTACAGCACCTTCTCCACCTTCGTCCCCGGGAAATAGCACGCAACAATCTCTGCGGCTGTTTTCCCCTGCTCCGCAAGATATTTCGCGCCATACTGGCTCAGTCCCACGCCATGCCCGTTTCCCCCGCCGTAAAGCGCCACGCCCGTCAGCTTTCCTTCCGCGTTTTTCATTTCCTTCACTGCGAAAAATCCGCTTGGCAGCATGGCATTTCCCGTCACGGCTTCTGCGCCCTTCCGTTGCAGATAAATCGGCTCACCAAGGGTTCTTTTTGTTGGCGAAAGCGCCTTACGGATAGCATTTTCCGTTTTCACCGTTGCCATCCCCTTTTCAAAGGTCAACTGCAAGTCCATCGCGAGTCCACCCTGTCCTCTGCGTGTCACCGCAATGCCTGTCAGCCTGCCCAAATCATTTTGATTTCCTTCTATCCTGCAATTCGCGCTTTCCGCTAAGGTTTTCTGCAAAATTTCTGTCAGCTGCCCACAGCTGAAATACACCTTCCAGCGATACCACGGTGAATTCATATCATATCCCTGTTTCTTCCAATCCTGCCAGAAGGCAAGCCATTCCTCCTCCGTCTGCGGCGGCGCAAAATCCCCGTAGGTCTGCGCCTGCAAATAGGATTTTCCCCTGCCGGAAAAGCTGCCGTCCTTCGACCAGACCTCCTGACTGCCTGCCCCGAAGCCACAGGAGGTGGAATAAAAATAGGTCTGCGCCACCGCACCTGTTTTCGTTACGGCACACATCCCCTCGGTCGCTTTCACTGCCTGTGCCGCCGTTTCATTTTCAGCATAGCCCAGATACACCTGACTGGCGGTGGTATCAGTTACATGCGCGCCATACGCACAATAGGTATTCGCATAAAACTGATTATAGGCATAGCTGCGTGCCGTAATTACCTGCGCCTCCAATGCCGTCTGTCCGAAGGAGGTCGGCATTTCATGCGGCACAACGCCGAGCAGATACCGTTCCAAGGGCAGTTCGTTGATAACAGCAAGGCTGTCTGCGCCGCGCCGTTCCAATTCAATCGTGCCTTCATATTGATATGCTGTTCCGTCTGCAAATGCCACACGAATCGGTGTTTCTGCCGTTGCCGTCACAATGCCATGCGAAAACCAAGGCAAATCGGCTGTCAGAACCGCCTTTGCTTCGGGCAAAAAATGCTTCTCGTTTGTTCCATTGGAAAGCGTAAAGCCATTCTCCGCAGAAAGGGTTACGGTTTCCTGCTCCGCCCCCTTCAGAAAGACGCGCATCCGTTCCAAAACCGCAGGGGTACGAATCACCGCCGCGCAGATTTCCCCGTCCTTTTCAAAAAATTCGCCGCAATCCGTGCCGCAAATCAAATCGGTAAAATCCGCCTTTGCGATTTCTTCTCCTGCCGCATCATAAACCCTTGCCGCTTCTGCCCAAGGCAGCTCGCCCCGCTCCGCCAGATACAGCGTTTCTCCGTCCACGCGCTTCACGGTGCAGCCTCCGACAGATTCCGCTGCCGCCACCTCTGCGACCTTACCGTTTTCCAGTTTTACATCATAAATCCCCTCATCAAGCGCCTTTCCATAGGCAAGCATCGCCGCGCCCTCCCCCGTTTCCAGAGAAAGCGCGCCTTTTTCCTGCCTGCAATAGATATTTTTTACCACAGGCGAAGCAGCTTCTACCGTCAGCAGCGCAAGGATTTCCCCATCCTTTTCCAGAAAGGTGATGCGGCTTGCGGCATAGGGCGTTAAATCTATACCTGCCGCGGTGAATCTGCCCGTATCGCAAAGCCCATCCGCATCCAGAACCACCGCATTTTCCGTTTGAATCCCATAGGAATAAAGGCTGTCCTCTCCGCGCCTTGCCTTAAGCACCGTTTCCAAAAGCTGCACCCAAAGCTCATAGGAAACCGCCATGTTTTTATTCTCCGCCGTCAGCACAATGCGGCTGTTATAATCGGGCGCAAGCCTGTCCATCAATGTCTGTGCCTCCCAAAGCGTCAAATCCGCCTGCGGACGAAAGGTGCCTTCCTCACTGCCCGCGAAAAAGCCCTGCTCCACACAGCCCTGAATATAAGGATACGCCCAGTCCTCCTCTGAAAGGTCGGAAAAACTCAGCTTCGTTTCCATTTCATCCAATTCCTGATTCGTATAAAACGCTAAGGCAATCGTTTTCGCCGCCATTTCCCGACTGACGGAGCTCTCTGCACCAATCTGCCCCACCTTTGCGCGCTCTGACGACCGCTCCATACCGCATGCGGAAAGGGAAAGCAGCAGCAGACCGCCCAGTAATATGTATTTTTTCATTGTACCAACTCCTTATCGGTACAAGTATATACATTCCCGGCAAAAAAAGAACCGCCTTCCGGCGGCTGCTCTCTGCTGATGCTCTATTTCTGTTTTAATGTAAAAAAAATAACCCCGAAATGCCGGTCTTGCCCCTTGACACCTAGCCTAAGCCAGGTGGGTTTCCGCAACCTCGGAATCTGCCTTCCCCCGCCCAAAGGGAATTATCTTGGGGCCTGACATATCCGCTGTTTATAGGAATCCCGAGTCAGTAATGTAGGTTCAAATATAGCAAGTTGTCGTGCATTTCAGGATTTCTGTACTGATTATACTACAATCGCCCATGTTAGGCAACAGTAAAATCAATTTTTCTTATTTTTGAGAAACGGAATCACTGTCATCCAGAGCGCACCAACGACAATCGAAACATCCGCAATGTTAAAAATCGGGGCATTTTTCCCCTTCACGGGGATGAATAAAAAATCCGTCACGCGCCCTTTTCTGAGTCGCTCCCAGAAATTTGCCGCACCGCCGCCCAGAGTCAGGGCAAGCGGAAGGGCAAGCCGTCTTTCCCCTTTGCCGCGTAAAATCCGCACCAGCAGACCGCCGTAAAAGGCAAGCAGCGCGCCCGTGGCAAGAAGGATTCCCTTTCTTCTTCCGCTGAATCTATTATATGCTATGCCTCTGTTCTTTATGTGCCAGAAATAGAGGTGATCTTTGACAATTTCCCGTTTTTTATTGAGCGGCAGGTTTTTCTCTGCCCACTCCTTCGAGGAAAGGTCTATCCCCAGAACTGCCAGAATCGCCAGAATTGCTTTCATTTTTCCATACCCCCAATCTTTTCCGTGCAAATGCCTTGTCACAAATCTATTACCGTATTATAATTCTAATATAAGGCAATGCTAAATGCAAACCCAAAATAATTCAAGAGAGGGGTCTTTATATGGCTTTGGTAACAACAAAAAAAATGTTTGAAAAGGCATTTGAGGGCGGCTATGCCATCGGTGCGTTCAACATCAATAACATGGAAATCATCCAAGGTGTCGTAGCTGCGGCAAAGGCGCAGAATTCCGCTGTCATCCTGCAGGTTTCCAAATCTGCGCTAAAGTATGCACATCCCAAATATCTGAAGGCAATGGTGGATGCCGCAATCGAAGAAACCGGTCTGGATATTGCACTGCATCTGGATCATGGCTCCGATTTTGAAGTATGTAAAGACTGTATCGAATACGGTTTCACATCTGTCATGTTTGACGGTTCCCATCTGGAGTATGAGGAAAACGTGGCACAGACAAAGAAAATCGTAGAATACGCCCACGAAAGAGGCATCGTGGTTGAGGCAGAGCTGGGCAAGCTGGCAGGTGTTGAGGATGAGGTTAACGTAGATGCGGCACACGCAACCTACACTGATCCCGATCAGGCAGTTGATTTCGTAAAACGCACCGGTGTGGATTCCCTCGCGATTGCCATCGGCACAAGCCATGGTGCTTATAAATTCAAGGGCGAGGCAAAGCTGGACTTTGACAGACTGGCAACCATCACAGAAAAGCTGGAGGCGGCAGGCTTCCATAACTACCCCATCGTTCTGCACGGTGCATCCTCTGTTGACCAGAGATGTGTTGCAATGTGCAACGAATACGGCGGAAACATTGCGGGCGCAAAAGGGATTCCTGCGGAAATGCTACGCAAGGCATCTTCCATGGCTGTCTGCAAAATCAACATGGATACTGACCTGAGACTGGCAATGACTGCTGCTGTTCGCAAATCCTTCGGGGATGAGCCTGCGGCATTTGACCCCCGCGGCTATCTGGGCGCAGGCAGAGCGCTGATTCAGGAGTTGGTTGAGGACAAAATCAAAAATGTCATCGGCTCTACGGATTCCATGAACTGATAATCATTAAACACCTTGGGGCTTTGCCCCAAACCCCACTTAGGGGATAATCCCCTAAGAACCCTATACTGACACAAAACTGCGTTTTGTGTGGGAAATTTCAATAATTCCTCGCAAAAACGCAGTTTTTGCAAATAAGGTCAAGGGGATTATCCCCTTGCAGGGCGTGGGACAGAGTCCCACAGAAACAAAAGCAAAGGAGGTTTTGCCCATGTATGAACTGGTGCAGGTCGCAGAAAATACCTATTACATCAATGCCCCTTCCAAAATCGGCGTTTATCGCGTAAGTGATGACGATGTCTGGCTGATCGACAGCGGAAACGACAAGGATGCCGGCAGAAAAATCCAGAAAATTCTGGATGCACAGGGCTGGAAGCTGACCGCAATCATCAACACCCATTCCAACGCCGACCATGACGGCGGCAATACCCTGCTGCAGAATCGGCTTAACTGCGCCGTCTATACCACACCCATGGAGCTGGCGATTGTGGAGCACCCGATGCTTGAGCCATCCTTCCTTTACGGCGGCTATCCCTTCAAAAAGCTTCGGAATAAATTCCTCATGGCAACACCCTCCAAGGGGCAGGATATCGCCGATGCGCCTTTGCCTGCGGGCATGGAATATTTCCGCCTGCCGGGGCATTTCTGGGACATGATCGGCGTGAAAACACCCGATGATGTTTATTTTATGGCAGACTGCGTGTTTGGAGAAAATATCCTTGAAAAATATCATATCTCCTTTTTCTATGATATTGCGGCACAGCTTGACACGCTGGATATGATAGAAAAACTGGAGGGCAGGCTGTTCATCCCTGCGCATGCGGAGCCGACAGAGGATATCAAACCTTTGGCAGACGCAAACCGTAAAAAGATGCAGGAAATTCTGGATGCACTTCTGGAAATCTGCAGGGAGCCGCTGCACTTTGAGCTGATTCTCAAGCGAGTGTTCGAACGGTTTGCATTAACGATGGATTATAGCCAATATGTCCTCATTGGCAGCACAATTCGTTCCTATCTTTCCTATCTAGTTGACCAAGGAAAGCTGGAATGCTATGTAGAGGATGCCCTTCTGCTTTGGAAAACCGTTTCCGCAGAATAAAAAAACAAAAAGAAAGCACTTGAAACCCGTATCCAAAAATACGAATTCAAGTGCTTTTTTATTTGCTTTTTTAGAAGAACAATTCGCCCGGTCTGTAGCCTTCGGGCAGCTCCTCTTCCTCTAAAAATTGGAAATTTTCGTCCTGCAAAATCGGCAGGAACGCTGCAAAGGGCGGTCTGCTGAATTCAGAGCCGTAGCTGCTTGCGCCGAACCAACCGCCTTCCTTGCCCTTCAGATTCAGCCCGCGGGCAAATTTCGTGCGGTTGGAGCAGTCATGCACCGCAACATTCCAGCCTTCCTCGTCCGCCAGCTTCATCAGCTTGAAGGTCAGCTCTCTGCTCCGGATGGGAGAAACATACCCCTGTCGATAGACGTACATGTTTTCTCCTTCGTAATTCCAAATGTTGTTGTTGTTCAGATGCAGCTCCGCACAGTTCATGAAATCCACGCCTGTTGCCAGAATCTTATCCTTTTTCTGCATAAATGCTTCAAAATATTCGGGTGTCATAGGCGTTTCAATCCCGACATATCTGATATATTTCTTTGCTGTCGCAATCGCTTCAATTACCTTATCGGAAGCATTGCTTGCCCCCAGATTGAACCGCAGCTCATCCAGACCTGCCTCACCTAATGCCTTCAGATTTTCTTCTGTCGCCAGCGTGCCGTTGGTATACATGTGCTGATGAATCCCTGCTTCGTGGAATTTTCGGATGATGCCGTAGTATTTTTCAATCTCCATAAATGGCTCTAAGTAAACATAGGAAATCCCTGTCGGCTTCTCCTGAATGGAAAGCAACAGGTCTAAATCCCGTTCGTAAAACTTCGTGCCGCCGATTTCCCAAAGCCCCTCTCCGATGGGCATACAGTCCTCCAGCTCGCCGTAGTTATAGCAAAATTTGCACTGGATATTGCATTTGTTCGTCTTACGAATGGCAGTCAAGCCTGTCCCCGTCATGCAGGAACGGCAGCCCTTGGCGAATTTTTCCTCCGGACCGACAAAATAGGTTCTGCCGCCAATAGATTTCAGCCCCTTGATTTCCGCCATCAGCTTCTCGTTTCTCGCATCAATGGCATCCTCAATCTGCGCAAAGGTCGCATAAACCAGTTCCATCTGCTTCGGCAGCAGCTCTTCCTCCTCGTCCAACTGTGCAAAAAAGGAAAACCACAGCAATGCATCTTTTTTTGAAATTTTCATTGTTCTCTCCCTCTGTTTATTTCTATTATATCTCTTTCTTCCATATATTCGAATCTACATCAAATGTATCATGATACCGGTCGTTATACAAGAAGTAGAAGCCCTAATTTTGCAACAAATTTTAAAAACTGCGATAAATTGAAATAAATATCTGCCAATAAAGCCGATGGTTTTAAGAACAATCCTATAGGAGCACATTCTAAGCTGTAGCCTCCGGAGTTCACTCCTGCATTTCCTCCAGCATCCGCAGCATCGTTTCCTTCAGCCTTTCATTGTATGGCGAACCCGGGTCAAAGCACAGCTCAATAAACTGCCGCATCTCCCTATTACCTGCCAGAGCCTTCGGCTGATGTGCATACAATTTCCCCTCCGGATGATCCGTGCGAGCAAAGATGTAATCCATAGACACGTCAAAATAGTCCGCATATTTCCTCAGATTTTCAACCGTTGGTGTTGCTGTCCCCTGCTCATAGCGGTTAATACTGGGCTGTTTCAATCCCAAAATCTCCGCCATTTTCATCTGTGACAGCCCCATGCTCTCTCTTAGCCCCTTGAGCCGCTTTCCCATTTCTTTCATGCGCATCCTCCTTCCCGTATTCCATGACACGAAAGGCGCTCACCGTTTCCGATGAACGCCCTCGGTTATTCTTTTTCCGATTTATTTTTCAATTTTCGTGATTGTCACTGTCTTTGTTGCATCGTCCCAAGCGACGGTTGCGCCAAGCTCGTCTGCCACAAAGCGAACAGGTACGAAGGTACGTCCATCAATGATCACAGGTGCAACACCGTATTTCTCCAGCATTTTGCCGATTGTCATCTTGATTTCCTTGCCGTCGATGTTCAGTGTAACCTCTTTTGTTACGCCGTTCCAATCAACCTTGCCGCCCAGAGTTTCTGTAACGATTCTGATAGGAACCAGAGTTCTGTCATTGCGGATAACAGGTGCAGCATCGTAAATCACCGCTTCATTATCCACGTTGACAATGCGACTGCCGATTTGCAGCTTGATTACCTTGCTCTTTTCAGCCACGCTGTTATCATCTGCCGCATCCTTCTGTACGAATGTCGCATCAACGGAAACCTTGCCCTTCGGCATTGTGAAGGTGTATTCATTATCGTTTACCTTCGTCAGCTTCACGTTGCTGTTGTCTTTATCCTTTACAGTCACCTTATCCAGCTGATAGCCGCTGTCAGGTGTTGCTTTGATTGTTACCTTCTCGCCCGCTTCTGCCTTCGCAGGAGTAACGGAAATCTTGCCGTTCTCTGTCTTGCCTGTGCTAACACCGTAGGTCGGTGCGGAAGTATCGGAGGAGGAGGAAGATTTCTTGCGAGAAACGCTTACTGTGCAGGAATTATCTTTCCACTCATAGTTACTGTTTGTGCCTGTAGCCGTAAAGGTATATGTCTTTGTTGCGTTAGGCAAATATGCTGTATATGTGCCATTGCTATCGTTGACATTTACACTTGTATCATCGCAAGTAACTGCAATGCTGTTCTTCTCATTCTCAGCAATGCCATTTACCGTCAATGTTACGGTGCCTGCACCTCTCATGGATCTTCTGTCGGCGGTGAGCGTTACTGGTGCCTTGTTAATCTGAATCAGAGCAGTACCTGTAACTGTCTGCCCATCCTTTGTTGCCTGCCAGTAAACAACGGTAGTGCCTGCATTTTTTTCTTTAATAGCAGTATCACTATAATTTCCTTCTCTTCTGCTGTATTTCACAGACACGCCTTCAGACCTCTTTGTTACATCAATGCCATGCGCTTTACCATCATAATTACCAACATAGTCCTTTACATCGACCGCAAGCGTATTTGTAGCAACAGAATAACTCTGTGTTGCAGAGCCTGTATAATTACCCTTGAATGTAATTGTGAATTTATGGTCTGTTGTATCCTGTGCTACCTCATAATCTGTACCCTTAACCAGAATCTTATCGCCATCAAGCACCTTAATATCAGCCTTTGCCGCTTCACCATCGCTTGCATACTCGCTATTTACACCGGTGATAGTAACATTCGCATTTGTCAAAGCTTTAGCTGCAACATTCACTGTGGTTTTATAGATTTCCTCGCCATTCCAACGGAATGTAATCTCCTGATTTTTGCCTGCTTTTTTGTAAACCAGATTTGCGCCGTCAAATTCTGCATTGCCGTCAATCGTCAAAGCGGCAGGAGCGTCTGCTGTGAGAACACCTGCGATGGGAGTGCCGAATGTAAATGTCTTGCCCTCAGTCAGAGTTACCTTCGCTGTGTCAAAGCCAACCATGCCCGTTGCATCAGCAACATTCCCGATACCTTTTGTTACTGTATCGTTTTTAAGATACAGTGCTTTTCCTGTACTATCAAAAACCACATTACCTTTCTGACCAATCAAACCACCGGGAGTATAAGATCCCTCACCTACTACTTCCACCGTGCCAGTATTTGCACTGTTCTTGAGGGATACCTTCTTAGTGCCACCAGATAGTGCACCACCAATCAAACCGCCTGCGTGTTTACCTTTTACGCTGGCTCTATTGATATAGTTTTCAATAGAAACAGAATACGCTTGGGTAAAGTAGCCAACTACGCCGCCAACATAGGATTCTCCTGTAGTTTCTGCTTTTACGGAGAAATCGCCCTGCATTTTGCTTGTTTCGTCTACATAAATCCAAGTATCCGCAGTGGGTGTAGCAGATGTTGCATATCCGAGCCATCCCCCCACGTTAATCCCACCAGAGCCTTTTGCAACAATATCTAAAGCAGTATCTGTATTATTTACCAGTTCACAGCCGCGGAAATCAACAGTCACACCATCTCTATACCCAACAAAGCCACCAAGATTGACAGAACCTTTTGTATTTTCAGCTTTCAGCTGGGCCCTTTCATTAAATGTAACTGTAAGAGGATCAGAGGGACTGCCGGCACCAAAAGCACCGCCCAAATCAATCGTCCCGCAATTTGCATTAACTGTCAGCGGACCATTTACCTTTACAGAAACATTTTCCATGCCGTTCGCGGTATTGTTACCTGCCAGACCACCTGCTTGTAGAGCAGAACTTACAGTACCTGTTACATTCAGTTTTTTAACTGTAGCTGTAATATTTTTTAAGTTACCTGCAACAATTCTTCCGGCAAAAGTGCCTACATAGCTGTTAGCAGCATTTACTTCCACCTCTGCATTTGTAACTACCTTCAAATTTTCAATCTCTGGTACACCATTTGCACCGGAATTCAGATAGCCAAACAGACCATAATAACTAGCTGTTACTTGACTTGCAGGCTTTAATGTAACCGTGTTTCCCTGCCCATCAAAGTGACCGCTGAAAGGAACTGTCTGTGTACCAATGCCTGTGTATGTATGATCTGTAATTATAACATCATTGCCCAACTTATAATATGCTGTCTGCAATGCAGCCTTTGCCTCGCTGTAACCGTTTTCGGCTACCTCTGTACCGCCCAATTCATACAAAGCGTCAATCGCATCATGGTCGTCCTCATTTAATGCCTTCTGGATGTTCAGCAAGGTTTCTTCATCTTTAATAACCAAGGCTGTGCTTTCTGTCTGGAAGGGTACGCTTAAATCACCTGCATCCGTACTATCCAGCTTTAAAGTTAATTCTGTATTATCCAGATTGTACCAATCCAGACGTGCTCCATTCACAGTCAGATACTGTTCATAAGAAAACGCATTATTTTCTACAAAGCCGTTCTTATTCTCAATAGGAATTTCAAAGGTAACCTTTTCATCGTCACCTATTGTTTTTGTTTCAGAACCATACGCAATAACCTGTCCTGCTTTACCTCTTACAGTTGCCACCAGAATATTTTCTTCGCCGCCTTCGCCCATACTGGGGTAAGCATAAACTGCATAGCCGCCACTGCCTTTTACATTACCGCTCAATTCGCATCCTGTGTAAACATTGTTGCTGCCGCTGCCAACCATGCCTCCAACGAGTGTTTGTGTGTCTCCGCTTTCGGAAGTATCAATATCGCCGCTGTTCTTGCAGTTTTCAAAACTTACACCGGAATAAGCATGACCAATCAAGCCACCCAAACGGCAACCGCCATTTGCTGTAAAGCCTGTATATTTAGCAGTCAAATTCTTTGTATTGACGCAGTTTTCTAATTTATCACTGCCACCACTAGCACGACCAACCATTGCGCCGACATAAGCACAGATACCATTGCCACCCTGTGTAGTAAGTTCCAAATTCATAGCAACATCACTTGTTATATTTTGGAGGGTCGCACCGTTCTTTGTATATCCGGCTACCACTGCAATGTCCTGCAAACCGGCAGTTACTGTACCAGTCATACCAAAAGATCCCTCAAAAGTTACATCTTTTACTGTACCGCCGTCCAGAGTAGCAAACAGACAGCCAATCGCAGTTGCCTTCGTTAATTGCGCTTCTTCTATGTCAAAGGCAACGTTAATTGTATTGCCCTGCCCGTCAAATGTCCCCTTAAAATTAGGAATACCATAGAAGGTATTGTTCTGGTCATCTAATGTGATATTGGCACCCTCTGCAAGCTTATATGTTGCTGTTTGCAATGCTGTATAAGCAGCCTTAAAATCACTTTCATAACCAAAGACTTGATAATCTGTCTTTAATTCATCTGTAACCGTTGCATCATCTGCAGGTGCTTTCGTCGATGTCAAAATTCTCGCCAACGCATAAATCTGCTTTGCGCTGTTAATCTCGATCGGCTTGGTTTCTGCATCATCTGCCTCCAAGGCTATAGGTTCATCCTCTAGTGCATTCTGTGTTGTCACCCTATTTACAAGTGTCTCTTCCTCAATGGTCTGTTCTTTGTTCTCCTTCTCGCTATCCTTAGATATCTGCTCGTTCTCACCCTCTTTTCCCTGTTCCTGCGCCGCAACGGCAGTTCCATCTCCCTCCTCTGCAAACGCCGGTACAGAAACCATGCTTGCCGCCACGGTCAGCGCAAGCACCTTTGCGTAATAATTCTTCTTCATAACCATCTTCCTCCTCATTGTTGCCAAATAATGCCCATTGTTTTTATAAAAACAAAAAAACACCGCCCTCACGGCAGCGCTCTGGTTGCAGCTGGCTGCCATTTGAAAGGCCCTATAGCTTTGCGTCACAGGCTTTCGCCTGCTTTGCCGTGTTTTTATTGCATTTGTTGCCCCTTGTTTTGAAAACACCGTCATTTTCCTCACATAATACAGACTACGCATTCTGTTCTTTATAGGACGGATTTTCTTTATAAAAAAGGAGAAAATTCTTTGGAATACGGATAATTGTTATAAAACTTCTTTGGTTCGGGAGGACAGAGAAAAGAATTTCCTGCACAAAAAGGCATGCAAAAGAAGCTGGCAAAAACAATTTTTTTCACCGGCTTTTTTTGTGTGCTGAATTTTGTAAAATTATGTAGGAGTTTCTTGAATAATGCTTTTTTTAGTGCTATACTAAGAAAAAAATATAGCAAATGTTTGCTTTTTTTCAAAAAAACAGCGCTGAATTTTCCGTATATGAAACAGAATGCGTAATATGTCCTAAATGCACAATCTCATTCGCTCAATCTGGCGAATATGGCTTTCCGCCGTTTCCATCACATAAATACGAGTAGTTTCGATGCTGGCGTGTCCCAAAAGATCCGCCAGCTTTGCTATATCCTTTTCCAAGCGGTAAAAGCTGACCGCAAACAGGTGCCGGAAGTTATGCGGAAAAACCTTCTTCGCCTCCACACACGCCGCCTTGCACAGCCGCTTCATTTCGCCCCAGACGTTTGTACGGCTGATCGGCTTTCCCGTTCTCGTGATAAACACCGCCCCTGAAGCAATTTTGTTCCTTTTACAATACCTCTGCAATTCCTTCCGCAGCCTTTGCGGCAAAAGTACCTTCCTCTGTTTTCCTTTGCATTTCACAACTGCCGTTCCCGTCCACACTGCCTCAGCAGTAATAAACTGCAATTCAGAAATACGAATCCCCGTGTTGCACAGGGTTTCCATGATATAAAACAGCCGTTGATTCCCCTTTTGCTTTGCCGCCTTTAATAGGGAAAGATATTCCTTTTCCGACAGCTCCCGCTCCTTATCCCGAAAAATGCATCTTTGCTGTTTGAACGGCTTTACTCTGCAATCGCGCCATCCTAAAAACGAAAATAGCCCATTCAGCGCCACCAGTGCTGCATTTGCTGTACTTATGGCATATTTCTCCGCAATGCTCTTTTTGTATGCGATAACCATTTCTTTCGTAACCGCCGCTTCTCTCGGCAGATACCGACGAAACTGCTCAATGTTATGCAGATATTTCAAAATCGTCCCACTGCTTCGCTCCGCCAGCCGCAAATGCCTTTCGTATTCTTTCACCATTTCCTGCGTTAAGGTATACTCCATCCTTTTCGCCTCCTCGATTTTATTCCCCTTGATTTTAGAAAAAGAACGGAAAAATAGCAAAAAAAGTCCACAAACAGGCTCTAAATTGCGCCCTATTTGTGGACTTCATTTTTTTGTATGCGACAGATTCAAATTCTCCTTTCCTGCATATTTGAGTACCTTTCAAAATTCAACTAAAAAAAGCCTTGAAAACCCAATGTTTTCAAGGCTTCTGCATGGAGCTGATGAGTCCCTCGTCGAACTCACTGCCCTCGATATTTGAGAGGTCCGC
>ENA-ORRW01000874-ORRW01000874.1-human-gut-metagenome-genome-assembly--contig:-NODE-874-length-32305-cov-4.576806_pt1 | contig 32305 bp, 24 predicted proteins | sample MGYA00242183_ERZ509150 | MGnify/ENA primary metagenome ERZ509150 (study PRJEB26280, sample SAMEA2338639) | human gut metagenome | biome: human gut; feature: human-associated habitat; material: faeces... | reverse complement strand
ATTGCTTGCATTCATAATGCCGTATTCTACAGAATATACGCCGACCGCCAAGTCCGGATTCTCCTCCGCTTTCTGTTCGGGAATTGTTGCACCGCTTTCTGCTGTATCCCATTTTATCGCAATTACTGCGGGTGCTGTCATAAAGCTGGATACCAGTGTTACCTTTAGCTGGTCTTCCTTGTCCGTTCTGGCAAAGCGAAATACCTGCGGAACTGTTTCCTCATTCAGTGTCATTGTAGTATATACCTCTGCGGATTCGCCGTTTTCATCCCCCAGCTTCAGATTTACCATGTGTGCTTTGATTGTTCCGACCGCCATTTCCTTTACCCTCATGTAATAGGTATATACACGCTGACCGCCTGTTCCCTCAGAAACTTCTACAATCATGTTGCCGTCCTGCACACCGCCTGCCATGGAAGGATTTGTGGGATTGCTTGCATTCATAATGCCGTATTCTACAGAATATACGCCGACCGCCAAGTCCTGTGCGGTTTCTTCCTCCGCCATAGGTATAGTCTCCGCTGCCTCCAATAATATTGGCTGTGCTTCTACCTCTTCGTTCTTTATGCCCTCCACAGTCTGCGCGGCTTCTTTTGCCTGTTCTGTCTTTTCCGCTTCTTTTGCGGCTTCTTTGCTTTTCTCTGCTTCTACTTCTTCCTCAGTTTCTTCAGCTTCTTCTTTTTCTTCGCTTTCTTCTATCGTTTCCGCCGATGCGTCTCCTTCTGTCGCTTCGCTTTCTTCTATCATTTCCGCCGATGCGTCTCCTTCTGTCGCTTCGCTTTCTGCCACAGAAGCCGCGTCCTCCGCCAGTGCCACCATCGGTGCGGCAGGTGTCAGCGTCATTGTCCCCGCTAAAAACATCATCACATATTTCTTATACTTCATGTCCGTTCCCCTTTCAGTTTTTGAGAATAAAAAGATTTTTTAAGATTTTTTTATTGACAAATAAACCTCCTTGCAACCCTATTACTTTTAAGCCTTCCCTTCACCTCTTTCTATACATTGTATGATGTATTCATTTATACATAAAGTTAGTTAATGCTAACTAAATGCGAAATGTCTGCATCATTTTTTGTCTTGGGGTATATTTTTCTTTCCTACCCTTTCGGTAGAATTTTTACCCCGTTTTTCAAAGTCTTCCTTTCAGAAAACCCTTGATTTCTAAATTATTTTATTGATTAGTTATAACTAACTATTTTCAAATTCCCCCTTAATACAACGATGAGGAATACTCCTTTTGGGAATATTCCTCGCTTATGCTGTATTGTATATAATTAGAATTCTGAGGGATTTTTCAGACTGCCCGTCCTATATTATCATATCCTTATCAGTTAATTAAAACTAACTTTCAGAATCATCATACACAGAACAGCGGATTTTGTCAATCCCGAAAATCCCTTCTAACTGCAGACATTTTCTCAATAATCACCCTATGCCTAATCTTGACATTTCCTCTCTCCTAAGTTATTTTATTTAAAAGACTGCTATCCTTTATTATCCTTCCATATTGCAAATAGATGTGGAAAGGAGTGTATGCTATGGAATTATCCGAATTATCCCATTCACAACTGAATTATATTGCTGCAATCGATGCGTTAAAGCCGCTTGGTGCAACGCAGACAACCATCAGCGATTTTTTAAACGTGAAGCGACCCAGTGTCAATGTTGCTCTGAAGCTTTTGGCACAGAAGGACTATGTGAGCTCTGTTGCTATCAGCAAGACTATCGAATACAGTCTGACCGAAAAGGGAAAGGCTGCCCTCAGAGAGATGCAGCGCGAAAGAGCCGTATTCTTCAACCTTTTTTATAACCATATCGGTATGGAGGAGGAAATTGTAGAGGAAGCATACAACCGTTTTCTCGGCGCATTTCCGCCCAGCTTCACTGCCGCTCTGGAGAATTTTCAGAACAGCGGCTTCAAAAGGCTGCCAACAGCAGAGGAAGGCTTTGTCAAGCGTTCTGTTCTGCAGCATTATAAAAACGGGGTCTATACCGTGCCGTTTCAGGTGCGCAAGCTGGGGGATATGTCCGCCTCTATGGGGGATAAGGGCTTTCTTCACCCTGCGAAGGTCATTCTGGATGCACATACGTCGGAGCTTCAACTGGAAGCGCGCGTATTTTATTATAGATCCAGAGAAGGCAAAATGCTGAAGGGCTATCTAAAATCTCTCAGCTATTACGCAAAAAACGAATGGCATGAGGCAGAGGAACGCGAGGAGCATATCTTCATTCTTCCTTTGAAATATATCCTGTATCAGAACAACGATCTTGGGCATCCCGAATTGGGACAGATGAAAATTCAGGCATCCGCCTCCAATAAGAACATGCCCAGCTCCATCGCAGAGATTACGTTTCAATTCAGCCTGATGGAAGCCATCGACTGATTTGTATTGACAAAACGGAGCATTTCATCTAAACTCTCATGTAAAAACAGAATATCCTTTTCTTTTCAAATATGCAGGATTGCCCGTCCGAAGTGATTTGTCTTATTTTTGTATGTAAAAAATCATTTTGGAGGGCTATTTTTATGCTGAACAAGCGACTTTTATCCCTTGTGTCACGCGCGCGGGGGTATATCCTAAAAACCGTATTTTTCCAGTGGCTCGGTCTGCTTTGCAGCATCGGCGCGACCGTTGCCGTCTGTTTGTTTATCCATGCCTGTCTCGTCCATGGCAGTGCGTATTTTTACCCGAATATCATCAAAACATGTATTCTTGTGCTGCTCTGCGTCTGTCTGAAGACTATTTTTACCAAGGTGCAGGTGCAGACAGCAACCACCCTTTCCCAGAAGGCAAAGGCGATTCTGCGGAAGAAAATCTTCACCCATCTTGCCGCAATGGGACAGAATTACAGCCAGTTTGTACCGACGGCAGAGGCAGTGCAGGTTTCCGTTGAGGGGATTGAGCAGCTGGAAACCTATTTCAACGCGTATCTGCCGCAGCTGTTTTATGCGATTCTCGCGCCGGTTACGCTGTTTTTCTGCATTGCACTTGTAAATCTGCGAACAGCGGCAGTTCTGCTACTCTGCGTTCCTGTAATTCCGATTTCCATTATTGCGGTGCAGAAGCTGGCGAAAAGGCTGCTCTCGAAATACTGGACGGCTTACACCAACCTCGGCGAAAATTTTCTAGAAAACATCCAAGGCCTAACCACACTGAAAATCTATCAGGCAGATGCTGAAAAGCATCGTGAAATGAACGAAAATGCAGAGGCTTTCCGCAAGGCGACCATGCGCGTGCTGATTATGCAGCTAAATTCCATTTCCGTGATGGATTTGGTTGCCTACGGCGGTGCAGCAGCAGGCATGATTACCATGGCACTGCAATTTCGGCAGGGAAACCTCTCTTTTGCTGAGGGACTTCTGATTGTGCTGCTTTCCGCGGAATTTTTCATTCCCATGCGGCAGCTTGGCTCCTTCTTCCATATTGCCATGAACGGCGCAGCGGCAGCAGATAAGATTTTCAAAATTTTGGATACACCCCTACCCGAAAAAGGGACAAAGCCATGCGGCGCAGATGTCGCCATCCATGCGGAAAAGCTTGGCTTCAGCTATGACAGGAAAACGCCCGTACTCAAAGAAATCAGCTTTTCCACCGATAAAAATGGGCTATTCTCCTTTGTCGGCAAAAGCGGCTGCGGCAAGTCCACCATTGCTGCCCTGCTGACAGGCAGAAGAAAGGGCTTTCTCGGCAATCTTGCCATTGGCGAAACTGCGGTTTCCGATATTTCCGAAAAAAGCCTGATGGAAACCATCACACTCATCAACCACAACAGCTATCTCTTCAAGGGGACGGTCAGAGAAAATCTTCTCATGGGCAATCCAAGGGCAACAGATGCCGCCCTGTATGAGGTGCTGAAAGCAGTCAATCTTTATGACCTTTTCCGGACACAGAACGGCTTGGATGCGCCCCTTTTGGCACAGGGCGCAAATCTTTCCGGCGGACAACGGCAGCGTCTGGCTCTGGCAAGAGCATTGCTCCATGATACGCCGATTTTTATTCTGGATGAGGCAACCTCGAATATTGATGCCGAAAGCGAGGAAATCATCATGCGTCTGGTGCAGCAGCTTTCCGCGGAGAAACTGATTCTGCTGATTTCGCATCGTCTGGCGAATGTTATGCCGTCCAAGCGAATTTTCGTCATGGAAAACGGCAGTATTCGCACCGCAGGCACGCACGAGGAACTGATGCAGACGGAAAACCTTTATTCCACCCTCTTCCGTCAGCAAAAATATTTTGAAGCCTACAGCAAAGGAGGTGTCCCCCAATGAATGAAAAAACCGAGGAAAAAAACAGCCTGAAAATCATGTCCGAGCTGGTGCTTCTGGTTAAGCCCATGCTTGGCATTGTGTGCCTCGCGGTTCTGCTTGGAGTGGCAGGCTTTTTCTGCGCTACGGCTATTCCCGTTGCAGGCGCGCTGTGTCTGCTTTCGGTGATGGGCTATCCCATCGGCATTTCCCTGCGTGCGCTGTTCCTGCTGATGGCAGTATTTGCAGTGGCAAGAGGACTGCTCCGCTATGGCGAACAGGCATCGAATCATTATATCGCCTTCAAGCTGTTGGCGATGATTCGCAGTAAGGTCTATACCGTTCTGCGCAGACTCTGCCCTGCCAAGCTGGAAGGGAACGATAAGGGCAACCTGATTGCACTGATTACCAGTGACGTAGAGCTGCTTGAGGTTTTTTATGCACACACTATCTCCCCTGCGGCGATAGGATTCCTTTGCTCTCTGCTCTTTACCGTCTTTCTCTGGCGCATTGCGCCGCCCCTTGGATTGATTGCACTTGCTGCCTATGCCTTTATCGGCATTGTGCTGCCTGTTCTGAATGAGAAAAATGTGCGACTGCCGGGTCTGCATTACCGCAACAACGCAGGCGAGCTGAACACCCTTTTTCTGGACAGCCTGCGCGGTCTGCAGGAATTGATGCAATACGATAAAACCACGGAAGCAGAACAGAAAATCGCAGAAAAGATGGAAACTGCGGCTCGTTTGCAGAATACCCTCAAGAAAAACGAAATCAAAACCAGAAACCTTACAGATTTTTCTGTTTATTTCTTCAATCTGCTGCTACTGTTCTGTGCCTTTTGGCTCTTCCTTTCGGGGCAGATTGATTTCGCACAGGCACTGATTGCAACCGTAACCCTCATGAGCTCCTATGGACCTGTGATTGCACTGAGCAATCTTTCCAATAATCTCGCACAGACGTTGGCGAGCGGCGCGCGCGTGCTTGCGCTCCTGCAGGAAGCATCCCAGACGGAGGAGCAGAAAAACGGCGTGGATGTTGTCGCCAACGATGTGAAAATAGAGGATGTTTCCTTCCGCTATGGCGCAAAGCCCATTCTCGACCATCTTTCTCTGGAAATTCCCGCAGGAAAAATCACAGGGATTCTCGGCAAAAGCGGCTGTGGCAAATCCACCCTTTTGAAGCTTATTATGCGCTTCTGGGATAAGGACAGTGGCAGAATTCTGCTTTCCGGAACGGATGTCACAGACATCAACACAAAATCCCTGCGTGAAAACGAAAGCTACTGTACGCAGGAAACGCACCTGTTTCATGATACCATCGGCAACAACATCCGCATTGCCAATCTGAGCGCAACGGACGAGGAAATCATCGCTGCGGCGAAAAAGGCATCTATCCATGATTTTATTGCCGCCCTGCCCCATGGCTACGATACCCGTGTCGGCGAACTGGGGGATACGCTTTCGGGCGGCGAAAAGCAGCGCATCTCTCTGGCGCGCGCCTTTCTTTCCGATGCACCGCTTATGCTTCTGGATGAGCCGACCAGCAATCTGGACAGCATCAACGAAGGCATCATTCTGAAAGCACTGGATGATGCAAAGGATAGAACCATCGTGCTTGTTTCGCACAGAAAATCCACTTTGGGTATCTGCGATAGCCTGCATCAAATGGAAAACGGACACAAAAACAACGAAAATTTGATAGGAGAATGATAATGAATTATTTATTTCTTGCACTCGGCTTCCTTTTTCTGGGCGTGGGCACGGTTGGGATATTCTTCCCCATTCTGCCCACTGCTCCCTTCCTGCTTCTGGCATCGTTCTGCTTTGGTAAGGGCAGCCGCCGCGTGAATGATTGGTTTCAGGGCACAAGGCTGTACCAAAACCATCTGGCGGATTTTAAAAAAGACCGCTCTATGACGATGCAGACAAAGCTTGGGATTCTGATTCCCGTTACAGTTTTTCTGCTGCTTGCATTTTTTATGATGCAAAACATTTACGGGAGAATCACCATTATTGTCCTGCTGTTAATCAAATACCTTGTCTTTCTGTTCTGGATTAAGACAAAAAAGGCTCCCGCCGAATGGGAATAAGAGAAGCTATAAAGCCGTATCCCACAATCAAAACCATCGGCTTAGTCGGTGGTTTTGATTGGTTATTACCAAAAAACGAACTCCATGCTGCCATAGAGTCCGTAAACTGTTAAATAATTTCTCTTATGCTTCCTGTTCCTTTTCCATCAAATTGTGATAGCATAAATAATTTCTTGCAAACATTACGCCTGCCAATGCCAAGGCACAGCCCAAGCCGGATAAATTATTCTTTGCAAATTTTGCAAATAAAAAGCATCGGCCTTTATCAAAACCAATGCTTTTTCTTTATTTCATAATTACCCTCTGCGGAACAGACCCTTTTTCTTCGGTTCTTCTTCTACCGGAGGTGCTTCGTTGGACATATTGGGTTCTGCTTTACCGAAAACCTCTGTTTTCGCAACAGGGATACGAATGCCTCTGTTCAGACCGAATTCCACAATCAGTGTATCGTATGTTGTATCAACAACCTTGCCGTAGAATCCGCTGTTTGTGATGATGCTGTCACCAACCTCGATTGCATTTCTCAGCTCAGCCAGCTTTTTCTCCTTCTTCTGTGTGGGTCTGATGGACAGGAAATACATGATAACCAACAGAACAACGCAGTAAACCACGATCAGCATAACGGGGTGGTCTGTCATCCATGTGCCGAAAAGGCCTGTGCTCTGTGTTGTGCCGGAGGTTGCTTTTGCTGCCTCGCCGGCAGGTTTTACGACTGTGTCAAGTAAAAATGATCCCATTTTTTTCTCTCCTAACTTTTTCTAAATTTAATGTTACATCTAGTAGATAATTATATAGAATTTTTCATTTTCCGTCAAGTAGCCTATGTGTAAGAAAGCGCTTATTTCCCGTTTTCGCGAAATCCATCCAGCTTTGCAGCCTTATATGCGTGGAAGCGGTCCTCCTCAATCGCCTGTCTGATTTCCTCCATCATGCTGTTGAAGAAATACAGATTATGCATCACACAAAGGCGCATGGCAAGCATTTCCTTTGCTTTGAACAGATGGCGGATATAGGCTCTGCTGTATCTTCTGCACGCAGGACAGCCGCAGGTATCGTCAATGGGCGAATCATCCTTTTCATATTTCGCATTTAACAGGTTCAGCTTACCCTTATTCGTATACACATGAGCATGGCGACCGTTTCTTGCAGGCAGTACGCAGTCAAAGAAATCCACGCCGCGCTCTACCGCCTCCAGAATATTTTCGGGTGTCCCAACGCCCATCAGGTAAGTCGGTTTCTCCTCAGGCAGATACGGCACAACCTCATCCAGAATACGATACATTTCCGCATGGGATTCCCCTACCGCAAGACCGCCGATGGCATAGCCATCCAGCTCCATTTCAGAAATCCGCTTTGCATGCTCGATACGGATATCCTCGAAGGTTGCCCCCTGATTGATACCGAACAGCATCTGCTTGGGGTTGACGGTATCCTCCAACTGATTCAAGCGGTGCATCTCTTTTTTGCAGCGTTCCAGCCAACGGGTTGTTCTGGCAACGGATGCCTCTACATAAGGGCGTTCCGCAGGCAGCCCGATACATTCATCAAACGCCATCGCAATCGTGGAGCCGAGATTGGACTGAATCTGCATGCTTTCCTCCGGCCCCATGAAAATCTTTCTGCCATCAATATGAGAGCTGAAATAAACGCCCTCCTCCTTGATTTTGCGCAGAAGCCCAAGAGAGAATACCTGAAAGCCGCCGGAATCGGTCAAAATCGGTTTATCCCAGACCATGAATTTATGCAGACCGCCCATTTCCTTGATCAGCTTATCCCCGGGACGCAGATGCAGATGGTAGGTATTGGAAAGCTCCACCTGACATTTCAGCTGCTCCAAATCCTCTGTGGAAACAGCCCCCTTAATCGCACCCGCTGTGCCGACATTCATAAAGACGGGTGTCTGGATTACGCCATGGGGGGTATGGAATTCGGCACGCTTTGCTCTGCCGCATTTTTTCAATATTTTGTACATAATTTTCCTCACTTTATCAAAATTTTTCTATCCTTTCTATGATACCCTTTTTTTGTGCTTTCTTCAAGAGGTGGCAACAAAATTTGCAGAAAATACGGAAAAACCTGTCAGGAAAAATCTGCCGATTAGCCTTTTCTTTTGGCAGGAAAAATGATAGACTGTTCCTTAGGAAATCATATCGTTACAGAAAAAAGATGGGAGAGAACAAATGAGCATCAATCTGATTGCAACAACCACCTTCGGCTTAGAAGCCGTAGTCAAGAGAGAGTGTCAGGCTCTCGGTTTTCAGAATATCAAAACCTCAGACGGCAAGGTTGAATTTACAGGGGACGAATCCGATATCGTAAAGGCAAACCTCTGGCTGCGGTGCGCCGGACGTGTCTGGGTGAAAATGGGCACCTTTACCGCCGTTACCTTTACAGAGCTATTCGACCGGACGAAGGCACTGCCGTGGGGAGATTGGATTCCGGAGGACGGGAAATTCACCGTTGTAGGGAAGTCCGTAAAATCCACCCTGTTCAGCGTTTCGGACTGTCAGGCAATCGTCAAGAAGGCTGTTGTCGAAAAGCTGAAGGAAAAATATAAAACAGACTGGTTTGATGAAACGGGCGCATCCTATACCATTCAGGTCGGGATTCTAAAGGATGTTGTCACCCTTGCGATTGACACCAGCGGCAGCGGCTTACACATGCGCGGCTATCGTGCGAGTGCGTTGGATGCCCCCTTGAAGGAATCCCTTGCCTCCGCCATGGTGCAGCTCAGCTACTGGCGAAAGGATCGTATCCTGTTAGACCCCTTCTGCGGCTCAGGAACAATTCCCATTGAAGCCGCCATGCTCGCGCGCAACATTGCCCCCGGTCTGAACCGCAAATTCGCATCCGAGGAATGGGAACGCATCGGCAAGGAGCGTTGGAAGCAGGCAAGAAAAGAAGCATATCAAGCGATTGATTATGATGTTATGCCCGAAATTTACGGCAGCGACATTGACCCTGCGGCAATCGAGCTGGCAAAGGCAAATGCGGAGCTTGCAGGCGTGGATGACTGCATCACCTTCGAGGTAAAGCCCTCACAGGAGATTGTATTGCCCGGAAAATATGGCGTGCTGATTTCCAATCCGCCCTACGGGGAGCGTATCGGGGAATTGAAGGAGGTTGAAAATATGTATCGTGCGCTTGGCGCAACCATGCAGACCGACTCCACCTGGTCAACCTATATCATTACCTCCATGGAATATTTTGAATCCCTCTTTGGCAGAAAGGCAGACAGAAAGAGAAAGCTGTTCAACGGGCGCATCAAAACAGATTATTATCAGTATGAAGGTCCTCGTCCGCCGAAAAAGCAGAAGGCAGAAGAAAACTGAACATAAGCGCATCAAAAAAGGATAAATCCTCATTTTTCAGAGGACTTATCCTTTTCTTTTTGTCTTTATGAAATTTCACAGAAAGCCTTTATCAGAATCTTCTTCTGCCGCCTCTGCGTCTTCTGCGTCCGCCGCCAAAGCTCAGCCCACTGCTGCGGCGCGGAGAACCAAAGCTGTAGCCGTGTCTGTTTCTTCTGCCATTGATGAATTTGATAATCAGAATGATAATCGCAATCACGATGATGACAATAACCAGCTTCAGCAGACCCTTCAGTGTAAACAGATTCTTGAAAAAATCACCGATTGCACTGAAAATGGTACCCTTAGAAACATCTCTGCCTGCATAAACGGGAGCCTCCAGAACAGTTTTGCCCTTCACCTCATACTTTGCCGTACCGATTTCCGCACCCTTTTCGATGGGAGCCTTCAGGGAAACATTGCCCTCCTTATCCGTTACCGCATAGGTATCGTTATAGGAAACGGTCAGCTTCATATCCTTCGCGGTATCCTTCGGAAGAATTGCTGTAACCTCCTTCTGGAATACAACAGGAACCGTATTCCCTTCGGATTTTTTATGCTTTGTCAGAGGTGCATCTGCAATGGCTTCCTCTGCCTTTGCAACCGTAATCTTTTCATACTGGTTATAGCCGTATTCAAAGAGATTTTTTGCATCCAGCCAACGGTTCGGGTCTTCGGATTTGAAGATAACCGCAATCAGCTCCTCGCCGTCCTTTTCCGCAGCCGCTGTCACGCAGTCCCCTGCTTCATCGGTGAAGCCTGTCTTAATGCCGATGGCATAGGGATAATTATATTCCCCATCCGTAATCAGCAGGTTATGGCTGCGCCAGTTGTAATCCTGTGTTTTTACGGAAGTGTCCTCCGCTTTGACTAAGCCCTCTGCGCCGTTGCCGGAATAGCTTTTTTCCTTCGCAATTTCTGCCAGCGTTTTATTTTCCATAAACGCTCTGCCAATCAGCGCAAGGTCGTGCGCGCAGGTGTAGTGGTCATCGGAATGGTAGCCGTGCGCGTTTGCAAAATGGCTGTTGGTTGCGCCCAGCTCCTCCGCCTTTTTATTCATCAGGTCTGTGAAAACAACCTCGCATTTACCGAAGGTCATGTTTTCGTCTTTCTCCGCCTTTTTCGCAACTGCTGCCGCAACCACATTTGCAGAGTCATTGCCGGAGGGGATAATCAGACCGCGGATGGCATTTTCCACCGTCAGCGTTTCGCCAAGCTCATGCCCCGCCTTGCTGGAATCCAGAGAAACCTCATTGATTTCAGAGCCGACCACGATTAAATCCTCCGGCTTGAAATAATCCAACGCCACCAGAGCGGTCAGCATTTTTGTCATGCTGGCAGGATACATCTTCTGGGTGGCATTTTTTTCATACAGAATTGTCCCCGAAGATGCCTCAATCAAAATTGCCGCCTCTGCCTGAAGCTCAGGTGCCTGTTCTGCAAGCATTACTGCTGTCTGCAAGGCATCCGCCGCTTTTTCGGTTTTCTTGTCTTCCTTTGTATCATCCGCTGCCACAGCGTTTTTATCCTGCTGTGTCTCCTTCTTCTCCTTACCGCAGCCGGCTGCACCAAACGCTACCGCCGCCGCCAGACATAAGGCAGTCAGTTTTGCGAAAGATTTTTTCATTTTGAAACATCCTTTCTGCTTTTCTTACTTCTCTTTTCCATAAGCTCCCGTTTCCACGCCTTCAATTCTTCATCAAACCGCTTGGAATGCATACCGGGGTATGCACGCATCAGACGGCGCTCGATAAGGCTGCTCTTCTGCAAAGCATTGATACGGGATTCCAGTTTTTCCTTGATTTCCTCCTGAACCAGCTGCCGATGCAAGCGCTCCTCCTCGCGCAGCTGCTCCAGCCTCTCATTTTCCTCTGCCATGCGTTCCTTAAATTCACGCAGGAATTCCGCAGCAGGCATGCTCTCGAAACGCGTAATGATTTCCTGTCGGGAAGCATAAAGCCTCGTTCCCTCGAGCTTTTTCTGCAGCGCATCGTGCGCTTCGCTGAGGGATGCCAGCTTTTCGTTGAACCGCAGGATATGCAGCACCGTAATCGTGGTATCCACAGCCAGATATGCAAGCAGCAGTGTTGCTGCAAATTCGCCCCATGCACGGGGAATCGCCGCTACAAAATCCGCAATCACAGGCTGCACCACACGCATCACGAAGGTTGTCAGAACGCCCCACTCCACGGAACGCTCCAGGCAGACGCGCCCCTTGATATTAAAGGGTTTTTGGGAATAATCCCACCATGTGGCATGGAAAAGCTTTTCCAATATCAGCCCGATGAGATATTCCACAACGGTTGCAATCACAAAGCCGCCCAAAAACAGCAGCAAAATCGAATCCGAAACAGGCTCCAGTGCCAGAAGAATCAGCAGTGCGCCTGTGCCGTAAATGGGGCAGAAGGGACCATTGATAAAGCCGCGATTCACCCATTTTTTCGCGTTGATAGAAACATATGCCGATTCCATTGCCCATCCCAGAAAGCTGTAAATCATAAAATACGCATATAATTCAAAAAATGTAAACGAAAACCAAACGGTTGACCACATCGCAATCCCTTCCTTATGAATTGTTATTTGTCTGCAAAACGCCCCGTTCCTTTAAATATGTCATCGTCTGCGCCAGTGCGCCTGCCCCGTCTGTTCTGCTCATGTCTATCCAAAGCCCTTCAATCTGCCGCCGAAACCATGTCAGCTGTCGCTTTGCAAAGCGACGCGTATTGGTTTTCAGCTGCGTAACTGCTTCGTCTAGCGTGCAGTCTCCGTTGAAATACGGCACAAATTCCTTATAGCCGATGCCCTGCATGGAAACCAGCTTCGGTGAATAGCCCCTGTCCAGAAGTCCCTTCACCTCTGCCAAAAGCCCCTGCTGCATCATCAAATCAATCCTCTGCTCAATGCGTGCATATAGCGCTTCCCGCTCCATCGTCAGGAGAATCACCGCCGCATTGTAGGGGGTTTCCCTTTCCTTCTGCTCCGCATTATGCTCGGAAAATTTCTGTCCCGTCAGGTAATGATATTCCAAGGCACGCGTCACACGCTTGATGTTGTTCGCATGAATCGTTTCCGCATAGGCAGGATCGATTTTCCGTAAGCGTTCATATAGCACCTGCGGCCCCTCCTCCTCGGCGATACGGTAGCACTCCTCCCGATAGGAGGTATCATTTTCCGTTTCGGTAAAATCATTATCATACAGCAGGGCATTGATATAAAACCCTGTGCCGCCGACCAGAATGGGAATCCTTCCCTTCGCCCAGATTTCCTCCATATACGCCTTCGCCTTCTGCTGAAAGAGCATAACATTATATTCCTCATCGGGATTCAGCTCATCAATAAGATAATGCGGCACGCCATCCGCTTCTTCGGGTGTCACCTTCGCCGTCCCGATGTCCATATAGCGGTAAATCTGCATGGAATCGGCAGAAATCACCTCACCGCCGATTTCCTTTGCAAGCCGAATCGAAAAGCCTGTTTTGCCGCAGGCGGTCGGACCGCCAATCACAATCAATGGTTTTTTCATCATTTCACCTGCTCAATTCTGGATGCGTTTAAACATCTTTTCCATTTCATATTTCGTCAGCTCGATAATCGTCGGTCTGCCATGGGGGCAGGTAAAGGGATGCTCCAGACCAAGCAATCTGTGAATCAGCTCCTCCGCCTCTCTCATGCTCAGCACATCATGTCCCTTGACCGCCGCCTTGCATGCCATCGTCGCCACCGCAAGTATCTTTGTATCATACACATTGGAAATGCGTTCCTCTGTCAGCCTATCCAGAATATCGGTAAAAAAGCCGACCTCTGTCGGGTTCTGCAAGAGATACGGCGTTGCGCGCAGGGCATATTTCTCGCCGAATTCCTCCAGTTCAAAGCCGAAGCTTTCCAGAAGTGCCAGATTGCGCCGCAGTACCTCTGTTTCCATCGGTGTCAGCTGCAGCATCAGAGGTGTAAGCAACCGCTGCGAAGCGACCCTTTCTTCCTTGAATTTATTCATAAATTCCTCATACAGCACCCGTTCATGCGCGGCATGCTGGTCAATCAGATACAGGCAATCGCCCTGCTCCACAATCCAATAGGTGCGAAAAACCTGCCCGATGATTTTATAATTTTGGAAAAACGGCTGCTTTGCTTCTTCCGTTTTTTCATCAGAAACAATCGGCTTCAATTCTATCGGCTGTTCCTCTTTCGGCTTCGGCTCTTCCCTGCGGTACGGCACTGCCGTCTGTGCAAAGCCCTCTGCCTTCGGGGTGCGCTTCAGCAGCTCATCCACACTGCGTCCGCCCGATGTGGGGGGCTGTGGCTGCTGTGCCGCACGCAGGAGCTTTTCCCTTTCCTCCTCGGAAAGCAGCACGCCCTGAGATTGCGGGAGCGGAATTTCTTTAGAAGGATTTGCTGAAGGATTTGCTGTCGGCTCTGCCTTTATCACGCTTTCCTTTATGATATTTTCCTTTATCATGGGTTCCTTCGGCTGCTCCGCTTTCTTTGGCATATCCGCAAGGGTCTGCTGCTCTGCCTGCGGCAGTCTTTCCTTCGGCTTCTTTTCCAGAACCGCCTTGGGAATCAGCACCGTTTCCTGCAATGCCTTCGCAACCGCGTTGTAGAAAAATTCATATACCTCATCGTCATTCTTAAAACGAACCTCCAGCTTCGCAGGATGCACGTTCACATCCACCTGTGCAGGCTCAACCGCAAGATTCAGCACGAAAACAGGAAATTTCCCAATCAGCAGTTTTGTTTTATACGCATCCTCCACCGCAGCGGAAACCACGGGATTCTTAATAAATCTGCCGTTGATGAAAAGATTTTCATAATTGCGGTTCGCGCGGCAAAATTCAGGCTTCCCAATCAGACCGCTGACGGCATATTCCCCCTTGCGGTAGGAAATAGGGAGCATGCTGTTTGCCGCATCCTTCCCGTAAACATAAAACACCGCCGTTTTCGGGTCATTGTTCCCTGCCGTATGCAGGACAGTATTGCCGTTATTGATATAATGAATCGCAACCTCAGGATGCCCCAGTGCGATTTTGTTCACCAAATCCGAAACATAGCCGCTTTCGGTCGCAGGCTTTTTCAAAAATTTTCTGCGCGCAGGCACGTTGTAAAAAAGATTCCGCACCGTAATGGAAGTGCCCTCCCGGCAGGCGGTATCCTCCATCTCCTGTATCTCTCCGGCATGAATCACAATGCGCGTGCCCGTTTCCTCGTCTCTGGTTTTCGTCAGCATTTCCACCTGCGCCCCCGCCGCGATACTCGCCAATGCTTCGCCGCGAAAGCCCAGTGTAAAAATATGCTCCAAATCCTCAATCTGCGACATTTTGCTTGTAGCATGGCGCAGAAAGGCTTCCTTCACCTGCTCCTTGGGAATCCCTGTGCCGTTATCGGTAATGCGGATATAGGAAATGCCGCCCTCCTTAATTTCTATCGTCACACTGCCGGCGTTTGCATCAATGGCATTTTCCGTCAGCTCCTTTACAACGGATTTCGGAGATTCTACTACTTCCCCTGCCGCAATTTTATTGATGGTTTTTGCATCCAACAGTCGGATTTTCTGCATAGACCTCCTCCTTTCCCAAACCTACAGCCCTTTTGCCTTTTTCTGCAATTCAAAAAGCGTTTGCAGTGCTTCAATAGGGGTCATCGCCATCACATCCAGCTTGGAGATTTCATCCGCAAGCTGCGTTTCCGCAATATGGAACATATCCATCTGCTGTGCGGTTTCCTCCTGCTGCTCCTTGGATTCCACTGCAATCTGCTTTGCTTTTTTCGTAATATCCGCCGCGTTCAGCTGCTTGAGAATCTGTCCGCTGCGGCGAATCACCTTATTCGGCAGACCCGCCAGACGCGCCACCTGCACGCCGTAGCTGTGGTCTGCGCCGCCGCGCTGAATTTTTCGGAGGAAAATAATATCCTCGCCCTGCTCCTGCACGGCAATGCAGTAATTCTTCACGCCGGAAAGCTTGCCCTCCAGCTCACTTAATTCATGATAATGCGTTGCAAAAAGCGTTTTCGCGCCAATCTGCTTCGTATCCGCGATATATTCCAGCACCGCCCACGCGATGGAAAGCCCGTCAAAGGTGCTTGTACCTCGCCCGATTTCATCCAAAATCAGTAGGCTTTTGTTCGTTGCGTTATGCAGAATATTCGCAACCTCTGTCATTTCTACCATAAACGTGCTCTGCCCTGCGGAAAGGTCATCCGATGCACCGACACGGGTGAAGATTCTGTCCACAATGCCGATATGCGCCTGCTCCGCGGGAACGAAGCTGCCTATCTGCGCCATCAGCACAATCAGCGCCGTCTGCCGCATATATGTAGATTTCCCTGCCATGTTCGGGCCTGTGATGATGGCAAGTCTGGTGTCCTCCCGGTCTAAATAGGTGTCATTCGGGATGAACTGCCCATCCATCATTTTTTCCACAACGGGGTGTCTGCCGCCCTTAATTTCAATCACATCACCGTCATCCACAAGCGGCTTCACATAGCTTCTGTTCTGCGCCACCTCTGCGAGGGACTGCAGGCAGTCAATAACAGAAACGATATACGCACAATATTGAATCCGTTCCACCTCAGCCGCAACAGCATTGCGGATTTCGCAGAACATATCGTATTCCAGAGTGGTAATCTTATCCTCCGCGCCGAGAATCAGCTCCTCCAGCTCCTTTAATTCGGGTGTAATAAAACGCTCCGCATTGGCAAGCGTCTGCTTGCGGATATAGCCTTCGGGCACCAGTTCCAGATTGGATTTTGTGACTTCAATATAATAGCCGAACACCTTATTGTAGCGCACCTTGAGGTTTTTGATGCCCGTCTTTTCGCGTTCCTCCTCCTCAAGCTGATGAATCCATGCAGTGCCGTTTTCCTTCGCCTTGGTGTAGGTATCCAGCTCCTCATTGAAGCCCTCGCGAATCATGCCGCCCTCGCGCACGGAAAACGGCGGGTCTTCAACGATGGACTGCGCAATCAGCGCATGGATATTCTCAAGAGTGTCCAGTCTGTCATGCAGAGTGGACAGGTATGGACTCTTGCAGCGAGAAAGAATCTTCTTCAGCAACGGCAGATTTTCCACAGAATTTTTCAGTGCCGCCAAATCCCTTGCGTTTGCATTCTGATACACCACACGGGACATAATACGTTCAAAGTCATACATGGAATGGAGAATTTCCTTGATTTCCTCTCTGAGGAACAGGTCTTGGAACAGCTCCTCCACCCCATCCAGACGCTGATTGATTTCTTCTTTAGAAAGCAGGGGCTGCTCCACCCATTTGCGCAGAAGCCTTGCGCCCATCGCAGTCCGGGTTTTATCCAGAACGCTCAGAAGCGAGCCTTTTTTGTTCTTCTCGCGCATGGTTTCCGTCAGCTCCAGATTTCTGCGGCTGGAAACATCCAACAGCATGAAATCCCCTGTTGTGTAATACTTCAGAGCGGAAATATGGCTCAAATCGTTTTTCTGCGTTTCATTCAGATACCACATCAGCGCACCCGAAGCCGAAACCGCCAGCAGCTTTTTCTGCAAGCCGAAGCTTTCCAGTGTTTTCACCTTGAAATGCGCAAGCAGGGTATCCTTTGCGGTATTATATTCATACATACGGCTGTCGATATCGTTCAGATACAGGTGAAACCGTTCCTCGATTTCCTTCGCCAAAGGGGTGGAAAGAAATTCGCTGTTGCAGACAAGCTCCGCAGGGGAAAACCTTGCCGTTTCATCCAGAATTTTTGCCGCCGCCTGCACGCTGCGAAATTCCGTTGTCTGAAATTCGCCCGTCGTCACATCGCAGACCGCAATGCCATAGCCGTTTGCGCTGCCGAAAACGGAGAGAATGTAGTTATTTTTTGTTTCATCCAGAACAGTATTATCCACAACCGTCCCCGGAGTAATGACACGCACAACATCGCGCTTGACCAAGCCCTTTGCCGTCTTTGGGTCCTCCACCTGCTCGCAGATGGCAACCTTATAGCCACGTTCCACCAAACGGGCAATATATCCATCCGCGGAATGGAAAGGCACGCCGCACATAGGGGCTCTTTCCTCCTGCCCCCAATCCTTCCCCGTCAGGGTGATTTCCAGCTCCTTCGAGGCAATGACCGCATCCTCGAAAAACATCTCATAAAAATCCCCTAAACGAAAAAAAAGCAGACAATGCTTATATTGTTCTTTAATTTCAAAGTATTGCTGCATCATGGGTGTGATTTTCGCCATGGATGTTGTCCTCCTTCTCCTTTTTCTGCAAGCAAACCCGAATAAAGAACGGATTCTCTATTCGGGCTTTTCTTCCTTTATTTCTATTTGAATCAGTGGCAGCCGCCGCCGCAGGAGGAGCAGCAGCTAGGGTCGCAGCCGCCGCCCTGTTCGGGTTCTTCGCCTGTCAGGGTTGCTGTGATGATGTTGAATACGGAATTTACGAAGTTATTGAAATTCTGTTCCGCAACGTACAAATCAGATGCCAGCTTATTGGTTCTGATTGCTTCGCCCTTTGCCTTCATCTGTTCATTGAAGGCTCTCTGTTCCTCTATGGAAATGCCGCCTGCATTCATCTTTGCTTCAAAATCATAATGCAGCTTTGTGTATTCCTCTACCAGCTTTGCAATTTCGGGGTCGCTTTCGTATGCAGCCTTTGCCGCTACCAGCGCTTCCACCTGAGGTGTTTTCTGCAATTCCTCACCCAATGCTCTTGCCATTTCAAAAATCGTTGCCATAATGCTTCACCTTACATCCTTTCGCCTATTAAATAAAATGTTTTGTTTTCTGTAATCTTCACAGGAACCATCTGCCCGATCAAGTCCTCCGTGCCCTTAAAATGCACCAGCATGTTGTTATCGGCACGCCCTGTCAGAACAGTCTTATCCTGCTTGCTTGCTTCCTCTGCAAATACCGTCATCACCTTGCCAAGCTGCTCCTCATGCACCTCATGCACAATGGGGTTAAGCATATTGAGCATCCTGTCGAAGCGATCCTTAATGACATCCTCCGGTACCTGATTTTCCATGGTTGCCGCAGGGGTGCCTGTCCGCTTGGAATAAATGAAGGTAAACGCCGTACTATAACGAGACTGACGGATGACATCCAAGGTTTCTTGGAAATCCTCCTCCGTTTCGCCGGGGAAGCCCACAATAATATCCGTGCTCAGGGTGATATCCGGCATTGCCGCTCTTGCCTTGCGCACCAGCTCCATGTAGGATTCCTTTGTATAGTGGCGGTTCATGCGGCGCAGAATTTCATCACTGCCGCTCTGCACAGGCAGATGCAGATATTTACATACCTTATCACAATCCGCCATTGCCCGTATCAGCTCATCGGACAAATCCTTCGGATGAGAGGTCATGAAACGAATCCGTTCAATCCCCTCCACCTCGTTCACCATCCGCAGAAGCTCTGCGAAGGAAACGGGTGTTTCCAGATTTTTGCCATAGGAGTTTACATTCTGCCCTAAAAGCATAACCTCCTTCACGCCGTCCGCTGCAAGCCTTCTTACCTCCGCGAGGATATCCTCAGGGGTACGGCTGCGCTCTCTGCCGCGCACATACGGCACGATGCAGTAGGAACAGAAGTTGTTGCAGCCAAACATAATATTGACCGATGCCTTATAGGGGAAATGCCGAATCGCAGGCAAATCCTCCACAACCTCACGCTGCTCCTGCCAGATATCATACACCGTTTCGCCGCTTTCCATGCGTGTCGCCACAAGCTCCGGCAGCTTATAGAGATTAAATGTGCCAAAGACGATATCCACATGACGATATTTCTGCCGCAGGGTCTGCAAAACCGTTTCCTGCTGCATCATGCAGCCGCAAAGCGCAATCACCGCATCGGGATTTTTTGTTTCCTTATAGTGCTTCAGCCAGCCCAGCTTGCCGTATACCTTCTGCTCTGCGTTTTCGCGCACACAGCAGGTGTTGTAGATGATAAAATCGGCCTCTGTTTCCTCGTCTGTTCTGTCAAAGCCCATTTCGTCAAGCATCCCTTCCAGCTTTTCGGAATCATGCGCGTTCATCTGACAGCCCATCGCAAGGGAATAGAATTTTTTCTTTCTGCCGTTTTCTGCCGCAAAGGCATCATTTTCCGCACGAATGGCGCGGATATATTCCAGCTGTCTTGCCAGCTCTGTTTCGCCCGGCTTAACAGCAGTTCCAGCTTTCCTTTCCATTCTTTCTTCCTCTCGAAACTGAATTCTTATGAAAAGACAGTCTTTCACAAGTATATTTCAGTATAGCATACCTTCCCTGCTTTCTCAATGATTTTTCCCCAAAACTTACAGAAAAGGCTTACGCAAAAGAAAGCACCTCAAGCGAGTTGCCATGCTCCTTTATCATTTGCATAAGATCCGCCGTTTTCAGATAAACCGATGCAGTATTGTCATTGGGATGCACCCCGATTTCCTCCTTTTCCAGAAAATCCCTGTCCAGAAAAACCTTTACGGCGCAGGCAGTATCATTCAAAATGCCCAAGGGTGTCACTGCCCCTTTTTTCAATCCAAGATATTTTTCCAGACGCTCCTCCGATGCAAAGGAAAGCCTTACGCCGCCAAGCTTCTCGCCCAGCTCCTTCAGATTCACCTGCTTATCGGCACGAATTACCACAAGAAAATGGCATTTGCCCTTCTGGTCTCGCAAAAAGAGATTTTTTGCCGTCTCCTCCATTTTTTCCAAGCCCAGTTCCTCCATCTCCTCAATGGTATAAACCGCTTTATGCTCCACCCAATGAAAGGGGATTCCTTTTTCCTTCAGAAATACCTTTACTTCTTCTTTTCCAAACATTTTCCTCTGCTCCCTTCCTGCTTCTTTCTTCTTTTCCTGCTTCTTTCTAAGGAAGATAGTATCATATTTTCTGCGAAAAATCAGCAGAAGCAACGGGGTTTTTCAAAGATATTCCCCATTGTTTACAAAACGTTCATATTTCAGCCACATCAGATTCATATTGACAGGGTATGATAAAGATGTCCTCAAGGAAGAGGATAATGAATAAACATAGTATACATACCCTCCCCTTTACAGAGAGCCACTTCCCCGGTGGCTCTTTTCCCTTTATATATGCCTTTTTTTATACGCCTTTTTCGATTGTATTTTCCCCTCTGATTTGCTATACTTGAAAAAACAAATATAAAACTGATATACAAAAGAAAGAGGTGCAGTTTCTGTGAATGAGATTTTATCTGATGCAAAAAGGATACTCTACACTGCCATTCAGGCATCCCTTCCCGATGAAGCCGTAAAAAAGTTCATCGACGGCAAGACCTTCGCTTTTGAAGGAAGGGTGATTGTCATTGCCATCGGCAAGGCGGCTTGGAACATGGCAAAGGCGGCGGCGGAAAATATCCCCCACAGGATTGATACAGGCATTGTTCTGACGAAATATGACCATGCGAAGGGCGAAATCCCCGGCTTTACCATCCTTGAAGCAGGGCATCCCCTTCCCGATGAAAATACGATTCTCGGCACACAGAAAATCATGGATGCCGTTTCCGGTTTAACTGAAAAGGATACGGTTTTCTTTCTGGTTTCGGGCGGCGGCTCTGCGCTTTTTGAATGTCCTGCCGGCAAGCTGACCCTTGCGGATTTTCTGGACATCACCGACCAGCTTTTGAAATGCGGCGCAGATATCGTGGAAATCAACACCATCCGCAAGCATCTTTCTGCCGTAAAGGGCGGCAAATTTGCAAAGCTTTGCGCCCCTGCACAGGTGTACTGCATTGCTCTGAGCGATATTCTGGGCGACCGTCCCGATTCCATTGCCTCCGGCCCTGCCTGCGCGGATGCGTCCACGGCGGCAGAAGCATTTGCCATCTCGGAAAAATACAAGCTCAAGCTGACAGAGGAAATGCGAAAGCAGCTTGCCATGGAAACGCCGAAAACGCTTGCCAACGTCACTATGGAAATCACAGGCAGCGTGACACAGCTTTGCGCCGATGCGGCAAGGGCGGCAGAGCAGCTTGGCTATGCCCCTCTGGTTCTGACGAATATGCTTGACTGCGAGGCAAGGGAGGCCGGCAGATTTCTTGCATCCATCGCAAAAACAATCCGGAAGGACGGTCTGCCCCTGCGCCCGCCCTGCGCCGTTCTCTGCGGCGGCGAAACCGTTGTGCATATCACCGGGAAGGGCAAGGGCGGCAGAAATCAGGAGCTTGCCCTTGCGGCGGCGGAGCGCATTGCCGGCATGGAAGGCATTGTGGTTGCTGCGGCAGGCTCTGACGGTACGGATGGGCCGACCGATGCCGCAGGCGGTATTGTGGACGGGAAAACCTGCGGTATCCTTGCGGAAAAGGGCATTTCCATTCCTGCGGTTCTTGCGGAGAATGATTCCAATGCCGCATTGGCGGCGGCAGATGCCCTGCTCATCACAGGGGCAACCGGCACAAACGTAAATGATATTTATCTTCTTCTATGCCGATAATAACTCAGCCGAAATTGGAATTTCAGCCTATTGAGACAGAAAGCCTTCGTGGGGTACGACCCTGCGGAGGCTTTTGCTTTTTGTTCGACACAACAGCTGCTTCTGAAAAAATACAAAACAATACAACTTTTCTTTCATCTGTCTTGTCACTTGTAAATAATTGTGCTATACTAAATTCCACTGCAAAAAAATTTATTTACAATACTTATTTACAAAATACAGTAGAATCGAGGAAAAGCATGAATATCAAAGATGAAATCAAAGCCTTAAAGGAACAGAAAAATGCAGTCATTCTGGCGCATTATTATGTAGCGGATGAAATTCAGGAAATCGCTGATTATGTCGGGGATTCCTTCGCGTTGAGCAAAACGGCGGCAACCCTGCCCAACCCCATCATCGTTTACTGCGGTGTCTCCTTCATGGGGGAAAGCGGCTGTCTGTTAAGCCCCGAAAAGAAGGTGCTGATGCCGGATGCAAGCGCGGACTGCCCCATGGCGCACATGGTAACAAAGGCAGAGGTTGACGCAGCAAGAGAAGCCTACGAGGATTTGGCGGTTGTCTGCTATATCAATTCAACAGCGGAAATCAAATCCTGGTCCGACGTAAGCGTGACTTCCGCCAACGCGGTACAGATTGTCCGCAACCTGCCCAATCAGAATATCCTCTTTATTCCCGATCAGAACCTCGGTCGCTTCATTGCAGAGCAGGTGCCTGAAAAAAATATCATTCTCGTCAATGGCTACTGTCCCATCCATCAGAATATCTCTCCTGCCGAGGTACAGGAGCTGAAGGACGCACACCCCAATGCAGAGGTTCTGGTGCATCCCGAATGTCCCGAAGCTGTGACAAGGCTGGCAGATTACATCGGCTCCACCACAGGCATCATCAAGCATGCGACCGAAAGCGAAAAGCAGGAATTTATCATCGGGACGGAAATCGGCGTGCTGTATGAGCTGAAAAAACGCAACCCCGACAAGACCTTCTATTTCCCGAAAACAGCACCCACCTGCAGGGACATGAAGCTGATTACATTGGAAAAGGTGCTGCATGTTTTGCAGACAGAGGAAAATCAGGCATCCGTAGACCGGGCACAGGCAGAAGCCGCAAGCAACACCCTGACACGCATGCTGGAGCTGAGCAAATAAGGAGGAGCGTAAAATGGAAAAAGAGCTTACCTATAACACCGTCATCGTCGGCGCAGGAGTCAGCGGCTTATACGCCGCACTCAAGCTGCCCAAAGAGCAGAACATTCTTCTCATCTGCAAGGAGGATTTGCCAAGCTGCGATTCCATGCTTGCACAGGGCGGCATCTGCGTCCAGAGGGATGAAACCGACTACGATTCCTTCTTCGAGGACACCCTCAAGGCAGGGCATTACGAAAATCGCAAGGAAAGCGTGGATATCATGATTCGCAACAGTAGGGCCGTGATTAACGACCTGCTTGCCCTCGGCGTAAGATTTGACAAGGAAGCGGACGGTAGTTTAAAATATACCAGAGAAGGCGCGCACGCAAAGCCCCGTATCTGCTTCCATAAGGACATCACAGGGAAGGAAATCACAGAAACGCTGCTCAGAAATGTGCAGGCACTGCCCAATGTCACCATTATGGACTATACCGTTATGGAAGACCTTCTGGTGGAGGGAAACACCTGCCATGGCATCGTTGCAAAGGCTGAAAACGGCGATATCCTGCGGATTCATGCGGAAAACACAATTCTGGCAACGGGCGGCATCGGCGGTCTGTATGAACATTCCACAAACTTCCCTTCCCTGACGGGGGATGCACTCCGTCTGGCGGAAAAATATGGCGTGGAGCTGGAAAATATGGACTATGTGCAGATTCACCCCACCAGCCTTTACAGCGAAAAGCCCGGCAGACATTTTCTGATTTCCGAATCCGCCCGCGGCGAGGGTGCAATTCTGCTCAACAGCAAGGGCGAACGCTTTGTCAATGAGCTTCTGCCCAGAGACAAGGTTTCTGCCGCCATCCATGCGGAAATGGAAAAGGAAGGTACAAAGCATGTATGGCTTTCCTTTGCTCCCGTTCCTGCGGAGGATATTGAAAATCATTTCCCGAATATCTATAAAACCTGTCTGGAGGCAGGCTATGATATCAAAAAAGAGCCTGCGCCCGTTGTGCCGGCACAGCATTACTTTATGGGCGGCATCCATGTAGACCGTCATTCCAAAACAACCATGGAGCATCTCTACGCTGTCGGCGAAACCAGCTGCAACGGCGTACACGGCAAAAACAGACTGGCAAGCAACAGCCTTCTGGAAAGCCTTGTTTTCGCAGAAAAAGCAGCACAGCACATTGCAGGAAAGGAAGGATTAGAATGAACCCAATTACCATGCAAATTGTAGCAGATAAATATATCCGCATGGCTCTGGAGGAGGACATCAACAGCGAGGATGTTTCCACCAACGCAGTCATGCCGCGGTATCAGCTTGGCACAGTCGATTTAATCTGCAAGCAGGACGGCATCATTGCCGGTCTGGATGTGTTCGCAAGGGCGTTTCAGCTTCTGGATGAAAAAACAGAAATTGCCTTTCATGCCGCCGATGGAGATGCTGTGAAAAAGGGGCAGCTTCTGGCAACCGTGACTGGGGATATCCGTGTTCTGCTTTCCGCAGAACGCACCGCCCTCAATTATTTGCAGCGCATGAGCGGCATCGCAACCTATACGAATGCCGTTGCAAAGCTGCTTGCGGGTACAAAAACAACCCTTTTGGATACAAGAAAAACCACTCCCTGTATGAGAGTGTTTGAAAAATATGCCGTAACCGTCGGCGGTGGCTCGAATCACCGCTATAATCTTTCCGACGGCGTAATGCTGAAGGATAACCATATCGGCGCGGCAGGCGGCGTAAAGGAGGCCATTGCCGCAGCAAAGGCGTATGCTCCCTTCGTCCGCAAAATCGAGGTCGAAACGGAAACTCTGGATATGGTAAGAGAAGCAGTCGAAGCCGGCGCAGATATCATCATGCTGGATAACATGAGCCCTGCGGAAATGGCGGAGGCCATCCGCATCATTGACGGCAGAGCAGAAACCGAATGCTCCGGCAATATGACAATCGAAAATATCAAAACCATCACAGCGCTTGGGGTAGATTATGTATCCAGCGGTGCGCTGACCCATTCCGCACCTATTCTGGATATCAGCCTGAAAAATCTCCATGCGGTAGAATAAGCAGGAGTGATTGAAAAAATGACTGGCACAGAAAGACGAAAGAAATTATTAAATCTGATGAGGGAATCAAAAACACCTCTCTCCGGCGGTGCGCTCGGCTCTGCCACAGGGGTCAGCCGTCAGGTGATTGTGCAGGATATTGCTTTGCTTCGCACAGAGGGTCATTCCATTCTGGCAACGGCAAGGGGCTATCTTCTGGAAGATCCTGCGGATACCATGCGGCTGTTCAAGGTCTTCCATGATGCCGCGGCAACAGAGGAGGAACTGACGACCATTGTGGATTTAGGCGGCTGTGTCGTGGATGTCATGGTAAACCACAGAGTCTATGGGAAGGTTTCCGCTCCCCTGCAAATCAAAAACCGCAGAGATGTGCAGGCGTTTCTGAAAAATCTGGAAAGCGGCAAATCCACTCCCCTTTTAAATGTCACCTCAGGGTATCATTTTCACCATGTTTCCGCCGAAAGCGAGGAAATTCTGGATGAGATTGAGGATGCCCTGCGGCGCAAGCATTTCCTGACAGAGGTTTTTCCCTATGAGCAGGAGGAAATCCGAAAATAAGACGATTTTTGCCAAATTCTATAAAAAACAGGCTTTCCGATACGAAATTCCTTGAATTATGCAGAAAATAATGATAAAATATTTTGGTGAAATTTTAAGGAGGAGGGTTCCTAATGTCAGGACATTCTAAGTTTGCAAATATCAAACATAAAAAAGAAAAAAACGATGCAAAAAAAGGTAAAATCTTTACCATGCTGGGCAGAGAAATTCAGGTTGCGGTAAAGGCCGGTGGTCCCGACCCTGCCGTAAACGGTAAGCTGCGTGATGTTATCGCAAAATGCAAAGCCAACAACATGCCAAACGATACCATCGACAGAAGTATCAAAAAGGCTGCCGGCGGCGGTGAAGACGTAGAATACGAAAACGTAACCTACGAAGGCTATGGCCCCAACGGCGTAGCTGTTATTGTAGAAGTGCTGACAGATAACAGAAACCGTGCAGCAGCCAATGTTAGAAACGCCTTCACAAAGGGCGGCGGCAACATGGGCAACAGCGGCTGTGTATCCTTCATGTTCGATGAAAAGGGTCTGATTGTGATTGATAAAGAAGAAATCGATATGGACGAGGAAGAGCTGATGATGGCTGCTCTGGATGCAGGCGCAGAGGACTTCGCCGCAGAGGAGGACAGCTACGAAATCACAACCGCACCCGATGATTTCTCCGCAGTGCGCGAAACACTGGAGGCAGCAGGTATCCCTATGGCAAGTGCCGAGGTAACCATGATTCCCCAGACCTATACAGAGCTGACAGATGAAGATGATATCAAGAAGATGAATAAGCTTCTGGAAATGCTCGACGATGACGATGATGTACAGAACACCTACCATAACTGGGATGAATAATTTTTTCTGATAAAAACCAAACCTCTTTCCCCTTGGCGTTTCGATACGCCCCCGACGGTTCATCCGCCAGAGGAAAGAGGTTTTTTTATTTCCTTATTTCTTTTTTATTCCTGCCATGCAATGCTACTGCCGGCACTGCCCTTTTTCACGATAATCTTCTTATCAATGCTTTCCTTCAGTTCGGAAACATGGGAAATAATCCCCACCAGACGGTTCCCATAGGAAAGCCTTTGCAGCACCTGCACCGCCTGCTCCCTTGACTGCTCATCCAGAGAGCCGAAGCCCTCATCAATGAACATCGCATCCACGCGGACACCGCCTGCGTGCGCCTGAATCACATCAGAAAGCCCCAATGCCAAGGAAAGCGAAGCCTTAAACGCTTCCCCGCCCGAAAGCGAACGCACCGAGCGGCTTTTACCCGTATAATGGTCAAGCACCTCCAGCTCCAAGCCTGCCTGTGAGCGTTTATTCATCGCCTTCTCTGCATGCAGCAAAAGATATCTGCCCTCTGTCATATCCTGCAAACGCAGATTTGCCGCCTGCAAAATCCTTCGGAAATAAACCCCCTGTACAAATTGCTCAAAGGCGATTTTCTCCTTACCGGGCAGTTCCCCGTTGGCAGTGCGAGAAAGCTCCCGAATCGGGAGATACGCCGCCGCAGCGTGCATCCTCTCCTGCCATTCCTTCCTTGCATTTTGCAGGAGATTTGCCAGAACAGCAGCCTGTTTTCTTGTTTCATCTGCTATCCGCTTTTTCGCCGCGCGTTCCATCAAAAGCGTTTTTCTCTCCTCCTCCAAAGCGGAAACATCCTTCCGCTCCTTTTTCGCACAGCTCTCCGCAAGCATTTCTGCCAGCTGCTTCTGCTTTTCCAAAGCCGCGAAAAACTGCCTGTTTTCTTCCTCCGCACATTCCAATGCCGTGCGCTCTGTGAGATATGCTTCATATTCTGTCTGATTTGCAAAGCTCTTTTTCCGCAAAACGGCAAAAAATTCTGTTTCCGCCTCCTGCTCCGTCTTTGCGGCGGCTTGGCTCTCCTGCTCCGCCTGCTTCCGCAGGGCAAGGAAACGCTCCTTTTTCTCTCTTGTCTGCTGCAAAGTCTCCTGCAGGTCGGATTCCTTTTTCTCCGCAAGGGAAATTTCCTTCTGCAAGGCAGCGCATTTCTCTGTCAGCACTGCGGCAGTCAGATTTCCAAGCTGTGCCTGTAACAGGCTATATTCGCCCTGCTTCTGCCGCAAAGCGGTGTTCGTTTCCTCCGTCCTTTTCTGCAATGCTGCCAAGGCGGCTTGGCTTTTCGCAATGCGTTCCTGCAAGCCTTCCTTTTCGGGGCGCAGGGCTTCTGTTTCGTCTATCTTCCTTTGCTTCTCTGCCAGAAGTGCCATTTCCTGCTTTAATGCGGCTTCTGCCGTTTCCTTTTCCGCATGAAGCCCCTCCGCAGCTGTCCCCAGCCTTTCACAGTCTATGCGGAAAGCTTCCTGCGCCAAGCGCAGTTTTTCCCCTGCAACCTTCGCTTGTTCAGATTCTCTTCGCAGAGCCGCGCTTGCCGTTTCCTCCTGCGCCTTTTTCTCCTGCCATTCCGCCTGCGTAATAGCATTTTCCGTCAGCGCCGCCTTATGGGGATGGTGCGTTGCGCCGCAGACAGGGCAAGCCGTCCCCTCCGTGAGGTTCTCCGCCAGAAAGCCTGCCTGTTCGCGCAGATAAAGCGTTTCCGCCTGTGTTGCCTCTGCCTTCGCCGCCTGCCATGCTCCCTCCGCCGCGAGGTATTTTTTCTGCATGGTCTGCAGATCCTTTTCCTTTTTGGCGATATCCGCTTTCTGTTGCAGAAGTGCTTCAATGCTTTCGATGAATTCTCTTTTTCGGGCAATCGTCTGCTCCTGCGTTTTCTTCTCCAACAGCAGCTTTTCCTGCATAAAAAGCATCGTCTGCCATTCCTGCTGTGCCTTTTCCTGTGCCGTGAGCCGTTCCTGCAACGCCTGTATCTCGGCTTCCGCCGCGCTTTTCTCCGCAGCAAGCCGTTCCGTCTCCTGCTTTGTTTTTTCCCTCTGCCAAACCCTTTCTTCGTCCGCCTTCAGTCTGCGCAAAAGGCTTCGTTTTTCCTCAAGCCGTGGCTTTTCTGCATCCAGAAGCAGCTTTTCCGCCTGTAAGCCGGCAAGTATTTCCTCCGCCTGCCTCTCCTTTTCCGCGTTTTCGATAGCACTTCTCTGCCGGTTTACTCGCGTTTTTTCCGCCGTTTTCCAAGCCTGCTCCAAGGGGAAAACAAAATCAAGCGCATCTCGCTGCTTTCTCAGCCTTGCCGTTTCTGTCTTTTTTTCGGGCAGAAGTGCCGCCTGCGTTTCCAAAAGCCGCCGTGCCGTCATCGCCTTCGCAAAAAGCTGCTCCGTTTCCGCGCCTTCGCTGATGGCATGCTCCAGTTCGCTAAGACGTTTTTGCTGTGTTGTCAGGGCTTCGTCTGTTTCCTGTAGACTCTGCTCCATTTCCTGCAAGCGTTTTTCCTGTATGGAAAGCAGCTCCTCTCCGTCGAAAAGCACCTCCTTTCCCAAGGCTTCCCCCGTCATTTCGCTGAAATGTCTCACCAGCTGCTTTTCGCTGTCCTCCAAAGCAATGCGTTTTTCACGCTCCGCATCCTTCAGCCGTTTCTGAAAGGCGGCATAGAGGTCGGTATGGAACACCCTACGGAAAATATTGCCGCGCTCCGTGCTGTCCGCATAAAGCAGCTTCAGAAATTCCCCCTGCGCAATCATGGAAATCTGCTTGAACTGCTTTGCATCCAAGCCCAAAATCGTTTCAATCTTGTTTTTCACAGGCGTAAAGCCGGTCGCAAGTGTTGCCCGCTCCGCGCCCGATTCCTGATACAACGCCGCATCCGCGCTCTCCGCCGTCATGCCCTCGCCGCGCAGCTTGGGTCGCTGATACGCAGGGTTACGCACCACGCGGTACTGTCTGCCCTGATGGGAAAACGTCAGCGACACAAAGCTTTTGGTCTGCGGCTTCGCAAAATCGCTCCGCATGCTGTCCACGCCACGGTTCGAGCCGCTCGCCTCACCGAACAGCGCAAAGCAGATGGCATCAAAGAGCGTGGTTTTCCCTGCACCTGTGTCGCCGCTGATGAGAAAAAGCCCCTGCTTTCCCAGCCGTTCAAAGGAAATCTCCGTTTGCTCCGCAAAGGGGCCAATGGCGGAAATCGTCAATTCTAATGGTTTCATGCCTTCTCCTCCGTTCCCTTCCAGATGCACTCCAATAGCTTTTTCTGCGTTTCATCCAGCTCCTTTTCGTTCTGCTTTTCAAAAAAGCGCGCAAACAATTCCTCCGGACGGGCAGTCTCTGTATCCAAAAGCACCTCATCGGAAAACGAAGCTGCCTGCTGTTCAAATTCCAGCGTCATTAAATTCGGGTAAATGCGCCGCAGCTGTCCCACAGGGTCAAGCAGGGCTTCGCTGTTCGTCAGGATGCAGCGAATATAATCCTCCGAGCCGCCCGCTTCCCTTCCTGCCGCAAGGATTTCCTCCAACGGACCCTTGATTTCCCGAAATTTTCGTTTTGTTTCCAGTGGGATAAAATCCAGAGAGGTCACGCCCTTTTCCTTGAGTTCGACCACCGTAATGCCCTTTTTTCTGCGGATTTCCGAAAAGGAATATGGCATGGGAGAGCCGGCATAGCGCACCGTTTCCCTTCCCAGTCTCTGCGGATTGTGCAGATGCCCCAATGCGACATAATCAAAATCAAAAAACAGCCCTGCGTCAATTTCATCCACGCCGCCCAAGGAAAGCGTTTCGGAATCACTGCGCTCCGCCGCCCCTCTCCATGTCACAAACTGATGCACCAGAATCACGTTTCGCTTAGAAAAATCAATCTCCTCTCGTTCCAACAAAAGCTTTGCCGCTGCCGCATAGGAAGAAACCTCCTCCTCGTGCAGCAGGGCGTTCACATGCGCCGGCTTGAAAAACGGCAGCAGCCAGATTTCCACCGTACCGTATTCATCCGTTTCCGTAACATGCGCCAGTCCCTCGCCGATGCTGCCGCTGATATGGATGCTTTCCCTGCCGAAAATTTCCTTGCCGAATTCCAGACGCTGTGCGGAATCATGGTTGCCCGCAATCAGATAGGTATGCAGCCCTCGTTTGGATACTTCCGTCAGAAAATCATCCAGCAGCCTCACCGCCTCTGTCGGCGGCACAGGCTTATCGTAAATATCACCGCTGATGAGCAGTGCCTGCGGCTGTTCCTCGTCTATGCTCCGCAGAATTTCCAAAAGCAGCTCCCTCTGCTCCTCCAGCATGGAAAATTCATATATCCGCTTGCCTAAATGCAAATCACTGATATGAAATAGCTTCATAGTTCCTCCCGAATCCTTCCTAATAAAAAACGGTATCACAGAAAACCCCTTTCGGAATCAGAGCCATGTCATACCGTGTTTCTTTTATTTAAAATGCCTTTGCGACCTCTGCCGCCTTCTCCTTTGCCTGCTCCATCAGCTCCGCAATAGGCCATGCGCCGATATCCAGCCCCTCCGCAGCAACGCAGTCAAATTTTGCAATGCCGAAAAAGACCGCCATCTGCTCCAAATAGCGCGCGCCCTGCTCCATGGGGGAATCCGTATAAATACCGCCCCTTGCCGTCAGGAAAACCATGTGGTCTGCCTTACAAAGCCCATGCAGCCCCGTTTCATCCGAATGAAAGGTAATGCCGTCCACGCAGAGGTTTTCGATATACACCTTCAAAAGCGCAGGAAAGCTTAAATCCCAGAAGGGCGCAGCAATCACGATTTTATCCGCCGCCGCAAACTGGTGCGCATAGCGGAAACGAGGATGGTCGAATTTTCCCTCCGCCAGAAGGGCTTCTCTCTGCAAAAAGAAACCATCGGAAAAATAGGATAAATTCTCATCCATCAGGCACAGCCGTTCCATAACGTATTCTCCCGTTTTTTCTAATTGGTCAATAAAAAATTCCGCTAATTCCTTGGAACGAGAATTTTCCCTGCGAATACAGCAATCGATATACAAAACTTTTTTCATGGCAGCCCCCTCTTTTCTCTAAAAACTTTTCTTTAGTATAGCATAGTTTCTGTTTTTCTTCAAAGGGGCTGTCTCTCCTAACGCCTCAGCAAATATCGAAAAGCGAGTTATGCTTTATTACAGCTTTTTGCGGAACAGCCCATCCTTATTACAGCAAAGATACAATTCCCCTCTGCGCTGTCTGGGCAGGCGCAGTTCGCCGCTCTGCTCGGGATAAAGCCGTACCACTGTTGCCCTGTCCCACGAAACAAGTGCTGCAAAGACGATATAATGCTCCTTCGTCATTTCGTGGTCGAAGGTAACAAAATATTCATTGTCGATTTCCTCAATTTTCACATCGTGCATTTTATCCATAGGCTGTGCGGTAAGCGGCGTCAGCTTTCTGCCGCAGCAGGAAATTTCGCCACCGCCTGTACTCCAGAAAATATTCCCACAATGCACACAACGAGTAAATTTCATACGTTTCATATTTCCGACTTCCACTCCTTTTTCCTCTAAATTGCCATCTAAAATTTTTTCGATATCCACGTCATAAAGCGCTGAGATATCCTTCAGCAGAGAAACATCCGGCAAACCTGCGCCCGTTTCCCTTAATTAAAGATATTGTTGGGTAAAAAAGAAAGGTCAGTCGATTT
>ENA-ORRW01000853-ORRW01000853.1-human-gut-metagenome-genome-assembly--contig:-NODE-853-length-32788-cov-4.469771_pt1 | contig 32788 bp, 32 predicted proteins | sample MGYA00242183_ERZ509150 | MGnify/ENA primary metagenome ERZ509150 (study PRJEB26280, sample SAMEA2338639) | human gut metagenome | biome: human gut; feature: human-associated habitat; material: faeces... | reverse complement strand
GGGTTTTACATACTGTTCAGTTTTCAAGGTTCTGTGCTGTTCTTGTCTTTCTCAGTGACAGCTTCGATAGTATATCATGCTGTATTCTGTTTGTCAAGAACTTTTTTTATTTTTTTGAATTTCTTTTTTGAAGAAATTCATTTACGCTCTGCTGGCCATATAAACTCTGTCCTGCTTTGCGTACCACTGTCTGACAGCTCCGGCGTTTGCTGCGCCGTCATGCTGCTTGCAGTGAGCGGAGAAAGAGGGATTTGAACCCTCGCGCCGGTTTCCCGACCTACACCCTTAGCAGGGGCGCCTCTTCGGCCTCTTGAGTATTTCTCCTTATTACCGTAGCTAATAATCACTTATTAAATTCTGGCATTCGCCAGACGCATATGTCATTATATAAGAGAAAAAACATTTTGTCAATAATTTTTTTTAGATAAATTTATTTATTTCTTCCTGTATCCTGTCATGTACAAGATGTGCGATTTCTTTTGTTTTCATTCCTATATATTGATCATACTCAATAGGCTTTAAAAAGTGGACCTGGACTGTCTCTTCTTTGATGGAACGGATATCAAAGGGCTTGAAGCTGTTGATCAATGCCACCGGCACTATGGGACAGCAGGCGTTTACAGCACTTTTAAAGGTACCTGCTTTAAATTCCAGGAGCTCATTCCCCTTTCTGGATCTGGTCCCCTCTGGAAAAATCAGATAATTTCTCCCTTTCCTGACCTCTTCTGTCATCTGATTGATCACCTTTAAAGAGCTCCTGGTATCCTGCCGGTCTATGGAAATCCCTCTGAGCATTCTCACTACCTGCTTTACGAGAATGATATCCGCTGCCTCTTTTTTTATGACCACACCAAATGGGCGTGGACATCCCTCGATCACAGCAAGAACGTCAAAGAGGCCCTGGTGATTCGGGAACATGATAAAGCCGTCCGCGGCAGGAAGGTTGTCGCGGCCATGGACCTCAATTGCCACACGGCCGCTTTTATTGACCCTCTTAACCAGTTTTCTTAAATAATCATACCGCTCCTGCTCCGTATGGGGATCCTGATCTCTTCCCAGGCGGCATACACGGTAAAACCATACCGGAGCAGCGGGCAGGTTCTTTATGACCATATAAGCGATCCTGTTCATGATCTGTCTTCCTTTGCATACGCCCTTGCGGCGGTTTCATAAAGATTATTCCCCTGGGAATCGATGACCACTACCACCGGGAAATCCTTTACCTCCAGCTTTCTCACCGCCTCTGGCCCCAGATCTCCGTATGCGATCACCTCTGAGCTTAAAATACATTTCGATAAAAGAGCTCCGGCTCCTCCAATGGCAGCAAAATAAACAGCCCCGTTCCTTACGATGGCGTCAGCCACCGCCGGACTTCTTTTTCCTTTTCCGATCATGGCCCCCAGGCCCAGGTCCAGAAGTTCCGGAGCATACTTATCCATCCTGCTGGCGGTCGTAGGGCCGGCAGAGCCGATGGGACGGCCCTCCCTGGCCGGAGACGGTCCCATATAATAGATCACATTCCGGTCCAGGGAAAGGGGAAGCTCCTTTCCTGCGTCCAGAGTTTCCTTCATCCGTTTATGGGCCGCATCCCTGGCCGTATAGATCGTGCCTGTCAAATAAACGTAATCGCCGGCCCTCAGACCCTCTGCGTCCTCCCGGCTGATAGGTACATGTATATTTTTATCCATGGCTCTCTCCTTTATCCGATGATACCGGATTTTTCATGATCAGATGACCCGGTGGGCGTGGCGGTTTACATGACAGCATATATTGACCGCTACCGGCAGTCCCGCAATGTGGGTAGGATACGTTTCAATATTCACGGCAAAGGCCGTTATACGGCCTCCCAGGCCGCCAGGACCGATTCCCAGGCCATTGATCCGTTCCAGCATCTCTTTTTCCAGCTCCCGCACATAGGGGACCGGAGCTTCCTCAGAGAGGTCTCTAGTAAGCGCATGCTTTGCCATAAGGGCGCACTTTTCAAAGGTACCGCCGATGCCGACGCCCACCACCATGGGCGGACAGGCATTGGGCCCCGCATCCCGGACTGCTGTCAGAATGGCCTCCTTAACGCCTTCAATGCCATCTGCCGGCTTCAGCATGAACACACGGCTCATATTTTCGCTGCCAAAGCCCTTGGGAGCCACGGTGATCTCCACCGAGTCTCCCTCCACGATCTCATAATGAAGGATGGCCGGTGTATTGTCGCCGGTATTCACCCGCTCGATGGGGTCCTGCACCACGGATTTTCTTAAAAATCCCTCTGTATACCCCTGGCGGACGCCTTCATTGACCGCCTCCGTGAGACTGCCGCCGGTAAAGTGTACCTCCTGGCCCGCCTTTAAAAATACCACGGCCATTCCGGTATCCTGGCAGATGGGGATCATGTCCTCCCCGGCGATCCGGAGATTCTCCTCCAGCTGGTTTAAGATCTGTTTTCCCAGAGGGGATTCCTCCCTGCTTACAGCCTCATCAAAGACCTGCTTCATGTCCGGAGACAGGAAATGGTTGGCTTCAATGCACATCTCCCTTATGTTTTTTGTGATCTCGCTTACTGAAACCTCTCTCATGGCCTCTCCTTTGTTCCTTTAGAATTTCGGTCTGTATAAAACCTCATTGACTGTATAGACCGTAACGAACGCGTCCTTATCCGTCTTCGTAATGAAATTCATCAGCTTGGAATATTCATTCTTCGATACAATGGCTATGATCTCCCGGCGCACCGTATTGTCGTAAGCGCCCCTGGCCTCATAGATGGTAGCTCCGCTGTGCATCTCATGGAGAATGAAATCTGTGATCTCCTTTTCCTTTTTGGAGATGATACAGATCCTCTTTTTAATATTAAATCCAAAGATAAAGTGATCCAGGATAATACCGCTGAGATACGTACCTAAAATACTTAAGATCACCATATTCAGATCAGACGTAAGGATCGAGGAAATGGCTACCAGCATTCCAGCCATGGAAATGGCTCTTCCCAGCTCGATATGCATGTATTTATTGAGGACCTTTCCAACTATATCCAGGCCGCCCGAGGACGCATTATAGCGGAACATCACCGCCTGTCCAATGCTTACAATGAAAATATACACGATCATATCCAGAAACGGATCCTTCATAATGGACTGTACATCCGGACAGATCCGCTCTAGGACTCCCATCATTACCGGCATCATCAGAGACGTATAGACGGTCTTGATCCCGAAATCCCTTCCGATCAGTAAAAATCCCACCACCAGAAGGACGGCGTTCAGGATAAAGGTGATCACTGAGAGCGGCAGAGGAATAAAATATTCCAGGATGATCGACAGACCGCTGATGCTTCCCACTGTCACATGACTTGGAACCAGAAGGAAATACACGGATGCCGCCACGATCGCCACTCCCACCGTGATCATAAAATACTCTTTAAATGTTCCCCATACTTTCATCACATCTTACCTCAAACAGCTCCATTATTTTTTCGGATTGATGGCCATGGGCCTTACATCCTTGGGGATCGGAGCCACATAGCCGGCTTCGCCGACCCGTTTTTTCAGTTCGTCCTTCGCCTCGCCGATCAGCCTCTGGTCCTCCAGCACGTCGATGATGGCTCCGGCCATGACCTTTCCGGCAAACAGCATGCCTTTATGGGCAATAGAGGATTTTCCCTGGGACACCTGCTGCCAGGAGTGGCCTGGTGTTCCAGCCGCCTCGGTCACTGCGTTGATCTGGGCCGTAGGGCATACCCAGCTTACATCGCCCACATCTGTGGAGCCGGCCATAACGGTCTCTGTATCCTTTAAGGGCACGATATAATCGCAGATCACATCGTCCTTATGGGCGTTTAAGAAGGCCTCCACCTCTGCCTTTCTGGACTTCTCATACCGCTTCAGGAGATCCTGGACATCCAGCTCACCGCCGCCATATGTACCCGCGATCTTTTTCGCAAACTCCAGTTCCGCTTCTGTATAGGGCTCCCGCTCTACCTCTTCCAGGTTTTTCTGGAGAACCTCTTCCAGGACCGTATTGTCCACCACATTGGAGCATGCCTTCACAAACTGCATTTCCATCCGGGTCCCGGTCATAAGAGCCGCTCCCCTGGCAATGTCGTTGACTCTCTCAAATAATTCCTTTACCTGATCGTTTTTGGGCGCACGGATCAGGTATAAGACCTCTGCAAAGGGCTGCACCACATTGGGGGAATAGCCGCCGGTGTTGGTGATGGCGTAATGGATCCTGGCTTCCTGGATGGCATGCTCTCTTAAATACTGCACGCCGGTGTTCATAAGCTCAACGGCATCCAGGGCGCTCCTTCCCAGCTCCGGACAGGCTGCCGCATGGGACGCCGTTCCGAAGAACCGGTAGAATACCTGGTAATTGGCCAGAGAGCTTCCCACAGAAACCTCATTCTGGTCGCCGGGATGCCAGCTGATAGCGAAATCCAGCTCGTCAAAGACACCGTCCCTGGCCATAAAGCCCTTGCCGGAGCCGCCTTCCTCGCCGGGACAGCCGAAAAATACCACGGTCCCCTCTTTTCCATTCTTCTCCAGGTATTCCTTTACGGCAATGGCCGCAGCCACAGATCCGGCTCCCAGCAGGTTATGGCCGCAGCCGTGGCCTGGCTCCCCCTCACATACAGGCACCTTTTCAATGCTCTCCGATTCCTGGGAAAGGCCGGAAAGGGCGTCGAATTCACCCAGGATGCCCACCACCGGCTTTCCATGGCCAAACCGGCCGGAAAATGCTGTCTGGATCCCGGCCAGGTTCCTCTCCACAGAAAAGCCCTCCTTCTCCAGGAGCTCACAGAGGATCTCTGTGGACTTAAATTCCTGGAATGCAGTTTCCGGATGATCCCAGACTGCATCGCTGGCTGCACAGATCATTTCCCGTTCCCGCTCGATCGCCTGTAAGGCCTCTTTTTTTGAAATTCCCATAAGACTACCTCCCTCAGTCTGTTTTATTCGTTCTGGTCCCCATTCTCCAGATCCGTTTTTATATTTTCACCGTCTTCCTCTCCGTCCCCATGGCTGCTTTCCCGCACCTTGGCGATGGTGGCCACACGCACGTTGGAATCCGGATCGATGCTCATTAATTTTACCCCTGACGTATTTCTTCCAATGACGGAAATATCGTCCACACTCATGCGGATCAGTATGCCCTCGTTGGTGATGAGCATGATGTCGCGCTCATCGTCCACCAGCTTCATTCCCACCAGGCACCCTGTTTTCTCCGTCACATTATAGCATAAAAGGCCACGGCCATTCCGGAGCTGGCTCTTAAATTCTGATATGCGGGTCCTCTTTCCATATCCTTTTTCGGAAGCCACCAGCATATATTCGCCCTGGCTCTCCATCTGCATACCGATGACCTGGTCGCCTGGATCCAGCTTCATGCCGATGACACCGTAGGAGACCCGTCCGGTGATCCGCACGTCGCTCTCCTTAAAGCGGATGGAAAGGCCGTATTTTGTAGCAAGGAAGATATCCTCCGTATCGTCAGTCACCTTTACCTCGATGAGCTCGTCATCCTCACGGAGGAGGATGGCCTGGAGGCCGGTCTTTCTCATATTGGTGTATTCTTCCATGCGGGTCTTTTTCACCATACCGTTCTTTGTGGCCATCATCAGATATTTTTCATTGTCGATCTCCTTCATGGGGATCGTCGCCGTTACCTTTTCTCCAGGCTGAAGCTGGAGGAGGTTGACAATGGCTGTGCCCCTGGCCGTTCTTCCGGCCTCCGGGATCTCATAGGCCTTTAATCGGTAGCAGCGGCCTGTATTGGTAAAGAACATGATATAATGGTGATTGGTGGTCATCAGAAGGTCCTCGATGAAGTCCTCCTCGATGGTCTGCATTCCCTTGATCCCCTTGCCGCCCCGGTTCTGGCTCTTGAAGTTGTCCACGGACATCCTCTTGATATAGCCCAGGTTGGTCATGGCGATCACTGCGTCGTCGTCGGGGATCAGATCCTCCACGGAAACGTCGTCATCAAAGCCGATCTTTGTCCGGCGGTCATCCCCGTATTTGTCAGAGATCACCAGAAGCTCCTTCCGAATCACGCCTAAGAGCTTGTTTTCATCTGATAAGATGGCCTTCAGCTCTGCGATCCTGGCCTGAAGCTCTTTGTATTCATTCTCCAGCTTCTCCCGTTCCAGACCGGTGAGCGCCCGCAGACGCATGTCCACAATGGCCTGGGCCTGGACATCTGAAAGGCCAAAACGGGCCATTAACTGGGTCTTTGCCTCTCCCACGTTGGCTGAACCCCGGATGATGCGGATCACCTCGTCGATATGATCCAGGGCCTTTAACAGTCCCTCTAAAATATGGGCCCGTTCCTCTGCTTTATTCAAGTCATATCTGGTCCTTCTGGTCACCACGTCCTTCTGGTGATCCAGATAATACATAAGCATCTGGGACAGGGTAAGGACCTTGGGCTCGTTGTTTACCAGGGCCAGCATGATCACGCCGAAGGAATCCTGGAGCTGGGTGTGCTTTAAGAGCTGGTTTAAGATCACATTTGCGTTGACGTCTCTCCTCAGCTCGATGTTGATCCTTAAGCCCTCCCGGTTGGATTCGTCGGTGATGGCCGTGATGCCGTCGATCTTCTTTGTCTTTACCAGCTCCGCCATTTTTTCGATCAGGCGGGCCTTATTGACCAGGTAGGGAAGTTCTGTGACGATGATGTGGCTCTTTCCGTTGGGCATGGTCTCGATGTCCGTCACCGCACGCACCTTGATCTTTCCGCGTCCGGTCCGGTATGCCTCCTCTATGCCCCTGGTCCCCAGGATGGTAGCCGCCGTGGGGAAATCCGGTCCCTTGATGATGGAAAGCAGCTCCTCCATGGTCGTTTCCCGGTTCTCCTCCACCTTATTGTCGATGATCTTTACCACCGCTGCGATCACTTCCCGCAGGTTATGGGGCGGGATATTGGTGGCCATGCCGACGGCAATGCCGGTTCCGCCGTTGACCAGAAGATTTGGAAATCTGGACGGCAGGACCACCGGCTCTTTTTCTGTTTCATCAAAGTTGGGAACAAAGTCCACAGTGTCCTTATAAATATCCGCCAGCATTTCCGTTGAGATCTTGCTTAATCTGGCTTCGGTGTACCGCATGGCCGCCGCCTCGTCGCCGTCCACAGATCCAAAATTTCCGTGGCCATCCACCAGCATATACCGCATAGACCAGTGCTGGGCCATATTTACCAAGGCTCCGTAAATGGAGGTGTCGCCGTGGGGATGGTATTTACCCATGGTATCACCGACGATACGGGCGCTCTTTCTATGGGGCTTATCCGGTCCATTATTTAACTCCACCATGGAGTACAGCACTCTTCTCTGCACCGGCTTTAATCCGTCCCGCACGTCCGGAAGCGCTCGGGCGGCAATGACGCTCATCGCATAGTCGATATACGACTTTTCCATTGTCTTTTTCAGATCAATGTCATGCACTTTATCAAAAATATTCGGTTCCATTTATTTTTCCACCCTTCTTGGCCCCAAGGGCCTCTCCATATCCCGGGATTAAATATCCAGGGTTCCGTATTTGGCGTTTAATTCAATGAATTCTCTTCTGGGTTCCACCTGATCGCCCATTAAGGTGGTAAAGGTCAGATCGATCTCTGATGTCATTTCTTCATTCATGGTCACTCGAAGAAGGATCCGGCGCTCGGGATCCATGGTCGTCTCCCAGAGCTGCTCCGCGTCCATCTCTCCCAGACCCTTATAGCGCTGGATCTTATTATTCTGGTCGCGGCCCACTTCCTTCAGGATCTCATTGAGCTCTTCATCGCTGTATGCGTACCAGATGCGCTTATTCTTTTCCAGCTTATAAAGAGGCGGCTGGGCCAGATAAACGTATCCCTGTTTGATAAGCTCCGGCATAAACCGGTATATAAACGTCAGGAGCAGGGTGCTGATATGGGCGCCGTCCACGTCCGCATCGGTCATAATGATGATCTTATGGTATCTCAGCTTGGAAATATCAAATTCCTCGTGGATCCCGGTTCCAAAGGCCGTGATCATGGAACGGATCTCTGCATTTCCGTAGATCCGGTCCAGCCTTGCCTTCTCCACGTTTAAGATCTTTCCGCGCAGCGGCAGGATCGCCTGGGTGGCCTTATTTCTCGCATCCTTGGCCGAACCGCCGGCGGAATCTCCCTCTACGATGTAGATCTCGCACTCCTCCGGATTTTTGCTGGAGCAGTCCGCCAGCTTTCCAGGGAGAGAAAGGCCGTCCAGGGCCGTCTTCCTTCTTGTCAGATCCCTGGCCTTCCTGGCAGCCGCCCGGGCTCTCTGGGCCAGGACGGATTTTTCAATGATGGCCTTGGCCACCGACGGATTCTGTTCCAGATAATAGGTAAGCTGCTCGCTGACCACGCCGTCCACGGCTCCTCTGGCCTCGCTGTTGCCCAGCTTCTGCTTGGTCTGTCCCTCAAACTGGGGATCCTCCACCTTGATGCTGATGATAGCCGTCAGTCCCTCCCGGATATCCTCACCGGAAAGGGCCGGTTCATTTTCCTTTAAAAGCTTATTCTTTCTCCCGTAGTCGTTGAACGTCTTCGTGAGGGCGTTTTTAAAGCCGGTCAGATGGGTCCCGCCCTCAGGCGTGTTGATGTTATTGACGAAGCTGTATATATTTTCTGTATAGGAGTCATTGTGCTGCATGGCAACCTCCACCAGCACGCCGTCCCTCTGGCCCTCGCAGTAAAACACCTGCTCATACAGGGGCACATTGCTGCGGTTTAAATACTCCACAAACTCACGAATCCCGCCTTCATAGTGGAAGGTCTTTTCCTTTTTCTCCTCCCGTCCGTCCCTCAGAGTGATCTTCAGCCCCTTGGTCAGAAAGGCCGTCTCCCTTAAACGGATCTTTAAGGTATCAAAATCGTAAACGGTCTCTTCAAAAATTTCTTTATCCGGCAGGAAGGTGACCCGGGTGCCGTGCTCCTCCGCCCCACAGCTTCCCACGATCTTTAAGGGATACATGGTCTTTCCCCGTTCATACCGCTGTTTATATACATGGCCGCCTGTGCGTACCTCCACCTCCAGCCACTGGGACAAGGCATTTACCACCGATGCCCCCACGCCATGGAGCCCGCCGGAAACCTTATAGCCCCCGCCGCCGAACTTTCCTCCGGCATGAAGGATGGTAAATACCACCTCCACCGCCGGGATCCCGGCCTTTTTCTGGATGTCCACCGGGATCCCGCGGCCGTCGTCCACCACCGTAATGGAATTATCCGGGTTGATCTGGACGTCGATGGAATCACAGTATCCCGCCAGGGCCTCATCCACGGAATTGTCTACGATCTCATATACAAGATGATGAAGTCCCCTGGAGGAAGTGCTCCCAATATACATTCCAGGTCTTTTTCTTACTGCTTCAAGGCCTTCCAGGATCTGAATCTGGTCGGCTCCATATTCTGTGCTCATGATGTTCCTCCTTTAAATTCTGTTACAACTGCACACACAGCTCTTCACTCTCAACGGTTCCTTCAACGATCTTAAAAATCTTGTCCATCTGAAATCTGCTGTTCACAAATTCATCCAGTCCTGTGCAGGTGATCAGCGTCTGGATATGGCTGATCTCTGACAGCAGGTGCTCCTGGCGTTTTCCGTCCAGCTCAGACAGCACGTCGTCCAGAAGCAGAACCGGATAATCCTTCACGGTCCTTTTCACCAGCTCGATCTCCGAAAGCTTTAAGGACAGGGCCGCCGTCCTCTGCTGGCCCTGGGAACCAAATTTCCGGATATCTGCGCCATTGACAATAAAATTCAGGTCATCCCTGTGGGGGCCTGTCAGTGTGAGTCTCTGCCTCAGCTCCTGGTTCCGGTTCCGGGAAAGCTCTGCTTCAAAGGTTTCCGGCGTCACATTGGGTTCATACCGGATCTCAAGCTCCTCCCTTTCACCGGAAAGATGAAAATGGATCTCACGGATCAGCTCGTTTAATTCCTCCACAAAACGGGTCCGGAGCCGGATCAGCTCGCTTCCGAACCGCACCAGCTGCGAATCCCAGATATTTAAGGTCTCCTTTAAGGACGGATCCGAATCCATCTCCTTTAAAAGCTTATTTCTCTGGACCACCACCCGGTTATACTGGACCAGATCGTATACATACACCTTGTTCAGCTGGCAGAGCTCCAGGTCCAGGAACCTTCTCCGCTCAGCCGGTCCGTTTTTTATGATGTTTAAGTCCTCGGGGGAGAAAAAGATCACATTGACGATCCCAAACAGCTCGCTGGCCTTTTTTATTGGGACGCCGTTGACGGCCACGCCCTTGGTCCGGTTCTTTTTCAGATGCATATCGATCCGGTATGGGATCCCGTCCCGCCGGACGGTCATCTTAATATGGGATTCCTCCTCCCCGAACCGGACGATCTCCTTATCCTTGCTCCCTTTATGGGACTTGGTGGTGCTGCATACATAAACGGCTTCCAGGATATTGGTCTTTCCCTGGGCATTGTCGCCGTAAAGCACATTGGTCCCGCTGTGGAAGTCCATATGTAACTGCTTATAATTCCTGTAATTCAGAAGCTCGATCGACTCAATGAACATGAAACCGTACCCTTATTTTTCTATCTGAAATTCCTTTCCGCCAAAGGATACCACATCGCCCGGATAAAGCTTCTTTCCCCTCTGGAGCTCCGCCGCTCCGTTGACAGAAACCTTTCCATCCTGGATCACGATCTTGGCCTCCACACCGGAATCCACCAGGCCGGCCAGCTTAAGAGCCTGGCCCAGCTTTATAAAATCATCCTTTAAATGAATCTTTTCCATTTTTTTCCTTTCTATTCCATACCAGGAGTATATACCATTACCAGGTATATGTTTATATTGCCGCCGCGTTGAAGTTCACCGGCAGGATCAGGTAAATATATGTTTCCTCCTCATCCTTAATAAAGCAGGGGGACTTGGGGTTCATCATATAAAGCGTCACATTTTCGTCGTCGATGATCCGCAGGGCGTCGATGAGGAATTTGGGATTGAAGCCGATCATCAGATCCTGGCCGGTCTTGTGGATCAGGATCTCTGCATTCATAGTTCCAAAGCTGGAATTCAGCTTCAGGGCCATTTTTGATTCCTCGATGTTTAAAATGATCGGTTTTTTATCATTTTCCCGGATCAGGATGCTGGCTCTTTCGATGCAGTCTAAGAATTCCTTTTTATTTACAGAGATCTTGGTGGCGTAATCGCTGGACAGCATCTGGTCCACCTTAAAATATTCTCCCTCGATCAGGCGGGAAACCACGATCGTATCGTCAAATTCAAATAAAATATGGTTGGCGCCGAAGTAGATCTGCACCTCTTTTTCATTGTCTCCAGTCAGGATCTTGCTGATCTCGTTTAAGGTTTTTCCCGGAACGATGACCTTTGTATTTTCATAGGTATCTTTTAAAAGGATCTTCCGGATCGCCATCCGGTGGCCGTCTAAGGATACCACTCTTAAGGAATCGCCGTTTACTTCAAACAGCTCTCCGGTCATCATTTTATTGCTGTCGTTGACAGAAATGGAAAAAATCGTCTGTCGGATCAGCTCCTTTAATGTAAACTGGGACAGACAGATATATTTATTCTTTTCAATATAGGGGAGATAAGAGAATTCGTCCCCGTCTTTTCCCTGGATCCGGAATACAGAGTTGTCACAGGTGATGGTGGTGTTGTATTTTTCATCGGATTCGATGGTCACCATGGAATCTCCATCGGATAATTTTCTGGTGATCTCAGAAAAAAGCTTTGCATCTAAGGCGATTTTTCCTTTTTCAAGAATATTTCCTTCAACTTTTGTTTCGATCCCCAGCTCCATATCGTTACCGGTCAGCTTGATGACATCGGTGGATGCGTCGATCAGGATACATTCCAGAATAGGCATGGTTGTTTTTGAGGGAACGGCTTTTAAAACAATATTAATGCCGTTTAGTAAAGCGGCTTTTTGAAATGTCAGTTTCATAGATGTTGATAACTTCCTTTCTGGCTGGTGACAGGTTTAATAGAGAAATATATAAAAGATTTTCGTCGCAATCGTCGTAGGGGCTGTGAATTTGTGAATAAGCGTAAAATTGCTGAAATATAAAGGATTTTCCACGTTGAACAAGCTGTGGGTAACCTTAAGATTCAGGATGAATAACTTAAGAAGTATCCACAAGGGGAAAATCTGAAAAAAATTTCAGCTGCTTATCCACAAATTTTTCACGGGTATTCCACAAGGCTGTCCACAGATCAGTGAGGATTGATCTTTTTCTTTAAGATATCCACAGTGTTCTGAAGATTTTCATCGGTCTTTAAACGGTCGGCGATCTTCTTCGTTCCGTGGATGATCGTGGTGTGGTCGCGGCCTCCCAGGGCTTTGCCGATATTCTGGAGGGACTCGGTCGTCATATCGCCGCAGAGATACATCACGATCTGCCGGGGGAATACCAGCTCCTTGCTGCGCTTCTGGCCGATGATATCCAGGGTATTGATCCCAAAATGCTCCGCCACCACATTAAGGATCAGCTGGGGAGTCACTTCCTTCACGGCATTGGGGGAGATCAGGTCCTTTAAGGCCTCCTCCGCCAGCTCGATATTGATCTCGCGGTTGTTCAGCTTGCTTAAGGCTACAATTTTTGTAAGGGCTCCCTCCAGCTCACGGATATTGGATTTAATGTTGGAGGCGATGTATTTGATCACTTCATTATCAATATTATAGCCCTCCAGCTCCTCCTTTTTCCGAAGGATCGCCATCCGTGTCTCATAGTCTGGCTGCTGGATATCCACAGTCAGACCCCACTCGAACCGGGAGCGGAGACGGTCCTCCAGGGTCTCGATCTCTCTGGGCGGGCGGTCTGAGGAGATGATGATCTGTTTTTTTGCCTCATAAAGGGCGTTGAAGGTGTGGAAAAACTCCTCCTGGGTACTTTCTTTTCCAATGATGAACTGGATATCGTCAATGAGGAGGACGTCGTTGGTCCGGTATTTTTCACGGAATTCCGTGGTGGAAACATTGTTTTTATTACGGATGGCGTCGATCAGCTCATTGGTGAATTTCTCAGAGGTCACATAGAGGATCTTGGCGCTGGGATTGTTTTTTAGGATAAAATGGGCCACTGAATGCATCAGATGGGTCTTTCCCAGTCCCACGCCTCCATAAATAAAGAGCGGATTGTAGATCTCTCCTGGGGATTCGGCCACAGCCAGGGATGCGGCGTGGGCCAGGTTGTTATTTTTTCCCACCACAAAGGTGTCAAAGGTATAGCGGGGATTCAGATTGGCGTTCTGGATCGCCAGCTGGCTAACGGCAGCCGTGTGGTTCTGGATCAGCTTTTTTTCCGGTTCCTCCTCTTTGATGCTGTCTTTGGGGATAAATGTGATCTCACAGGAGATCCCGGTCAGCTCTTCAATGGTAACTTTCAACAAAAACTCGTATTTTTTTTTCACATACTCCAGAAACAGGGCGTCGGGCACCAGGATGGTGAGGATATGTTTATCCACAGAATATGGCTTCAAAGGCAGCAGCCACGTCTTGTAGGACACATCGGTGACATCGTGCTCCTCCTTGATATTTAAAAGGATCGCGTCCCATTTCTCTAAAATTTTCTCCAGCATATCTGTACTCCTAAATATGTGTATAAACCTGTGCATAACTGTGGATAAGATTTGGACCCGTCCACAAAAGCACATAAACCCAATCTAATATCATTTTACAATAATCCGATGGAATTTTCAATGAAAAGATTCAATCCACAAATTATCCGCAGGTTATCCAGAAAGTTATCCACAGTTTGTCCACAAATTGGGGATAATTATTTTTCATAGGAATGGGGAAAACTTTATTGACATTTTCCCATGGTTTTGTATAATGCGTGTGTGACTATATTGCATTGTATCTTTTATAAGAAAAGAACAGTAGCAGGAGGAAGATCATGAAAATTGAAAAGAAAGTCTTAGACATGTCCCTTGCCGGGATCTTCACGGCCGTCATCATTGCCATGTCAGTAGTACCGTTCCTGGGCTACATCCCCCTTGGCTTTATGAATGCCACCATCATCCATGTCCCGGTCATCATCGGCGCGCTCCTTCTTGGCCCTAAATACGGCGCGTATCTGGGCCTTGTATTCGGGATCACCAGTCTGGTCCGGGCGACGCTTACGCCTACGGTGACATCCTTTGTATTCAGCCCCTTTGTGACCATTGGCGGATACAGCGGGAATATGTGGAGCGTGGTGATCTCCATCGTCCCCAGAGTCCTGATCGGAGTGGCGGCGTACTACGTGTATGAGCTGGTCTTAAAGCTCGCCCGTGGAAAAAAGGGCGGCCAGACCGTGGCCCTTGGCCTGGCTGGTATCGCAGGTTCCATGACCAATACGATCCTGGTAATGAACGGCATCTACTTTTTCTTTGGAAACAGCTATGCCGCAGCCTCAAATAAAGTGGTGGCCCGCCTTTATGATATGATCCTGGGAGTGATCGTGGGCTTCGGGATCCCGGAGGCCATTGTGGCGGCGATCCTGACCACAGCCATTGTAAAGGCGCTTTTAAAGGTAAAAAACCATTAGTTAAAAAAAACGTTTCTTATTATATAATAGGAAGATACTAAATATAGTGACAAATAAGAAAATAAATACATTTTCTTGCGGAGCGGGAATTTCCCGCTCCTTTTTTGGCTTTTTCCCGAAATTTAGTCTTGACGAAGCCGCATAACTTCTATATAATTGAAACGATGTTTCATCATGTCTAAGTTTATACAGTACATGAAAAAAGGTACTTGGAATTTATAGTAAGAGGAGGTGCCGGGATTATGAAGATGACATTTCAGCCGAAAAATACTCAGAGAAAAAGAGTTCATGGTTTCAGAGCGAGAATGAGCAGCGCAGGCGGAAGAAAAGTTTTAGCTGCCAGAAGAGCAAAAGGTAGAGCCAGATTATCAGCTTAATGAATCCAAGAGAGTATCCGGAAGTTTAGGAAAACTTTTGGGTACTCTTATTTTTTGAGGTTTCTATGAGGAGATTTCATTCGTTAAAGAAAAACAGCGAGTTCCAGGCGGTCTACCGCCAGGGAAAGTCCTATGCAAATAAGTACCTGGTCATGTATGTGCTGGATACGGACCGAAAGGGAGCCAGGGTCGGGATCTCTGTCAGTAAGAAGGTCGGCAACAGCGTCGTAAGACACCGGTTTGCCAGGCTTGTGCGGGAGAGCTTCCGTTTAAACGAAGACATGCTGGAGGATGGAAAAGACATCGTTGTGGTTGCGCGGGCCGCGGCCAGAGACAAAAAATTCGACAAAATTGAAAGTGCGTTTCTGCACTTATGCGGACTTCATAACATTTTAAAAGAATCGAAGTGAGAGGTTTGGTAAAAAAAGTATTAATGGGCATGGTGAGGTTTTACAGAAAGTTTATTTCGCCGTGTATTGGCCCTCACTGTATCTACACGCCTACGTGCTCCCAATACGCCTTGGAAGCACTGGAAAAGTATGGCGCTGTAAAGGGTACGTATCTTGCTTGCAGGCGGATCCTTCGCTGTCATCCGTTTGCAAAAGGCGGTTATGATCCAGTTCCGTAGGAAACCCAGGAGGTTACAGCTATGATATTGACAAAAGCAGGGTCTATTTTAGGACCGATTGCTACCGTCCTTGGATATATCATGGATATCCTGTTCCGGTTTACGGATATCTTTGGTATTTTCAACGTGGGCTTATGTATCATCTTGTTTACCATCGTAATGAAGACTCTGATGATCCCTCTTACGATCAAGCAGCAGAAGACTACGAAGCTCATGTCTGTGATGAACCCTGAAATTCAGGCGATCCAGAAAAAGTATAAGGGAAAAACAGATAACGAGTCCTTACAGCGCCAGAACGTGGAGGTTCAGGCGGTTTATGAAAAGTACGGCACCAGCATGACAGGCGGCTGTCTGCCCCTGCTGATCCAGATGCCGATCCTGTTTGCCTTATACCGTGTGATCTATAATATTCCGGCTTACGTTCCGTCTGTCCGGGTATATTTTGACAATGTGGTCATCCCGTTAATGGGACAGGCCGGTTACGCAGAAAAGATGCAGGGCATTACCAATATTGCCACAGCAGCAGCGGTGAAATCCATTGAGACCTTTGATTTTGCCAACGCCGACAAGATGGTGGACCTGCTTTATAAATTCACGACAGCTCAGTGGCAGGAGTTAGAGGGACTGTTCCCGGCTATTTCCAGTGTGATCGCGGAAAATGCCAGCGTGATCGAGCGGATGAACACCTTCTGCGGCTTAAATATGGCCGAAGCTCCCGGTTGGGCTCCGTCTCTGGCATGGAGCATTCCGATCCTGGCAGCCCTTACCCAGTGGCTCAGTACAAAGCTGATGCAGGGCCAGCAGCCTAAGCCGGATCCGGATAACCCGACAGCCCAGTCCATGCAGATGATGATGGTCACCATGCCTCTGTTCTCTGCCTTTATCTGTATCACCATGCCGGCCGGTCTTGGTATTTACTGGATCGCCACCAGCGTTGTGCAGATCATCCAGCAGCTTCTTGTAAATTCTTATATGGATAAGATCGACATCGACGAGATGGTGAAGAAGAATCTGGAAAAGGTGAATAAGAAACGTGCCAAGCAGGGACTTCCTCCGGCAAAGATCACCCAGAATGCTACCGCTTCCTTAAAATCCATTAAGGAAGAGGAGGAAAGGGAAAAGGCTGCGGAGGAGATCCGCCGGGAAAAGACTGCAAAGCAGATCGAGGAATCCAAGCGTTTTTACAATGAGACTGCGAAGCCGGGCAGCCTTGCAGCCAAGGCGGCCATGGTCCAGAAGTATAACGAAGCACATGAAAAGCGTGGAAAGAACAAATAGGGGGATTCTGTTATGGAAATGATTACAGTAACGGCAAAGACTGTGGAAGATGCCATCACCCAGGCATCGGTGCGGCTGGGCGTCAGCAGCGACAGACTTCAGTATGAGGTGGTTGAAAAGGGAAGCGCAGGTGTGCTGGGCGGACTTTTCGGCTCCCGGCCGGCGATCATCCGTGCGAAAAAAATAGAAACCGTCGATGATAAAGCAGTCGAGTTCTTAAATTCCGTTTTTGACGCCATGGGCATTTCCGTTGATGTGGAGACGAAGCTCAATGAGGAGGAAAAGGAGCTGGAGGTAAATCTTACTGGCGGCGAAATGGGGATCCTCATTGGAAAGCGGGGACAGACCCTGGATTCCTTACAGTACCTGGTAAGTCTTGTGGTCAATAAAAAGACTGACGAGTATTTACGGGTAAAGCTGGATACGGAAAATTACCGTGCCAGAAGGAAGGAGACCCTGGAGACCCTGGCGAAGAATATTGCCTATAAGGTAAAGAGAACGAAGCGTTCTGTCGCTCTGGAGCCCATGAATCCTTATGAGAGACGGATCATCCATTCCGCCTTACAGAACGATAAATATGTGTTTACAAGAAGCGAGGGCGAGGAGCCGTTCCGCCATGTGGTGATCTCATTAAAAAGGGAAGAGCGCAGGGAAAGACGGCCCAGACCGGACCGCAGCAGAAATCCGGAAGAGTAAAAGCATATAAGAAAATCAGAAGGGGTTGCCTGGGGCAGCCCCTTTGTGCTATTATAAAGGACGATAATTGAGGAAAAATGCCCTGGAACAGGAGAAGAGTATGATTCATACGGATACCATTGCGGCCATTGCCACAGCCATGGGAAATTCCGGCATCGGCATTGTGCGGATCAGCGGCCAGGAGGCCGTGGCGGTTGCCGACCGGATCTTTAAGGAAAAAGGAAAACAGGAGACGCTGGAGGGATCTCCCAGTCATACGATCCATTACGGATATATTTATGACGGGGACCAGGTGGTGGACGAGGTCCTGGTGATGCTGATGCGGGGGCCAAGGAGCTTTACAGCAGAGGATACGGTGGAGATCGACTGCCATGGAGGCATGCTTGTGACACGGCGGATCCTGGAAACTGTATTAAAGGCAGGCGCCAGGCTGGCAGAACCCGGTGAATTTACAAAACGGGCGTTTTTAAATGGAAGGATCGACCTGTCCCAGGCGGAAGCCGTCATCGACGTGATCAACGCGAAAAATGAGTATGCGCTGAAATCCTCGGTGGGCCAGCTCCGGGGGAGCGTTTCAAAAAAGATCAGGGAATTACGGGAAAAGATCCTGTATGAGATCGCCTTTATTGAATCAGCCCTGGATGATCCGGAGCATATTTCTCTGGATGGCTATGGGGAAAGACTGCTCATCGGAGTCCAGAAAATGGAGCAGGAGCTGTCCAGGCTGATCCGGTCATCAGCCAATGGACGCGTGGTATCGGAAGGGATCCGGACCGTGATCCTGGGAAAGCCCAACGCGGGAAAATCTTCTCTGATGAACGTTTTAGTAGGAGAGGACCGGGCCATTGTGACGGATATAGCCGGGACAACCCGGGATATCCTGGAGGAGCATATTTATCTCCAGGGGATCAGCCTCAACGTGGTGGACACGGCCGGGATCCGTTCCACCAGCGACGTGGTGGAAAAAATTGGCGTGGAGCGGGCCATGGAGGCAGCCAGGGACGCGGACCTTATTATTTATGTGGTGGACGGATCCAGGGAACTGGATGAAAACGACCTTCAGATCATGGAGCTGATCCGGGAGCGGAAGGCTGTGGTCCTTTTAAATAAGAGCGATCTGGAGCCGGTGGTATCCCTGGAGGAGATCGCGGAAAAATCGGGCCACCGGGTGATCTCCATTTCAGCCAAGGAGGAGACGGGGATCGACCAGTTGGAGGAGGAGATCAAGTCCCTGTTTTACGAGGGGGAGATCGACTTCAACGATCAGATCCTGATCACCAATGTGCGCCACGCGGAGGCCCTGCGGGAAGCCTATGACAGCATCCGTATGGTGGAAAACAGCATCGAAAGCGGAATGCCCGAGGACTTCTTTTCCATCGATCTGATGAATGCCTACGAAAAGCTGGGGCTCATTGTGGGAGAAGCGGTGGAGGACGATCTGGTCAACGAGATCTTCAGCAAGTTCTGTATGGGAAAATAGAGAGTTAGAAAAGAGGAAGTATATGCCTTTTTTAGAGGAAAGCTACGACATTGCCGTCGTAGGAGCCGGACATGCCGGATGTGAGGCGGCGCTGGCGGCAGCCAGACTGGGATTTGAGACCATTATGTTCACGGTCAGCGTGGACAGTATCGCTCTCATGCCCTGCAACCCCAACATCGGCGGCAGCTCCAAGGGCCATCTGGTGAGGGAGCTGGACGCTCTGGGCGGCGAGATGGGCAAAAATATCGATAAGACATTTATCCAGTCAAAAATGTTAAATGAATCCAAGGGGCCGGCGGTCCATTCTCTGCGGGCCCAGGCCGATAAACAGGATTATACCAGTGAGATGCGGCGTGTTCTGGAGAATACGGACCATCTGACCATCCGGCAGGCGGAAATATCGGAAATTTTAACTGAACCGGCAGAAGAGGGCGGAGAGAAAAAGCGGATCACAGGGGTGAAGGCCCTGTCGGGCGCTGTGTACCACTGCCGGGCTGTGGTGCTGGCCACCGGTGTGTATCTGGGAGCCAGATGTGTGTACGGGGACGTGAGCAATCCTACCGGGCCCAACGGCCTTCAGGCGGCCAACCATCTGACGGATTCTCTGAAGGAGCATGGGATCGAGATGTACCGGTTTAAGACGGGGACTCCGGCCCGGGCTGACCGCCGTTCCATCGACTTTTCAAAGATGGAGGAGCAGTTTGGAGATAAACGGGTCGTTCCGTTTTCCTTCTCCACGGATCCGGAGACGGTGCAGAGAGAGCAGGTCTCCTGCTGGCTTACTTATACGAATGAAAAGACCCATGAGATCATACGGGAAAATCTGGACCGTTCCCCACTGTTTTCCGGGGCCATCGAGGGGACTGGCCCCAGGTACTGTCCGTCCATTGAGGATAAGGTGGTAAAATTCCCCGATAAGGAGCGCCATCAGGTCTTTGTGGAGCCGGAGGGACTGTACACCAATGAAATGTATCTGGGCGGCATGTCCAGCTCCCTGCCCGAGGACGTCCAGTACGCCATGTACCGGACGGTGCCGGGGCTGGAGAACGTGAAGATCGTAAGGAACGCCTATGCCATTGAATACGACTGTATCAATCCCAGACAGTTAGACGCATCCCTGGAATTTAAGGCCATCAGCAGCCTGTTTTCCGGCGGCCAGTTCAACGGCAGCTCCGGCTATGAGGAGGCGGCTGTCCAGGGCTTTATGGCCGGTGTCAACGCCGCCAGGAAGCTGCAGGGAAAGGAGCCTGTGATCTTAGACCGCTCCCAGGCGTATATCGGCGTGCTGATCGACGATCTGGTGACTAAAGAAAACCATGAGCCGTACCGGATGATGACCTCCAGGGCCGAATACCGGCTGCTCCTGCGTCAGGACAACGCGGACCTGCGGCTGAGGAAGATCGGTCATGAGATCGGACTTGTGAGCGAGGAGCAGTATCAGTACGTTCTCTGGAAGGAAGAGGCTATACAGAAGGAAATGGAGCGTCTGGAAAAGAGGACTGTGGGAGCCGGAGAGCAGGTACAGGACTTTTTAGCACGGCATAACAGCACATTGCTAAAATCCGGTACGACCCTTGCAGAGCTGATCCGGCGGCCGGAGCTGGGATATGAGGCATTAAAGGAGCTGGATCCGGAGAGGCCCAGCCTCCCATGGGATGTCTGTGAACAGGTTGACATAAATCTTAAATATGCGGGATACATCCGGCGTCAGATGCAGCAGGTGACACAGTTTAAGAAGCTGGAGAGCCGTAAGCTGCCGGTGGATTTTGATTACTCCACTGTGAAAAGCCTCCGGAATGAGGCGGTACAGAAGCTGAACCTTTATCAGCCTTTGAACATCGGTCAGGCGTCCCGGATCTCTGGCGTGTCTCCGGCAGATATTTCGGTCCTCATGGTGTATTTAGAGCAGGCAGGAAGGAGATAGGATGGAAGAGTTTATAAGACTTCTGGATGCTGGCTGTGAAGAGCTGGGAATCGTTCTCACAGAAAAGCAGAAGGAGCAGTTTTTTAAATATTTTCAGCTTTTAACGGAGTGGAATCAGGTGATGAATCTGACGGCCATTACAGAAATGCCGGAGGTGGTCACAAAGCATTTTTTGGATAGTCTCCTGGTGGTAAAGGTGTTCGATGGGATCCGTACAGAGGCGTATTCCTGTATCGACGTGGGGACCGGAGCCGGATTTCCCGGAATCCCCTTAAAGATCGCATTTCCACAGCTTCAGATCATGCTTCTGGATTCTCTGAACAAACGGGTGGGCTTTTTAAACACCGTGATCCAGGAGCTGGGATTGACGGGGATCACGGCGGTCCATGGAAGGGCAGAGGACTTTGGACGGAACAAAGAGTATAGGGAACAGTTTGATCTTTGTGTATCCAGAGCAGTTGCGAATCTCTCCACCTTGTCGGAATATTGTCTTCCCTTTGTGAAGGCAGGAGGAGAATTCCTTCCTTATAAATCCGGAAAGGTGGAAGAGGAGGCCAGAGAGGCTGAGAGCGCTGTAAAGAAGCTGGGAGGCTCTATGAGAGAGACGAAGACCCTTGTACTTCCCGGGACAGACGTGGACCGGACCTTTGTTCCCATTGATAAAATAAATGTGACTCCGAAAAAATATCCCCGCAAAGCGGGGATGCCTGGAAAGGAGCCGCTGAAATAAAAAAGCCGCCAGAGACGGATCTGGAACATGAGATGTTCCGATCCTTTCTGGCGGTTTTTCTGTGTGTCAGAATACGTTTGCGGCCTGCGGCAGCGGCTTTCGGAAATCAGTCATGTTCCCAGAAATTGGCCGCAGTTTCCGGGAATTATTTTTTAGAAGACCGTTTATACGTTTATAAGCGGGCGGTCCTAATGAAAGAACATATTGACGAGTTTATAAACCTCCTGGGGCTTTTCCAGGTGGGGCAGATGTTTGGTCTCAGGAACTTTGGATGCTTCGATGGCCGGATTGCAAAGTGTATATTCCTGGATGATCTGATCGATGTCAGGCTCCTCTCCGCCGCCAAGAATGTAAATACTGTTGTCGATCTTCTCCAGGGCCGGACTGATCCGGCATTTGGTATAATTGCAGATCACGCTGGAATAAACGGACTTGGGTGAGTCTCCCAGGTGGGCGGATTCCATATATTTATCCACATAAAATGGCGTCACATCAAAGGAATTATAGAAATAGCTGGAGGAAAATGCCTCTTCCATGTGCTTTCTGGCCGACGCAATGTGGTACAGAAGAGTACCCGCAATGGGAAGATCAATGAGGAATTTATAAAGCTTTGCCGATCTTCCCGGGATCTGCGAGCAGGAGGTAAAGCTTTCCGGATTAATGAACATCAGTTGCTCAAATAAGTCCGGATTATAGCTGCAGGCCATGGTCACCAGGGAGGAGGAACTTCCGGTGGCAATCACATTGGTACGGCGTCCGATCTCAGATTTAATAAAGTCATTTAAAAGCTGTACATAGAGGAAGTTCGTATAGGTCAGATTGGGCTTTTCTGATCTTCCGCAGCCCAGAAGGTCGATGGTGTAGATCGTATAATTGTCCTTTAAGAATGGGATCAGGTTGTCCCACTCACAGCCGCTGGATGCATGGGTCAGATCATGGATCAGAAGAAGGGGTTTTCCGGTACCAGTTTTTGCATAATAAATATCACCGAGACGCCATTTATAGATGGAAGGCTCCGGGTGGCTCAGCAGCTTCTTGGATGTGGCAGATACCTTAATGTATTTGTTGATCAGAGCAGTACCGGCAGCAGTTCCTGCAGCCAGAAGGACCGCTGTGATGATCTTATTTTTAGATTTCATAATATGAACCTCCTGAAAAGAGAGTCTGTAGATCCTTTTCCCCTATTATAATATAGGCGGCATGGCATGACAATAGGATTGTGAAAAAACATGGCTATGGAAAATACTGGATTGTGTTTCATGTTTCACGTGGAACATTGGGTCATGTTTTTACATTTGTGTTTCACGTGAAACATTGGATGGGTCTCGGATGGGGGGAGAGACGGATATAAAAAATAGTATTAGAATTTGTGCCGTCAAAAAGTATTGATCTGTGAAATTTCTTGCAAATACTGAATTTTTAGGAGTGTCAGGTGCTGAAAATTGCTATTATTTTTGATCCTTTGGTCTCAAAATGGTGCCCGGATCTCCCATAGAGATATAAAACGATACGGGCAGATATAAGAAGAGCCATACTATTTGAGGGCGAAAGCACTCGTCGATCTCGTTCGGTTGTTACATAGAGAGCAGGAATAAAATCAAAAATCATATATGTGATATAATGTGTGTGTTGAGCAAGATTGAGAATCTAAAAGCGTGTAAAGGAGAATGTCATGGAGTTTAGAAAAGTATTCGATACAATTCCAGAACAATTTGATAAGTATAGGCCCCGATATAGTGAGAAGTTGTTTGCGGAACTGGTTTCCTATGCCGATATCAAACCAGGCAAAAAAGTATTGGAACTTGGTCCAGGAACAGGTCAGGCTACAGAACCAATTTTAAATACTGGATGCGATTATTACGCGATTGAACTTGGCGGGAATTTGGCTGATATGATGAAAAGAAAATACGGAAAGTTTGCAAACTTTGATATTGTTAACGCTGACTTTATCATACACGATTTTGGAGATCAGAGATTTGATATGATTTATTCTGCAGCAACCATACAATGGATTCCAGAGGATATAGCCTTTCAGAAAACGTTCGATTTGTTAAATCCTGGAGGGGTACTTGCAATGCTTTTGACGAAAGTGGACTATAAAACGCCGAACGAAGAGCTTTACAATAAAATCCAGCAAGTTTATTCAGCTTATTTTAAGCCTGATATAGAATATAAACAGGGTTCGTTTGTTTATTCAAACGCTGTAAATTACGGATATGTAGATTTTGAAAAACGTGAATATCATGGTAAGCGAGAATTTACAACAGATGAATACATTGCCTTTTGCGGAACGCATTGCGACCATATTGTACTTTCTGAACCGTATAAGAGTAAGTTTTATGATGGTCTTAAATGTGCAGTAAACGAAGCTGGAGGAAAGGTTATATTTTTTGACACGTATGTGATGTATTTGGCGAAAAAGCCGATTTAATGATATTAAGAAGTATAAAAAACGGCTTAAATTTGCTTAAGGGCTTGTGATCAATTCCAATAAGCAATGATTTTTCCTTCTGCAAAAGACAAGAATGGCAGTTTTTGCGGAAAGGGATAACCTAGACAGACAGCAGCTTGCTTTGAAATATTCGCAGTTAAATGGTATTTTTGAGGGAAAAGACGGAAGAGAATATAACAGCGAAATATATAACAGGTAGTGTTTCACGTGGAACATCGGATAATAGATATATAGAAGAAGTGAGAATGGAAAGCAGGGCGTTTCACGTGAAACATTCTTGCGGTCAAACAATGAAAGCGGAAAATGAGGTTATCAGGAGATACGATTATTGGAAGATTAGAGGGATGTGAAAATATGGAACTGTGTATATGAATCAAGGTTTGAATTATGTGAAACAGAGGGAAACTTTAAGAAAAAAATTTTGGGAGGTTGTCACAAAGAAGATAGTCCCCCGAAATATACAAATATTGGAGTCCAGACGCAGGGGAGGGGAATTGTGTAAAGTCAAAAAGAGAAGCTTGGGCGAGGAAAACAGAGATCAGAAACTTAAATTGAGGTAAAAATTTAGATAGAAGAATAAGAAAGAATTTCATGGAAACAATTTTTATATTGGGGCTAGTGGGATTTTATTCTTTCTGACGTCGGCTTATTCCGCATAATGTGCTCACGAAATTTTCAAAAGTTTTCACAAATACGTTCTATGCTCACTATAAAAACGCTATTTTTCAGTGAGAAGAGGATTTTTTGTATACATGATTTTGGATAAGCATAAGATTAAGGAGCATTTTTGAGGTTGCCCTGTACAGATTTCCGATCTTTTCTCCGGAAATCAGCTTTTTATGCCATAGGAAAGTGCGTCCTATGACATAAAGAACGCTCCGTGGGGATCGCCATGCGGCGGAAGGGAATTATGCCGCAGAAGCGGCCCGCCGCAGGCGGAGAAGCCCGCAATCAGGCTTCTTTCTTGTGCAGCCTGGAAGACAGGAGAAAACACAAGAAAAAACGTCATTGTAGAAAATGTAGGATGTTCCACGTGAAACATACACATTTTTCTCTTATGAAACCATAGGAAAATGAAATGAAATGTGTTATACTTAAGTCCATGTAACAGTTCAATGGATGAAATGAGTGTGAACTGGATAAAAAGCAGAATGCGTTTTTGGTCTGTGGAAAGGATACTTGAGATATATGGGACGTATTATAGCGATCACAAATCAGAAGGGCGGAGTTGGAAAAACGACTACGGCGATCAATCTTTCGGCCTGCCTTGCAGAAGCGGGGCAGAGGGTGCTGACTGTGGATTTCGATCCTCAGGGCAATGCCACCAGTGGGTTGGGACTGGAAAAAGGAAATATTGATAATACGGTGTATGAACTGCTTATGGGAGAGTGCCAGGTGGGGGACTGTATCATGCCCAGCGTGCAGGAGCGCCTGGATGTGATGCCATCTGATGTGGATCTTTCGGGAGCAGAGATCGAGCTTCTGGATATGAAGGATAAGGAGAATATCCTGAAGGAAAATCTGAATCTGGTAAAAGATAACTATGATTTTATCATCATTGATTGTCCACCTTCTTTAAGCCTGCTGACGATCAATGCTCTGACGGCTGCCAATACGGCGCTGATCCCGATCCAGTGTGAATACTACGCCCTGGAGGGCCTGAACCAGGTTTTAAAGACTGTGAATCTGGTACAGAAAAAACTGAATCCGGAGCTGGAAGTGGAAGGCGTGGTCTTCACCATGTATGATTCCAGAACCAATCTTTCACTGGAAGTAGTGGAAAATGTAAAAGAACATCTGAATGAGAATATTTATAAAACGATCATTCCAAGAAACGTCCGTCTGGCAGAGGCCCCCAGTTATGGCATGCCCATCAATATGTATGACAGCCGGTCCACTGGTGCAGAAAATTACAGGCTTCTGGCCGCGGAAGTCATAAGCAGAGGAGAAGAGGTATAATGGCGAAAAGGGGATTGGGAAAAGGCCTGGGAGCCCTGTTTGGTGAAGAAGTCACGTTAGAAGAAAATGCAGCTGTAAAGGAAGAAAAGCCTTCGGCTGTGGAGAAAAAAGAAAAGGGAAAAACATCCTCTGGCACCGGAAACGGGAAAAAAGCAGAAAAGATCATTGTTGAAAAGATCGTAGAAAAGCCAGTGGAGCAGAAATTAAAGGTATCATTGATCGAACCCAATGGGACACAGCCCCGTAAAAATTTTGATGAGGCTGCGCTCCAGGAGCTGGCAGATTCCATTAAGACGTATGGAGTGCTTCAGCCGCTGATCGTCCAGAAAAAGGACAGTCATTATGAGATCATAGCCGGGGAGCGCCGGTGGAGAGCGGCCAAGCTGGCCGGACTTACCGAGGTCCCTGTGATGATCCGTGAATATGATAAGCAGAAGACCATGGAGATCGCACTGATCGAAAATGTACAGCGCGCTGATCTGAACCCTATTGAGGAAGCGCAGGCGTATCAGCGGCTGATCCAGGAATTCCATCTGACTCAGGAGGAGATCGCGGCCCGCGTTTCAAAAAACAGAGCCACGGTTACCAACAGTATGCGTCTTCTGAAGCTGGATGACAGGGTACAGCAGCTTCTGATCGATGAAAAGATCTCCAGCGGCCACGCCCGTGCCCTTCTGGGACTGGAAAATGGGGAACGCCAGTTCCAGACTGCCCAGAAAATCGTAGAGGAAAGATTAAGCGTCCGCGACGTGGAGAAACTGGTGAAACTCTTAAACCGCCCGGAGAAGCCAAAGAAAGAAGCGGAAACGGGGCCGGACATCAATCTGATCTACCGGCAGATCGAGGACAAGCTGAAGTCCATTATGGGCACTAAGGTTCTTATCAACAGGAAGGATAAAAATAAGGGCAGGATCGAGATCGAGTATTACTCCCAGGAGGAACTGGAACGGTTGATCGAGATGATGGAGTCCATAGCCAGGCAATAAAAATTAAATTCTGTAAATAAGGAAGGACAGAAGACAGAAAATATATGGAAAATAGTCTATTGTATCATCTTCCCATCGATCCAATGCTTCTGATCGTGGGATTTTCCGTACTATCGGTGGTTTTACTGATCGCCGTGATCGTCTGTATTGTTAAAATGAATAAGCTGTACCGGCGTTATGATCTTTTCATGCGTGGAAAGGATGCAGAAACGCTGGAGGATACGCTGGAGGATATCCTGGAGGAATTAAAGGAAAGCCAGTCCAGGGACCGGGCCAGCAAGGACGCTATGAAACGGCTGTCCAAGCAGGTAAAGGATTCATTCCAGAAATTTGGATTTGTCAAATATAATGCTTTTAAGGGAATGGGCGGGAATCTCAGCTTTGTCATCGCCATGCTGGACGGAAATAACACCGGCTTTGTCCTGGATGTGGTACACAGCCGGGAGGGCTGCTATATCTATCTGAAAGAGGTGGAGGAAGGGGCCACAGAGGTACTTCTGGGAAGTGAAGAGCAGGAGGCCCTGGAGCAGGCTCTGGGTTACGTGAAACGTCCGTCTATCTCAGATGGAGACGAAAAAAGAGGACGGAGAGAAAAGACAGAAGACGTGTATTCCGGCTCTGGAGAACAGTCCATTGAGATTTCCGGAAGTGAGAGAAATAAGAGCGAGCGGATGAAGAAACTGAGGAGACAGCAGCGGGAGGCCATCGGGGCGGATATGGACGAGATCATGGACATGGAAGACATGGATGGCGTGGAGCCCGAAAGGAATGAAGGGGAATATTAATCTATATGCATAAATTCTTGCGTGCGGCTGGCTTCAGCATGTACCAGAAGAAAAAGGATATTGAAAAGCTTCTGGATCTGCTGGAGACGCAGCCATCAGTGACAAAATGTGTTCAGATCGATGAGGAGACCAACGTTTGCGAGATGCGGACGGAGATCGCCCCCGGCATCGGGCTTTCCATTGTAGGTGAGCTGAACGAGGAAGGAGACTTTGAAAGGGAGTTTTACTTTCCCTATGTGGAATGTGCCCAGGAAAGTTCCACAGCAGAATGTTCGGTCCAGAGACATGTGGAAAAGGAAACGTATGCCGGTATGGTGGACGAATCCTGTGTGGGGATCTCACTGATCTTCTACGTACAGAACTTCCTGGATTACAGGGAGAAGGTACTGAAAAAGGGAGAGGCCTTTAAGATCCGCTCCATCAGCCTGGCTGGATTTTCCACTGGCGGGAAGATCCTTCTTCCCATCAAAAAGACCCGGAAGCAGATCCAGATGGCAAAGGTGGCGGCTAAAAACAGGAATAATCTGATTGAGGCGGCGAAAAATGGCGACGAGGACGCCATGGAAACGCTGACCATTGAGGATATCGACCTGTATTCTAAGATCTCCCGCCGTGCCATGAAGGAGGACCTGTATTCCATCATTGATTCCTGCTTTATGCCATGCGGGATCGAATGCGATCAGTACTCTGTCATTGGAGAAATTAAAGAAATTCAGAAAATTAAGAATAAATATACAAATGAAGAAATATACTGGCTGAATCTGGAGTGCAGCGACCTGAATTTCATTATCTGCATCAATGGCAAGGATCTTCTGGGAGAGCCGGCCGTGGGACGGAGGTTCAAGGGACAGATCTGGATGCAGGGGATTCTTAATTTCCAGGAACTTGGGCGTACAGGGAACTAGATGGCGGTTATGCCTGGGGGTGTTGGGAAGGATTGGAGTTTAGGAGGAGCTGGAAGGTTTGGATCTTTTGGCTTTGAGTTGTTTGAGTTTTGATTTCGATTTTTGGATGATTTTTGCTGGCGTTTTGCTTGACATTCCTTGATGGGTTTGATAAAATAATATGAGGAGTGTTGAGTTGAATGGATGATTTGGACAAGAAAACTCATTGCTCATCTGAATATTGTCTCCGTAGCTCAGTAGGATAGAGCGTTCGCCTCCTAAGCGGTAGATGGTTCGAGTCCAAATGAGGCAAACAACTGAATAATTTTACAAATGTCCATGTAGCTCAGCTGGATAGAGCGTGGGGTCGGAGGTTCAAATCCTCTCATGGACGCCAGCAGACAACGCTGCAAGCCTTTATTCATAAGGGTTTGCAGCTTTTTTTGTTAAGCCGCAAACTTTTGTTGAAACCATCTACCAGGGTTGGAGAGTTACTTTTTTGTTTATGCGTTACAATGAATTTCTTGCTAATTGGAAACGAACCAAAATGGAGCGCTTGCTAAGAAAAATTGCCTTCTTGCTAATTTGAGATTTTACCCTGCCTTTTGAGCGGTAAGCAATGCTGCGAGGGTACTTGCAAGCTCCGGAGATTTTTGAAGCTGTTCTACCAATGCTGCCAGGTCTAAGGTTTGTGCCTGAGGCTGTTCCGGCTCCTGGGGAGGTTTTACATTCCGCAGATCAGGATTAGCATAAAAGGCACTCTCAAACTTCTGGGCATTGATCTTACGGTCCTCGTCAAGGATGTGGGCGTACACTTTTGTAATCATATCAATTTCAGCATGGCCCGTATCTCCCTGTGTGGCTTTCAGATCGCCGTGGTTGAGTTTCAGCTTATAAGTAGTGCTGGAATGTCTGAGAGAGTGGAACACCACATTAGGCAATCCGGCTTTTTCTTTCAGCAGAGAAAATTCTTTCTCAATAATCCGGTTCTCACATGGCCTGCCATTAGGCAGCGCAACCACTAAATCATAATCCTGGTATTCCTCACCGAGGAAGCTCTTTAGCTCATCCTGTGCTTTTTTCCACTCACGGAGGATGTAAGCAACGGTTTTCGGTAGCCAGACTTTTCTCTCACTTGATTGTGTTTTCGGTTTCTTCAAGATCAGCCGAGTGCTGGTATTAGGCATAAGCGGAGTGAAGATATGGAAAATATCTTTTTCTCCTATCATTTCAATGGCCTGTTTGGAAGCCCTTATCAGTTCTGCCTCAATGTAAACATAGGCATTATCCGCCGCTATGTTTTCATCCTCAATGTGAACATTCTTCCAGGTCAGACCAAGAATTTCTCCCATCCGCAAAGAACACGCAAAAGCAAGGTTCATAGCAACATACAATTTGCTGTCAGTACACTGGTCCAGAGCGATACGGATAGTATCGGCATCCCAGATGTCACGCTTTTTGTACTCTGTTTTTGGTAATATGGTGTTCTCAAAGGGATTTTTTGCAATCAGCTCCCAGCGGACAGCCTGCTTAAAGGCACACCGGAGAAGTTTGATGATCTTCTCAATGTTCTGATTGGAAATAAACTCTGTTTTCGGTTTTCGGTTCCTCTTACAAACAGGAGGGGTCTTTTGGAGGGTCTGAATGTATTTGTCTACCACACGGGGAGTAATTGCCTGAACCTCCATATCACCGATGATCGGATTGATGTAGTTGGCAATCAGGGCGGTTTGGCTGTCATACATGGACACGCCCCATTGCTTTGCCCCATAGGTGGAAACAAAATCATACAGGAAATCAGATACTTTCTGATTGTTGGGAGGAAGAAAAGTACCGGTGTTGATCTGGTTCTCAACCTCTGCTTTCCGTTTCAGAGCCTCTTTATGGGTATGCCAGGTTTCCCACTTTTGTTTCGTTTCTCCATTTTCGTCTATGTAGTTGTAAACAACAGAATATGCTTTTTTTCGTTTGATGATGGATGCCATGATCGATCTTCCTTTCTTTGTCCGTTAGAACGCCTAAGCGTCTAACCATTCGTCAAATGATTTTTTGGAAATTCGTATGGCATTACCAACCCGAACGGTTTTGAAATGTCTGATTTTGAAACAGGCTTATTGCTACTTGCCTAATGTAACAATTAAAAGCTCAGGAGTATTGTTAATTCGCACAGGAATGATGGAATTACCCAATCCACGACTTACTACCATATCAGTTTTTTCTTTGTGATAAACACCTTCTGTATACTTTGGAAAAAATCCCTGATTAGGAGCAATTAAACCACCAATGAATGGAATACGGATCTGCCCACCATGAGCATGACCTGCTAATACCAAATCAGCACCCAATGCAACATAATTATCAAAGAGTTCAGGTCTATGGCAAAGAACGATATTATACATTTTCTTGTCCAACAACGGCTCCATTTTTGTCTCTACAATTGCCCCTTGAATACCACCCATTGTATCTCGCTCAACAAAATCTGGATCTTGAATACCTATAATGTTAATATTTGAATTTCCTTTTTTTATAAGTTCACATTTATCGTCCATTATATGAACTCCTGCATCAAGCAGTAGTTTATGCAAATCATCATAATTATCAAGCCAAGCTTCATGATTTCCAGTAACATAGTAAATCGGGGCTATATCTCTGGCTTCGTAAATAAATTTCTTTGCTACACCGAAATCTGTGTGAGAAGAATCCACAAAGTCACCTGTTATCACAATTATATCAGGTGCTTCTTTTTGTAGCTGCTCAGTTAATTTTCCATTCCAATCATGGTTGTGTAGGTCTGACACAGCAGCAATTTTATACCCATAAAAATCTTCGGGAATTTTGTCATTTATAATGGAGAGATGCGTTGAGGTAAAATGCATATTCGTCCAAAATATCCAGCCAATTAGTGCAACTAAGATAATCAAAATTAGCACAATCAAATTTCTTCGTTTGTGTTGCCCTCCAACTACTATTTTCATAATTATCCTCCTTTGAATTAACTACAAATGGTGCCACTGCTTATTCAGTAGTGACACCATTTGTTAGATATTACTTAAAATAGTTATGAAATAAAATAATTACTTCATTCCATCTCCATTGGTAGCAACCAACTTATTATTGATGATACGACGGCAAGAACCATTGCTGACTTTAGTCTTAACCGCAGAAACAATCTGAGCTTCAGACTTATTGGAAACATCAATAGATCTACCAATACTATTGTTAAACAAATCCATTGATTTATCAAGACCACTGGACTCATATTCATGAGCAGTTGCCCATTCTTCTGCAGCAGAAGCGTCCATGGCTTTTTTCATCAATGCATTCCAAAGGCAATGTCTGAAGGCATCAGAATTATCTTGCCAACCATTTTTACCATAGGTGCTAATAGTATAGTCAGTGGCGGATTGTGCAGTCGTAAACACCTTAGTAGCTTGAACTGGATGTTTCTTCACAAGCTCTCTTTCAGCAGGGTTAAGATTGTTATATCCTGGGATATAGTCACCAATGCCATATGTAGCTGCTCTGTTCAGTCCACCATTCTGGATAAACTGTGTTAAGTGTGCATCTTGTTCAGCTTCTGTGCTGTCAGGATTGAGTGCTACAAAATCTTCAAGTTCTGCGGTCAAAACTGCCAAATCTTTGGTAGTCGTAACTTCATTCAGATTCCCAGTTTCCGGCTCCGCAGCGAAAGCTGGTACACTCATTGCAAGCATCAACACACCGGTCAGTAATAGGGTAGAGAATTTCTTCATAATTTTCATAATTAATATCTCCTCCTAATATATAAGTGTAGGATTTCAGTACCCAACAGCCAGTTGGGTCTTAATCCACTCATTGTTTAAGCTGTATAATGATTAGGCATCGGTCTGACGACACCTCCTAGGACCATGAGCGTCCGTATGAAAGCCAGTCAGCCAGCCTGTCATTGCAGCCGTTCGATTTATGCAGGTTGAACTACCGCAGTACGTTCGTTTGATACCCCAGGAGATGGAATCGGCAATGAGAAAAGCTGGAATCCATGCAACTATACTTTTGGAGGTACATAAAAATGTACAATGCAGTTGGTATTGATGTTTCAAAAGGGAAGAGCACCGTTA
>ENA-ORRW01000842-ORRW01000842.1-human-gut-metagenome-genome-assembly--contig:-NODE-842-length-33198-cov-3.129168_pt1 | contig 33198 bp, 27 predicted proteins | sample MGYA00242183_ERZ509150 | MGnify/ENA primary metagenome ERZ509150 (study PRJEB26280, sample SAMEA2338639) | human gut metagenome | biome: human gut; feature: human-associated habitat; material: faeces... | reverse complement strand
GTTCACAGCTTACCAGGTGTTCGCCGTTGACGTCGAAGCTGTCGCAGGAGCTTCCCTTTGTGAGGCTGTCGGAGATATTGCCGTCTTTGTCCAGCTTTCTTAACCATGCAAAGTCGTCCACAGTGGAGATAAAATAGAAGTCGCCGTTTAACAGCTTCTGGCCGCGGCCGGAGCCGTATCTTGCGTCGCTTCCCACAGAGCCGGAGGCGATGGAGGCGTCATAGGGTACAAACAGGTTCATGGAGCCGTCCGCTAAGTTCATCTTATAGAAGTTGTTGTACTTATTGGTATAGCGGTAGTCGGAGTCGATGGCAGCCACAAGAGCCTCGTTTTCGTTTAAGAGCTCGATGGTTCCGGTGTGCATGGTATCCGGCTCCAGTAATGTCTTTGTCTCGCCAGTCTTTAAGTTATAGAGATAAATTCCCTCGTTTAAGCCGCGCACGTTCTGCTTCCAGGGATACGCCTTATAAAGGAGAAGATCGCCCAGGACAGAGAACTGGGTGCAGTCGGTCCAGTCGCAGGCCACGTAAGAAAGCTCTCCGTTTTCTCTGTTATAAACGGCAAAGCGGTTTCTCTTTGCGTTGGTGTAGCCTAAGCCGTTGCCCCAGAAGGGAAGCTCATCGAAGACCTCATAGGATTTCTTTCTTGTGTCCTTATGATTATCCTGGCTTGCAGTCATAAGGAAACGTCCGTCGGGCAGTGCTTTAAAGCCGATGATCTTTGCGGGCACCGTAAAGGCGTGGCAGGCCTCTCCGCCTTCGGGGGAGATCTCATAGAAGCTTGTGAGGGCTTCTCCGGCTTCCTGTTTCTTCTTCACCTCGCTGCATCTTGCAGCCGGGAAGAGAAGGGTATTGTCGTTTGTCCAGACATAGCTCTTTGCGTCGCCGCCGCTGGTCATCTTCCGAACCTTTTTTTCAGCCATATCGTAAACGTAGAGGTTGGCTTTGTATGTATTTTCCGCTCTGTCTGCGTTGGATACCACAAAGGCAATGTACTTTCCATCGGGTGAGAAGGAAGGATTGCTTACGAACTGAAATTTCAAAAAGGTATCGATTTCAATCTTTTTCATAGTGCTGCCTCCATATTTTGATAATTATGTAGTTCTATTATAACATGCCTGTAAAAGCTGTCAAGAAAACGTTGCTGTTTCGGAGCCGTCCGGCAGGAAAATATGAATAAAATGGCCGAAGGGAAAATCCACAGAAAAGCTCTTGCCAAGGACTTAAAATAATGCTAGAATATTTAGGATTATGGTAACTGTAAGGACATGACCGTTACAGATTATGATGGAAATACGATAAATATAGAAGAAACAAGAAAGGGAGCAGGAAAAATGTCAGGACATTCCAAATTTGCCAATATTAAACATAAGAAAGAAAAGAACGATGCGGCCAAGGGAAAGATCTTTACCGTGATCGGAAGAGAGATCGCCGTTGCAGTTAAGGAAGGCGGTGCAGATCCGGCCAATAACAGCAAGCTCCGCGATGTGATCGCCAAGGCCAAGGCCAACAACATGCCCAACGATACCATCGACCGCGGAATTAAAAAGGCTGCCGGGGACCTGGGCTCTGTAAACTATGAAAACCTGGTTTATGAGGGCTACGGCCCCAACGGCATTGCCATCATCGTAGAGACTCTGACTGACAATAAAAACCGTACCGCAGCCAATGTAAGGAGCGCCTTTACCAAGGGCGGCGGAAACGTAGGAGCCCAGGGAAGCGTATCCTTCATGTTCGACAGAAAAGGCCAGATCATCATCGACAAGGAAGAGTGTGAGATGGATGCCGACGAGCTGATGATGGCGGCTCTGGACGCCGGAGCTGAGGATTTCTCCGAGGAGGAGGACAGCTTTGAGGTGGTGACCGATCCCGACGCCTTCAGCGAGGTGCGCGAGGCTCTGGAAAAGGCCGGTATCCCCATGATGCAGGCGGAGGTGACCATGATCCCCCAGAACTACGTGGAGCTGACCGACGATGACGCCATCAAGAAGATGAACCGGATCCTGGATCTTTTAGACGAGGATGATGATGTCCAGGCTGTATTCCACAACTGGTCCGAATAATCAATATGAATGAAAGAAACTCCTTTCCGGATCGTCCCAGGGACGAAACGGAGAGGAGTTTTTTAGAAAGAAGGGATTATAATATGAAGAAACTGGTTAAGACCAATGTGATGCGTCTTCTGGATGCGGCGAAGATCGCCTATGAAGCAAAGGAATATCCGGTGGACGAAAACGACCTTTCCGGGAGCCATGCCGCGGATCTCATGGGCGTGGACCATGGGAGCGTTTTTAAGACCCTGGTGCTCCGGGGAGAAAAGACAGGATATATGGTCTGCTGTATTCCGGTGGACGGAGAGGTGGATCTGAAAAAGGCGGCCAGGGCGGCGGGAGACAAGAAGGTGGAGATGCTTCCGATGAAGGAGCTCCTTCCGGTCACCGGCTATGTCCGGGGCGGCTGTTCTCCCATCGGGATGAAAAAGAGATTCCCCACCTATCTGGACCGGTCGGCAGGGGAGTATGAAAAAATCGCCGTCAGCGCCGGCATGCGTGGCGTCCAGGTGATCCTGTCCCCGGCGGATCTGGGGAGGTATGTGGGCGCTGAAATGGCAGATCTCATGTAAAAGTGGTTGACATAAGGTGTAAAGGACCGGAAAACCCCTTTAAAGTGGGGAATAAAAACTTAACAAATTTGTAATAAATATTAAAAGACCATAGGGCCAATGGTAACAAAAATACAAGGAAAATCAAGAAAAAGTTCTTGCAAAATGTTAAAAAAACATGACAAAAGTTAAAAATAAGGCTGTGAAATACAACAAAAATGCAGAAGCCTTATTGACTTTTGGCCTCCCGTTCTCCTATAATCACAGACGCCGTCCGGTGAGACGGAAAAATAACCATCTGCCGCCTGGAGGCTTTCCGGAGGCAGAACGGAGAAAAGAGGCAATCGATGAAGCAGACATGGAACTCATTTCTTCAGACAGTTTTCCAGAGTATAAAAATGCTGTCTGCCAGCGCACCTGCCAAAAGACGCCGGGATACGGCAGTCCTTACGGCCGGTATCCTTCTGGTGACAGCCATTACCTTTGCCGCAGGGAGCTTTCCGGAGACGGGAAACGGCGCTATGGTGGCCTTTGCTGAGACGCCGGGAGAGAGCGGCGGCCAGGAAGAGGGAACGTATGATGGAAATACAGACGAAGAGAAACGTGATCCAGAAAGCATAATGGCGGCTGAGGAGGCCGCGGACACGGAAAACGGAACAGAGACCAGAAAAGAGGAGGCAGAGAACGGCGCGGAGACGCCTGAAGGCGGGGAAGCCGGGGAGGAAGATACCACGGATCAGGAAACGGAGACTGCTGCGGAGAGCTCTGACGGCCAGGAAGAGGCAGCGGCCGGGGAGGACTCCGGTGCGCCGGAAGGAGAAGCCGCGGAAAGCACGGAAGCTTCTGAGCGGGCAGCCGTCCGGGAGGGCTCTGGCGGCCAGGAAGGGACAGCTTCCGGAGAGAGCGCTGAGCTTGCGGAAGGTGCAGCCGCCCAGGAGGCTTCCGGTACGCCTGCACCAGAAACACAGGAAGCGGCGGCATCGGTCTCCCTGTCAGACCGGGATTACCAGACGCTGCTTAAGATCGTTCAGGCGGAGGCTGGAAACTGCGACCGGACCGGAAGGATCCTGGTGGCCAATGTGATCTTAAACCGGGTGGAAAGCGATACCTTCCCGGATACGGTCCACAGCGTGGTCTACCAGAGGCATCAGTTTTCGCCGGTGGGCAACGGCTCCATCAACCGGTGCCGGGTCACAGACGCCACGGTGGAGGCTGTGGACAGCGCCCTGGCGGGAGAGGATTATTCCGACGGCGCTCTGTATTTTATGAACCGGAGGGCGTCCAGCAGGAAAAATGTCCGCTGGTTTGACAATCACCTGGACTTTTTGTTTAAACATGGAAACCACGAGTTCTTTAAATAGTGAAAAACCGGGATGGGAAAATGAAAACCTGTCCCGGTTTTTCGTTTTTATGCAAAATTCATAAAAAACTAATAAATTAAATCGCAAAATGAATTGACTTTATCCAATTTTGATGGGATAATAAAGCCATCTAGTGACCAACATTCAAGGAGGTTTTTCAAATGTCAACAAAGGCTTATTACCCAATCAGCGAAATTGGTAAAGGAAAAGTGGGCTTTTCCAAAACCAGATCCATCATCGAGGGTGCTTTTTACGGCAACAACGTGGTAAAGGTAAATACCCTGAGAGAGGCTTATGAATTAGCAAAGAATTCTCCAGGAACGATCGTGACCGATATGCCCGTTTACAGAGGAGAGGAATTTGGTCTGGACAAGGATGCAAAGGTTCTGTTATTCAACGACGGAGCCATCACCGGCCGCTACGCAACTGCACGCCGCATCGCAGGCGAGCCGGGCGTGGACTGTGAAGCCCTTGACAAGGTAGCGATGGACGCGATCTACGAGTCCCGCTGGAAAACCATGTACCATGCAGAGGTTTTCGTAGGCCTGGATCCCGAATTTATGGTTAAGGCCCACCTTCTGATCCCGGAGGGAGAAGAAAACATCATGTACAACTGGATGTTAAACTTCCAGTACATGTCTGATGAGTACGTAAAGATGTACAAAAAATCCAAACCCGTGGGCGACGGAAAGGAGCCGGATATCTATATCTTCTCCGATCCTCAGTGGTGCGGCTCCGACAGACCCAGCGTATCCCTGGACTGCCTGTCCGATCCCCAGAAAAAGACCCTGTGCTACTTCAATACCGATACCAACTGCGCATGCATCCTTGGTATGAGATATTTCGGTGAGCACAAGAAGGGCACCCTGACCATGGCATGGGCCATTGCAAACCGCAACGGCTATGCTTCCTGCCACGGCGGACAGAAGGAATATACCCTGGCTGACGGCAGCAAGTACGTAGCTTCCGTATACGGCCTGTCCGGATCCGGTAAGTCCACCCTGACCCATGCAAAACACGGCGGCAAGTACGAGATCAAGGTCCTTCACGACGATGCGTTCATCATCAACACAGATACCTGCGCATCCATCGCTCTGGAGCCCACATACTTTGATAAGACGGCCGATTATCCCACCGGCTGCCCGGACAACCAGTACCTGCTGACCGCCCAGAACTGCTCTGCGACCCTGGATGAGGACGGAAAGATCCAGCTGGTGACAGAGGATGTAAGAAACGGCAACGGCCGCGCCATCAAGTCCAAATTATGGTCTCCCAACCGTGTGGACAGGATCGACTCCCCGGTCAACGCTATTTTCTGGATCATGAAGGACCCGACCATCCCGCCGGTAGTAAAATTAAAAGGGGCTTCCTTAGCTTCCGTTATGGGCGCTACCCTGGCAACTAAGAGATCCTCCGCAGAGCGTCTTGCTCCTGGCGTGGATCCCAACAAGCTGGTTGTGGTTCCGTACGCAAACCCGTTCCGTACATATCCGTTAGCCAACGACTATGAGAAATTCAAAAAGCTGGTTGAGGAAAAGAACGTGGACTGCTATATCGTGAACACCGGCGATTTCATGGGCAAGAAGGTAAGACCGGCCGACACCCTTGGAATCCTGGAAGCCATCGTTGAGAAGAAGGCAGACTTCCATCAGTGGGGTCCGTTCTCCGATATCGAGATCATGGACTGGGAAGGCTTTGTGCCGGATATGAACGATCCGGAGTACGTAAGCCAGTTAAAGGCCCGTATGAACGACCGCGTCAACGAGATCAAGGAATTTGCAGTTGCCAAGGAAGGCTACGACAAGCTTCCGGCCGACGCTCTTGAGGCCCTTGAGAGAGTTGTAAAAGAACTGAATTAAGCAATAAAACCGGGCGCAGGGATTTTTTCCTGCGCCCTTTTAACCATGGCTCCAGCGGCCAGAGAGGAGAAAGCAGACATGGGAAAGCAGCATATTTTCTTTGACCTGGACGGGACTCTGACCGATTCCATGCCGGGGATCACGAGAGCCGTGCAGTATGCCCTGAGGCGCTACGGCATCCAGGTGGACGATCTGAATGTCCTGAAGCCCTTTGTGGGACCGCCGCTGCCGGAAAGCTTTAAGGAGTTTTATGATTTTCCGGATTATGACGCCCATGAGGCGGTTTTTGTATTCCGGGAATATTATAACGTAAAGGGATGGATGGAGAACGCGCCGTTTCCAGGAGTGGAGGCCATGCTGAAGAGCCTTCGGAATGCGGGAAAGGAGCTTTATGTGGCAACATCCAAGCCGGAGGATATGGCAAAGCGGGTCCTGGACCATTTCGGGCTTACAAAATATTTCCGGTTCGTAGGCGGGGCAGAGGACGACGGCGGAGAAAAACTGCGGGTGAAAAAGGACCAGGTGATCCAGTATGTGATGGATTCCTGCGGGCTTGAGAAGAAGGACGAGATCATTATGGTGGGGGACCGCCGCCATGACATTGAGGGAGCGGAAAAAACAGGGATCTCCTCGGTGGGTGTCCTTTATGGATACGGAGGCCGGGAGGAGCTTTCAGAGGCCGGAGCGGACTGGATCACAGAAACGCCGGAGACGCTTCTGGAGCTTCTTAAGGGGCTGTAAGAAAAATACAGAACGGCCTTCACAAAATATTTAAAATTACGGCAGTAAATGGAACTTGAAAAAAGCAGACATATGAGCTATAATAGGTCCATAAGAAAACAGGACAGCAATTCCTGGAATGTTCGATACTCCTGTTTATTTTGAACCTACATTATGACAAACGGGATTCCTATATTTTTAAACGGATGTCAGGCCTCCGTATGAGTGGAAGGCAGAAGTTTAAGTGCGGTCGCCCACCTAGCAACGCTAGGAGTCAATTATGCAGGAACCGGCATTTTGGGATTTGCAAAAGATAAAAGCAGCGAGAAATCGCTGCTTTCCTGTTTTTTAGCGGATCCTTTGCTGGGACCGTAATCTGGCCCTTTCTAATTGCCGGAAAATGTGATATGGTATAGAAGTGAAAACGATACATAATGGAAAAATCTGCCGAGGAGACGAGACTGATATGAAAAACCACAGATTTGACAGATACCTTTATATGGGGATCACAGCGGTGCTGGTGCTGGCGGCGGCAACGGCTGTAATCTTCCTGTTTCTGGAACGGAAGGCGATCCTGGCCCTGGGAGGCCGGATCGTATCGATCCTGACTCCGATCATTTACGGAGCCGTGCTGGCGTTTTTATTTTCGCCTGTATACAACGGCGGAGTCCGGTTTACGGGCGAGCTGCTGGGAAAGAAAATGAAAAATGAGAAGTTAAAGGCGTTTCTCCAGAAGACCGTGGGAACGGTCCTCAGCCTGACGCTTCTGTACATCATCGTCGTGAGCCTGGCTATGATGATCATTCCCCAGCTTTATTCCAGCATTGCGGGGATCGTAAACACCATGCCGGTGTATATCCAGAACCTGTATGAGTGGCTCACGGGGCTGTTTGCCAATAACCCTCCCCTGGAGGAGATGGTGCTTTCTGTGTACCAGCAGGCGGTGATCGCCGTGCAGGACTGGTCCTCCAGTAATCTGATCCCCCACCTTCAGAGCATCGGAAGCTTCGAGAGCCTGGAAAAGATCCTGGGAGGAGTTTCCAACAGTGTGCTCACCATCTTCAACCTGGCAAAAAATATCCTGATCGGCCTCATTGTCATGGTCTATCTTCTGAATATCAAGGACACGCTGACGGCCCAGGTGAAAAAGATCGTTTACGCCATCCTTCCGGTACGGGCGGCCAACGGGACTGTGGAGGAGTTCCGCTATATCCATAAGGTGTTTTCTGGATTTATTATCGGGAAGCTGATCGATTCCCTGATCATCGGGGTCCTATGCTTTATCCTGATGAACCTGTTTAAGCTGCCCTTTGCGCTTCTGATCAGTGTTATCGTGGGCGTTACCAACGTGATCCCGTTTTTCGGCCCCTTCATAGGAGCCATTCCCAGCGCGGTGCTGGTGTTCCTCATAAGCCCCAGGCAGTGCCTGTATTTTGTGGGGCTGGTCCTGGTACTCCAGCAGTTTGACGGAAACATCCTGGGCCCCAAGATCCTGGGGGACTCCACTGGGCTTTCCAGCTTCTGGGTCCTGTTTTCCATCCTGTTCTTCGGCGGACTGTGGGGCTTTGTGGGCATGATCGTCGCTGTGCCGCTGACGGCGGTGGTGTTCGACCTGTTTTCCAAATTCCAGTGCCATTTCTTACGGAAAAAGAATCTCCCGCAGGATACGGACGATTATATGGATCTGGAAAAGATCGATGCGGACAGCGGCAGGTTTATCAGACAGAAATAACGAGGTGCTATGGACGAAAAAAAGAAACTGATCAACTGGACCGCAGGGATCTCCACGGTGATCGTGGCCCTGCTCATCATCATCGTGGTCATGGAGCCCCGGGGGAACGGCGTGTCCCGGGCGGCGGCTTCCAGGGCCATCGCCCTTACTCTTGCGGGTGAGGACGCAGTCCGTGCAGAAGGTCCGGAGACTTCCTTTTTTCCGGGAGAGCTGCAGGACCAATGGTATGTGAAATATATGGATTATCTCTATGCCAAGGGATATCTGGATCCGGAAACGTGCTACCCTTCGGAGGGAAGCGCCGTTTCGGCCGTTACCTATGGGGAGCTGTCCGGCTGGGTGACCGCGGCCAAAGGGGAGGGGGAACCCTCTCTTGCGGGATATGTGACAGAGGCAGCGGGGAAAAAGGCTGGAAAGGCCGTGGATAAAGCGGAGTTCTGGGAATTTTATGATGCGTTCCGGGCCTTTGCAGATCCGGATGGGAATGTAAAGGAGATCGAAACAGATCTTTACGGGACCCCGGGGAATGTGGACGGGGCGTCCCCCTGGACGGCCTACACAAAGGATGGAAAGTTCCTGTTTGAAGGGCTTTCTTTGGATTCCTATATTGATAAGACCATAAAGCTCCTGGTGCGGGAGGATGGGATCATAAAGGTCCAGGGTGTGGTCTCCGATGAGATCGTATATGAAAACGCCTGGATATCCGGATTTTCCGGCAATACAGTGACGGTGTTCATTGGAAATATCCAGCGGGAATTTCCTGTAAGGGGAGTCCTTAAGAATGAAGAGGAGATTTCCGGCCAGATCGGGGATCTGTATCTGAAAAACGGAAAGCCCAGCCGCCTGGTACTGAAAAAGGAGACCATCACCGGGACTGTCCTTTCGGTGAGGGAGGATGAGATCGAGATCGAGGGCTACGGCACCGTGCCCCTGTCAGAGGACTTTAAGATCTACCGTACCTACGGCGTTTTAAAGGAGCAGAAGAAATCGGATATCCTGGTGGGCTATCATATGCAGACCTTTGTGGTGGCCGGCGATGAGATCTGCGCGGCCCTGACGACAGAGAAGCCGGAGATTGATAATATCCGCGTTCTTCTGATGACAACAAATTTCAAGTCCCTGTTCCATCCGGAGATCACCCTGGTCTGCGATTCCATGGCTATGCTGGAATATGGGGATGAAAAGGATAAAAAGACCCAGTCTGTGGCGGCTGGAGAGCCGGTGACCATTTCTGCTGGAGATTCACGGCTGGAAAGCGGCCGTATGGTATTCCGGTCCGCCAATGAAGGCGGTATGATCACCGTCAGGAATATTGAGCGGAGTCAGGGAACTCCGGTGTATCCGGGCCATATGGAGATCACCGGGGAGGAGGAGGGCCTCCTTCTTCTGAACGAGGTAGATCTTGAGGAATATCTGAAGCGGGTGGTGCCCAGCGAGATGCCCCATACGTATGAGCTGGAGGCTTTAAAGGCCCAGGCCGTCTGCGCAAGGACCTATGCCTGGAGGCAGATCCGGGGAAGCTCGTATTCAGAATACGGCGCCCATGTGGACGACAGCACCAGCTTCCAGGTGTATAATAATACCTCCGTTTTTGACACCACTGACGCGGCTGTCAATGAGACCTTCGGCCAGATGGCTGCCTACGATGGGGAGCCCATCGACGCCCTTTACTATTCCACCTCCTGCGGCCACGGCACCGACGGGACCGTGTGGGGAAACGACGGTTCGGCGACACCGTATTTAAAGGCGGTCTCCATCAATGAAAAGAGGAAGCCCATGGACCTTACCTCCAACGAGGCCTTTGGAGCATTCATAAAAAATATGGATGTGGAGGCATACGATTCAGAATTTGCCATGTTCCGGTGGAACGCAAAGACGGACAGCCAGATCCTGGCAGAAAAGATCGGCGGAGTCGGCCAGATCACGGGCCTTACGGTGACAGAACGGGGACCTGGAGGCGCGGCAAAGGCTCTGAAGGTCGTGGGCACAGAGGGCTCCAAGACTTTCACCGGCCAGAGCAAGGTGCGGAGCGTGCTGGGAAACACCAGGCTTGTCTTCAACCGGAAGGACGGCAGCACCTACACAGAGTGGGAGACCCTTCCCAGCGGGTTTATCTACATAGAAAACCAGGGGACCGATGAAAATGGCGTTACCGCCTTTACGATCTACGGCGGCGGCTACGGCCACGGAGCCGGCATGAGCCAGAACGGGGCCCAGGGGATGGCAAAGAAAGGAAAAAATTATAAGGAGATCCTGAAATTTTTCTATGATGGGTGTGAGATCGTAGATATTGGAGATGTGGTGTAAAAAAGGGGAGCTGTGATACGCAGCTCCCCTTTTTCTATCTCTTGATATCATAATTTATATTCATCAGATTCCGGATGGTGTCCACGTCGTCGGTGATGTTGGCGTCGCCGCGGATGGTGTGCTTGATGGCGCTGCTGGCCACGGCAAAATTGATCATGTCCATGGGCTTATAGTGGTGCATCATGGCGTAGATCAGACCGCTGGCAAAGGCGTCGCCGCCTCCTACCCGGTCTAAAATGGTGAAGGTGAAAAGCTTGCTTTCAAAGGTATGGCCCTCGTACCACATAAACGCCTTGAGGCTGTTTTCGCTGCCGCTGTGGGCATAGCGAACATGACGGGCGATGCACTTCAGGTTGGGATATCGGTCGATGAAGGCCTGGAAGATTTCATCCTGCTGCTCGTAGCTGGGCTGGAAGGGGATCCCGTCCTTCACGTCTCCCTTGCTGTGGTCCTCCTCATCCCGCCACAGGTGGTAAGGCTCGATGCCTAAAAGAACGTCCACATAGGGAAGGCACTGGGTACAGAAATTCCTGGCCTCCTCCCAGGTCCACAGGGTGCTGCGGAAATTTCCGTCAAAGCTCACAGTAAGGCCCAGCTCTTTGGCTGTTTTTAAGCATTCCATGGTGAGCTTCCGGCAGTTGGGAGCCAGGGCCGGGGTGATGCCGCTTAAATGGAGCCAGGTAAAGTGCTCCAGAAGTCCCTTCAGATCAATGGTATCAAAATCAAATTCTGTGATGGCGCTGTTTTTCCGGTCATAAGTGACTTTACTGGCGCGGATCCCGTATCCTGTTTCCAGGTAATAGCTTCCCAGCCGGTGGGTAGGTGTCTGCTCCGGCGTGCTTAAGATCACAGGGGTGCAGTGGACGTCGTTGCTCCTTAACATACGGATGGCGCTCTTTCCCAGGCTGTTGTTGGGAACCACGGAGAAAAAGGTACTGTCCACGCCCAGGTTGGCCAGAGCCAGGGCAATATTTGCTTCGCTGCCGCCGTAGCTGGCCTCGAAGGTGGAGGTCATGCGGATCTTTTCATAGTTGGGCGGCGTCAGCCGCAGCATGATCTCGCCGACGGTGATGAACTTTTCCGGGCTTTCCAGGCCAGTGAGCAGCGGATTGTAATGTTCCATAAAATCGTTCCTCCTTGGAATTAAAGGATAGTTCTATTCTAGTCCACTTCCGGACAGATTTCAATAAAAATTTAACGATCTTTTTTCCGGCCTGCTTCTTTTATCAGAGAGGGAGAGTTCTGCTCCAGATACTGCTCCAGCGTGTCCTTATCCACAAGCGCCGGGGTGACGCCCTGTCGGGTGATGGAAAAGCCGGCGGCACAGGAGGCGATCCGGCAGGAAGCTTCCATGGAGAACCCATAGAGCAGGTAGGAAACCAGGGCGCTGATGAAGGCGTCGGCGGCTCCCGTGTTGTCTACGGACCGGAAATCGGCGGCTTCAATGTGACAGGCAGTTTCCTTACCGAAGATCCAGCAGCCTCCGGCTCCCAGGGTGACGATGACAGTCTTTATCCCATGGGAAAGAAGCCTGGCGGCCTTTTCTTTTATGGAGCCCTTTCCTGGGCAGATCATGGACAGCTCTTCGGCGTTGGGCACGGCCACATCGATATTTTTTAACAGCTCCTCTGGCAGGGGGCCGCAGGAGCTGGGCTTCAGCACGGTCATGAGGCCGTAGCGTTTTGCCATGGACGCGGCAGTCAGTACAGCCTCCATGGGGATCTCCGTCTGGATCAGGCAGCAGCAGGCTCCGTCAAAGAGCCGTTCAGCGGCTGTGATATCGCCGGGACAGACCTGGCTGTTGGCGCCTGAAAGGATGGAGATCATGGATTCCCCGTTTTTCTGGACAAAGATATAGGCCTGGCCCGTTTTTTGTCCGGGAGTCCGCAGAAGGCCGCTGCTGTCAATGCGGCAGTCCCGGACCGCCTGGTAGATGGAGTCGGAATCGGCGTCGCCGCCCACCCGGCCGATGACGGAGACGTGGTGGCCCAGCCTGGCCACGCCAACGGCCTGGTTCAGGCATTTTCCGCCAGGGTAAGTGGCTGAGTCCGAGGAGGTAACGGTCCGTCCGCTGTGGGGCAGGGCGTCAAAGGCCAGGTAGTTGTCCATGTTGACGCTCCCAATGGAAATGACCCGTTTTTTCTGGAGATCCCTGGGAACGCTTAAGGTGGCCTCTGTGTTTAACGGGAAGTCCGGGGAAAATTCCGGCATACGTTCCCATTTTTCGATCCGTGCCACCAGAAGCCTTGCAGCCTGGGAACCGAAGGCATCAAAGGGAATGGCCAGGGAGGAGAGGAAAGGAAGGTCTCCGCCGGAGCTGCCGTCCCGGAGGGTCAGAAGGGACAGATCTGCAGGGATCTCATACTGGAGGTTCCGGGCTGTCTCATAAAACTTCAGGGCTTCCGCCTGGCTGAAGAATACAGCCGCCGTGAATAGTCCGTTCAGGATCCCGCTTACGGGAAGGCTTTTGGCATCGGGAAAGACCAGCTCCTGCCGGAAGGGGAGCTTTTCGTCAAACAGCCGTTTCCGGTAGCCCTGGAAAAATTCCCTGGCCAGTGAATCGTCTCCGGCCACACAGGCAATGGAGGCGTGACGTTTTTTTACAAGAAGTCCGGTGGCTGTATCCCCTATTTTTTCAAAATCCATATGAAATGCGCCCTTATAGGGGCCGATGACCACATAGGGGATCCCGGCCCGGTCCAGCTTTTCCCCCAGAAAAAGGCTGTCACTGGAGACAGGCTCCCAGATCACACCGTCCGTATGGGCCGCCGCCATGGCGGAGATATTTTTAAGCTCCGTATCCGCCGAATCCCCGCTTTCCCGGAGGAGCAGCGAATATCCCAGGCTGGCAGCCTCTTTGAGGATGCTGGAGACGAGCCGTTTTCCGTGTTCAGTATTCTGAAAGATCACGCCCATGGTCAGCGTCCGGGTCGTGGGCGCGGCGGCAGACGCATAAGGGACATAGTTGTATTCCTTGGCCAGCTTTAAAACGTGCTCCCTGGTCCGGGCACTGATGCTGGCATCCTTTCCGTTCATGATCTTAGAGACCGTCGATACGGAAACTCCCGCCAGCAGGGCAAACTCTTTGATGGTCATTTTTTCCTCCTTGTATTAAAGAAACGATCTGGACCCTGGAGGCAGAGGAATGTCTGTCGCCCCCCGGTATCCAGGCTGCTTTTAGGATATCACAAAAATACTGGAAGAGATACCCGGATCTGGCAAAAATGGTGAAAACACATAAAAAATCCAGAAAATTTGTGAAGAATTTGACAAAAATATGGATAAAGATGGGGAAAACAGCGGGATAAAGAGCAAATTCCACAATAATGGTTGACAGAAAACTAGAAAACATATATTATCTGCTTAAGAAAAAGATTTCGGAAAATATTTTACCAAACGGGAGCGAGGCCTATGAAAATTTTAAATCTCGGTTCTTTAAACATTGACAAAACGTATTCGGTAAAGCGTTTTGTCCAGCCCAAAGAAACGATCCAGGCCCTGGATTATGAGGAATTCTGCGGCGGCAAAGGACTGAACCAGTCGGTGGCCCTGGCCAGGGCAGGCGCGGAGGTCTACCATGCCGGAGCCGTGGGAGGGGATGGAAAGCTTCTTCTGGACATGCTGAAGGAGGCCGGAGCCGATACGGGCTATGTGGAGACCCTGGACGGGGCCAGCGGCCATGCGGTGATCCAGATCGACGAGTCCGGACAGAACAATATCATCATCTGCGGCGGGACCAACCGGAAGATCACCAGAGAATACATATCCTCTGTGCTTGAGCATTTTGGAAAGGGCGATCTGATCCTTTTGCAGAATGAGATCTCCAACATTGACTTTGCCATGGAAGAGGCAAAAAAACGGGGACTCCAGGTGGCGTTTAACCCATCTCCGGCAGACGAGGGCTTGTTCCTCTGCGATCTGGAGCTGGTGGATTATTTTATCCTCAATGAGGTGGAGGGGCGGATCCTGGCAGGAACCGATTCCGAGGAACCGGCTCCGATCCTTAAGGCCCTGAGAGAAAAATATAAGAACGCAGCCTTTGTGCTGACCCTGGGCGACCAGGGGGCCTGGTACTGCGATCCGGAGGAAACGTCCTTCCAGGATATCTTCCGGGTGGAGGCCGTGGATACCACGGCGGCAGGCGATACGTTCTGCGGATATTTCATTGCCGGGATCGCCGGAGGCCTGGGCCATAAACAGGCTCTTTTACAGGCCAGCGCTGCGGCAGCCCTGGCTGTGACGAAAAAGGGAGCGGCCCCCAGTGTGCCGGAACGATCAGCAGTGGAAGCGTTCATTGGGGAACGCATGTAGGATACGGGAGGAAAATATGGAAAAGAGACCATTTATCATTGACTGTGACACAGGAACCGACGACGCCATCGCCATTCTGGCAGCCCTTGGCTCTGATGCCATAAGGGTCCGGGCCCTGACCAGTGTCAACGGCAACGTAAACGAAAATTTCACATCCAGGAATAACCGGGATCTGGTGGGATACCTGGGCGCGGATGTGGAGGTGGCCCGGGGAGCGAAGATCCCGTTTTATCCCAGAGCCGGATATTATGATGCCACCCACGGCAGCGAAGGCCTTGGTGATGTGACCCTTCCGGCGGCAGAAAATGTTCCATTCACAAAGGAAACGGCTCCGGAGCTGATCCGGAGGATCGCAGAAGAGGAGGAAGGCCGCCTGGAGCTTCTGGTGGTGGGGCCCATGACCAACATTGCCATTGCCTTAAGCATGTATCCGGAGTTAAAGGAAAAGATCCGTCATATCTGGTTTATGGGCGGCGCAGCCCACGGCGGAAATATGACGCCCACGGCGGAGTTCAATATCTGGGTGGATCCGGTGGCTGCAAAGCTGGTGATCGCTTCCGGGATCCCCATGACCATGGTGGGACTGGATGTGACCTTAAAGGCCGCCTTAAACCGGGAGGATGAGCAGGAGATCCGGAGCTTCGGAAATAAGGGAGCTGTCCTGGCCGCCGATATCCTGGATTATATGATAAGAAGATATGCAGACGGGGGCGAGGATGCCCTGATGCACGACTCTGGCTGCGGCTGCGGCCGTATGCCCCCAGTGCCTGGTCTGCCATGATTATTTCGTGGATGTGGAGTGCCAGGGCGAGTACACGGCCGGCCATACCATGGTAGACCGGCGTGGACGCACGGGAAAGAAGCCAAATGTTTCCGTGGCCATGGAGCTGGATCTTCCCGTATTCAAGCAGTGGCTCAAGGACTGCCTGAAGCAGTGTGGTTAAGCCATGGGTGCAAAAGCAGAAAAAAGAGAGATGTTCGTCACCTCTCCGCAGTTTTACAGGACCATCGTCCTTTTGTCCGTTCCCATCATCCTCCAGCAGCTTTTAAGGGTCAGCGTTGATACCCTGGACAGCATCATGCTGGGGCGGATCGACCAGGTGCAGATGAGTGCTGTGTCCCAGGCCCAGCAGATTTTTTTCATTTTTTATACGGTGTGCAGCGGCTTTTCTGCCGGGTGCAGCGTACTGATCGCCCAGTACTGGGGCAGAAGGGATACGGAGAGCATCAAGACTCTGGTGGCCATCGGGGTCCGCAGCATCGCTGTTTTCGGCGTGCTGTTCTCGGCTGTGGTGATGATCTGGCCGGAACGGCTTTTAAGGATATACAGCAGCGATCCGGAGCTGATCCGTCTGGGAGTGCCATATTTGAGGATTGCCTCCCTCATGTATCCGGTCTGTGCTGTCAGTACCATGATCTTTGCCTGCTGCCGGGGATTTGAGGAGATGAAGGTCTCTTTCACCACCAATGTGATCTCTTATCCGTTAAATGTATTTCTGGATTTCTGCCTGATCTTTGGAAATTTCGGAATGCCGGAGCTGGGGATCCGGGGAGCGGCTGTGGGAACGGTCATCGCCCGGGTGGTGGAGCTTCTGATCCTATGCCGGTTCCTGTTCCGGAAGGAAAAGAAGCTTTCCATGAAGCCCTCCGATCTGGGAAGAAGGGACCGGAGGCTCCTTGGGGATTTCTGGAAGGTGGGCCTTCCCATCGTGTTCCATGAGCTGATCTGGTCCACGGGAACCACGGCGGGAAGCTCTGTCACAGGCCAGATGGGAACCACCATCGTGGCCGGATACAACATTGCCAACGTGTATTATCAGCTGATGGCCTGTGTGACCAACGCCATCCTCTATTCCTGCTCCACGACCATCGGAAAGACCATTGGCTCCGGGGCGTCTAAGGACAGGATCCAGAAGGAAGCATACAGTATGGTGCTTATCGGCCTGGTCAGCGGAACGCTCATGGGGCTCCTGACCCTGATGTTCGGCGGCCTGTTCACGCGGCTGTATGTGCTGACTCCGGATGCGGCGGCCTATGCCAGAAACTTTATGCTGGTGTTTGCGGCCATCTGGCCCTTCTCCGGTATGGAGATGACCGGCATGATCGCAGTGCTGAGGGCCGGAGGAGACGGAAAGATGGGGCTGATCTGCGATATCTTTTCCATGTGGATGATCACCATTCCCCTGGCAGCTGCCTGTGCTTTTGTGTTCCGGCTGTCTCCCTATCTGGTGGTATCCATCATCAAGTTCAATATTGCCATCGAGGCCTTTGTGGGAATCTGGAGAATTCATACAAAAAAATGGATGCGAAATCTCACAAGATGATGTATAATGGCAGTATGAATAAAAAAACAGAGAACCAAAGAAGAAAATTGTGCATTTTTCATCGTATTTCTATCGGACGAGCTCATGGTCTGATTAAAATAATTAAAATCTTTAACCAAGAAGAAGGAGGATTACAATGAGACTGAAAAGAGTATTAGGAGCAGTATTATCCGGCGCCATGGTCCTTTCCCTGGCTGCATGCGGAGGCGGCGGAGACGCGGAGACCACAGCGGCATCCAAGGCCGAAGAGACCTCCAAGGAGGCTGCAAAGGAAACTGAGGCGGAGAAAAAGGATGACGCCAAGGAGACCGAAGCTGCCAAGGGTGGCGAGGAGATCAACAAGCGCATCGCTTACGTAGTAGGAAACTTAGGTGATAAGTCCTTCAACGATTCCGGCGAAGTGGGGATGAACGTTTTAAGAGAAAAGGGCTGGGACTGCAAGACCATCGAGGTCGGCGACCCGTCCAAGGCTGATAAATGGGAGGACATGATCTTAGACGTCATCGATGAGGGCTATTATTACATCGTGGCTTCCTCCACTTACACCGATATTATCTTAAAATTAGCTGAGGAGTATCCGGAGAACCGTTTCGTCATCTTCGACGATTCCAAGGATGAGTCCGAGATCCCGGAGAACGTGGCGTTTATCTTCTACGCACAGAACGAAGGCTCCTACATGGTTGGCCAGATGGCAGCCGGTATGACAGAGACAGGCGTGGTTGCCGTAAACGTTGGTATGGATAACCCGGTCATCGCAGACTTCGTAACAGGATTTGTAAACGGCGTTCAGGATTACGATCCTGAGGTTAAGGTCATCAAGGCTTCCGTTGGTTCCTGGACCGATCCGGCCAAGATGAAAGAGCTTTGCTTAAGCCAGGCAAGAGACAAAAAGGCAGACGTATTCTATTAGGTAGCCGGCGGTTCCGGCGGCGGACTGTTCGAGGCATGTAAGGAGCTTGGAACATGGGCCATCGGCGTTGACTCCGACCAGTACGCATATTATAAAGATTCTGAGAACCCGGAACTGGCAGACGTGATCTTAACCTCCATGTTAAAGAACGTGGGCGACTCTTTCGTAGCATTCTTTGAGGATGTGGAAAACGGAGAGGAAGTATGGGGCAAGTTAAACCGTCTTGGCTTAAAGGAAAAATCCGTTGGCTATGTGGACAATGAATTCTTCCAGCAGAACGTTCCCCAGGAGATCCGTGACAAGATGGCTGAATCCCAGGAGAAGATCCTTTCCGGCGAGATCACTGTAAAATCCTATTATGATTTTGCCAACGAGGCAGAGTACCAGCAGCTTCTGGATTCCGTGGCTCCATAACTGAAAAAATTGATTTTTGGTCAGCAGGATTGTCCGTTCGATCCTGCTGATCCCATATAGGAGGAAGATGGGTATGGCCAAGGAAATACTTAGAATGGAAGACGTTACCAAAATCTATGACAATGGTTTTGTAGCCAACAAAAACGTCACGTTCTGGCTTCATGAGAGCGAGATCCTGGCTCTTGTGGGAGAAAACGGTGCAGGAAAGACGACGCTGATGAAGGTACTGTTCGGACTGGAAACGCCCCAGACCGGAAAAGTGTATATGGATGGGAAAGAGGTAAAGATCCTCAATACCCTGGACGCCATTGAAAAGGGGATCGGTATGGTCCACCAGCATTTTATGCTGATCCCGTCCCTGACGGTGGCAGAAAATGTGGTTCTGGGCGTGGAACCTATGAAGAACGGCCTTTTTGACTTTAAAAAGGCAGTGGAAATGACGGAAGAGGTGGCGAAAAAATATAACTTTAATATTGATCCCATGGCCAGGGTCAGCGATCTTTCCGTCGGCCAGATGCAGAAGATCGAGATCATGAAGGTGCTCATCAAGGGTGCCAAGATCATTATCATGGACGAGCCCACGGCAGTTTTAACGCCCCAGGAGACAGAGGAGCTGTTTGAGCAGCTGATCCTCTTAAGAAACAGCGGCCATTCCATCATCTTTATTTCCCATAAGCTGGAAGAGGTGAAACGGATCTGTACCCGCGTTACAGTGCTGCGCCACGGCTATTGTCTGGGAAGCTATGACTTAAAGGATATGAGCGAGGCCGATATTTCGAGACTCATGGTGGGCCGCGACGTGGTCTTAAAGATCGAGAAGGAAGACCCCACAGTGGGAAAGACTGTGCTTAAGATCCGGAACCTGGTGAAGAACAGCGCATCCGGAAAGCGGGTGCTGGACGATGTTTCCTTTGATATCCATGAGGGCGAGGTCATCGGCATTGCCGGCGTGGAAGGAAACGGCCAGTCTGCCCTTTCCGACGTGCTGGCCGGGATGGAGAGCTTTTCCTCTGGGACTGTGGAGTTAAACGGCCATGACATCAAGGGAAAGAACGTCCATGAGATCCGCCAGATGGGCCTTGCCTATATCCCCGAGGACCGGATGCAGTATGGCTGCGCCGGAGATATGTCCATCCGGGACAACATCATCGCAGACCGGTATTTTAAAAAGGAATACAGAAACGGCCTGTTCATCAACCATAAGCATATCGACGAGATCGTGGACCAGTACATCAAGGATTTTGAGATCGCCTGCGACGACAAGAGAGAGCCGGTGCGTATGCTTTCCGGCGGAAATATCCAGAAGGTAGTCGTTGCCCGCGAGTTCACATCAGGCTCCAATTTCATCCTGGCCAACCAGCCGACCCGAGGCATCGACGTGGGCGCGGCCGAGATGATCCGAAAGACCATCGTTAAAAAATCCAGGGAAGAGGGAACGGCAACGCTTCTGATCTCTGCAGATCTGAACGAGGTGCTGGAGTGTTCCGACCGGCTTTTAGTCATGAGAAAGGGAAAGGTCGTGGCGGCATTCAGAAAAGCCAACGAGGTTTCCGAGGAAGAGCTGGGCGAGTACATGCTGGGGCTTAAGACCATGACCCCGGAGGAAATGGAGGGCCTGTTATGAATAAAACAAGCAGAGTAGAATTTACCGTTGAGCTGGTCCGGATCCTGACCGCCATTGCCATTGCCTATGCCGTGGCCCTGGTGACGCTGTTTGCAGTCAGTGACGATCCGATCTATATTATCCAGCAGTTCGTGCTGGGACCGTTCTCATCTGTGAGAAGGGTAGGAAGTATCATTAACCTTGCGATCCCGTTTACCTTCACAGGACTTTGCTTCTGTTTCATGTATGCGGTGAACAAGTTCAATCTGGCCGGCGAGGGCATCTTCATGTTTGCCGGCTGTGTGATCTCCTGGGTTGCCATCAAGCTGGGAGAAAGCGTTCCTGCACCCGTTATGATCGGTCTTTTACTGGTCATCGGCGCGCTGACAGGTGTTGTGGTGTCCGCCCTTCCTGCGTGGCTGGATTCCAAATTCAATGCCAATATCGTTGTTTCATCCTTAATGTTAAACAGTATCCTCATGTTCCTTTCCATCTATATCATGATGTATACCATGAGAGATACCACCATCGGTTCCCTGGGCTCCCTGCCCATCCCGGACAACGCCAAGCTTCCCCAGATCCTTGGCAAGTTCCGGATCCAGGCAGGTCTTGTGATCGCCCTGATCGCCGTGATCCTGGTGGCTGTGCTGTTCTATAAGATGGTATTCGGATATAAGATGAGAGTCGTAGGAAGCAACCCCTGGTTTGCCAAGGCCTGCGGTATCAATATGACGGCAACCATCATCTGCGCGCAGCTTTTCGGCGGCGCTCTGGCAGGCCTGGGTGGTACCTGCGAGATCCTTGGAAACTATGACCGCTATAACTGGGTCGCTACCACCCAGCACGGCTTTGACGGCCTGATGGTGGCGGTCTTAGCCAGAAAGAACCCGCTCCTGGTGCCGGTGGCAGCCTGCCTGCTGGCGTATATCCGTATCGGTGCGGACGTGGTAAACTCCAAGGGAGATATCCCCATCGAATTCATCACCGTGATCCAGGGTATCGTTATCCTGATGGTGGCGGCAGAGGAATTCATGGGAAGATATAAGAAGAAACTGATCTATAAGGCCGCAGAAGAGGAACTGGCTGCCAAGGAAAAGGCAGAAAAGGAATCGGCCGCCTTAAAGGGAAAGGAGGAGTAATCAATGCTGACACTGGACTGGATCGGTAATTTTGGATACTCTGTTTTAAGGCTGTCAACTCCCTTGATCTTTGCGGGCATGGCAGCAGTTATCAGTAAGAAGGCCGGAATGATGAACATGGCCCTGGAAGGCATGATGCTCTGTGCGGCCCTGGGCGGCGTTGTGTTTGCGGGAATGACCGGAAACGTATGGATCGGCCTTTTGGGCGCTGTGGTCATCGGAGTCCTGGTGGGTGCCGTCATCGCCTTCTCCAGCCTGTCCGGAAAGACGGACCTTTATCTGACGTGTATTGCTGTGAACCTGGCGGCCACAGGAGGTACGGTCTTTGTTATGTACCTGCTGACAGGAGAAAAGGCTACCACCTCCGCAGCCATCAAGGCGTACACACTTCCGACGGTGGTGCTTCCGCTGATCAATAAGATCCCGCTGATCGGCCCCATGCTTTCGGGACATAATGTTCTTACATACCTGGCTTTCATTTCGATCTTTGCCGTTTGGTTCTTCCTTACGAGGACAAGACTGGGCTTACGGCTCCGGGCAGTGGGTGAGAATGCCAGGGCGGCCGCATCCGTCGGCATCAATGTAAAGAGGATCGGATACGTTTCCTTCCTGATCTCCGGCGTGCTCTGCGGCTTCGGCGGCGCGTTCATGTCCATGGGCTGGGTAAGCTTCTTTATGAAGAACATGGTCAATGGACGAGGCTACATCGGACTTTCTGCCTGTAATATCGCAGGCGGCGATCCCCTGGGAGCAGGTATTGCAGCCGTATTCTTCGGACTCAGTGACGCAGCGGCCACCAGCTTAAAGAGCCAGACCAGCTTCCCCACGGAGTTCCTGGAGATGATCCCCTACGCAGCCACCATCATCGCCCTTATGGTATTTGGTATGCTGCGCATGAACCGCCAGAGAAAGATCGAGAAGGGCAGCCAGAAGTAGCATAAGGAGAAAGATTATGGATACAAAACGGAAAGTGATCATTGACTGCGATCCAGGGATCGACGATATGTTCGCCCTGATCCTGTGCATCCGCCATCTGGATGTGCGGGGGATCGTGGCAGTGGGAGGCAACACGGGACTGGAGTATACCCAGAGGAACGCCAGGTTCGCCACAGAGCTGACCGGGCGTCCGGATATCCCGGTGTATGCAGGATACGATATGCCCATGTTGAACCAGCTTGTGCGGGCCACAGAGGTCCACGGAAGCGGGGGCATCGGGGATATTGAGATCCGGGAGCCGGAAAAAAAGCTGGAAAAGGAGCACGGAGCCGATTTTCTGATCCGTACCTTTATGGAAAACGACGATATCTCGCTGATCACCTTAGGGCCGCTGACCAATGTGGCCCAGGCGATCTTAAAGGAGCCGGAATTAAAAAAGCGGATCCCGGAGATCCTCTGTATGGGCGGCTCCGCCACCAGCGGCAACGCCACTCCTGCTGCAGAGTTTAATATCCTGGTGGACCCGGAGGCTGCAAAGATCGTCTTTGAGTCGGGGATCCCCATTAAAATGGCAGGGCTGAACCTGACCCGTCAGAACCATATGGACATGGCAGATGTGGAGCAGTTAAGAGCCATCGGCGGTACGGTGGGAGACTTTGCCGCAGATATCCTGGAGTTTTCTGTGAAAAATTCTGATTTTACCTCCATCTGCGACGCCTGTGCAGTGGCCTGGTGGGTGGATGACCGGGTGATCACAAAGAGCATCCGGACCCAGGTGGACGTGGAAACAAAGGGCGAGTTCACAAGGGGCATGACTGTCTGCGACTGGCGTGATTTTATGGGCACAGACCCGGAGCAGGAGATCTCCAGGGAAAAATGCTGGAATAAATACAAGACCTCCGGCAACGTGGAAGTGGCCATGGAATTTGATCAGAAGCGGTTCCGGGAAGTGCTGTTTGATACAGTAAGATCGTATAAAGAAATGAACTAGCTGAGAAACAGGGCCGGGAGCCGGTTTCAGGCCATAGGGCCTGTACGGCCCGGCCTCTTTTTATAAGGAGAATCATATGCGTACAAAGATCAATCATGTGACGGTGGTCACCATGGACGAACAGTTTCATGTTTATGAAAACGGATATGTGGTCCTGGAAGGGAACACGATCCTGGAGACAGGAGAGGGGGAGGGGCCGGCAGACGCGGACGGGACAGTGGACGGAAAAAACGGGATCCTGATGCCGGGGATGATCAATACCCACTGCCATATCCCCATGATCCCCTTCCGGTCCCTGGGAGACGACTGCCCGGACCGGCTGAGGCGGTTTTTATTCCCGCTGGAGCTGGAGACCATGAACCGGGAGCTGATCGGCCAGAGTACCCGGTACGGCGTCTGCGAGCTTCTGCTTTCCGGCGTTACCTCGGTGCTGGATATGTATTATTTTGAAGATCAGGTGGCGGCAGCCTGTGAAGAAATGGGGATCCGGGCGTATGTGGGACAGACCATTATCGATATGGAGACGTGTGACAGTAAAAATACAGACCAGTCCCTGGCCATGTGTGAGGAGCTGATACGGAAGTGGAAGGGCCATGAACGGATCCGGCCTGTGGTGGCGCCCCATGCTACAAATACAAACCCGCCGGAGGTTTTAAAGGCAGCCTATGAGCTGGCGGAACGGTATGATGTTCCTTATACGCTTCATGTGAGCGAGATGGATTATGAGCTGGAAATGTTCCGGGAAAAATACGACCAGACGCCGGCCGAGTTCCTTTACGGACTGGGCGTCCTGGGAGAGAGGACCATCGCAGCCCACTGCATCCATATGACAGACCGGGATGTGGAGATCTTCCGGGAGACCGGGGCAAAGATCTCCCACTGCATCGGTTCCAATACGAAATCGGGGAAGGGAGTGTGTCCGCTCCGGGACCTTAAGGCGGCAGGAGTGGTCGTTGGCGTGGGGACTGACGGACCGTCCTCGGGGAATACCCTGGATCTGTTCCATCAGTTCCGGATGATCCCTGCGTTCCAGCGGACCTGGTATCATGACCGCAGCATTTTCACTGCCAGGGATGTGGTGGCCATGGGGACCATTGAAGGAGCCAGAGTCCTGGGGGCGGAAAAGGAGACTGGCTCCATTGAGCCTGGGAAGCGGGCGGACCTGACCCTGATCGAGACGGAGTCGGTCAACATGTTCCCGGTCTATGATCCCTATTCGGCCATCGTATACTCGGCAGACGCTTCCAATGTGGACAGCGTCTGGGTGGATGGCAGACAACTGGTAAAAGGTCACAGGCTGTGCTTTGCAGACCTTTCCGCAGAACGGAAGGCTCTGGACGGAATGATGAAGGAATTTAAGGAACGGTCTGTAAAGTATGCGGATATCCGGTAGCAGTTTTATCTGCCCCAGGGCCATGCGGCAGCCTAGCGGGCGCTTTTGGGGACTGGGAGCGGCGGAAGGAGCTCCGGCGGAAGGGAAGAGCCCTTGACAGAGACCACAATCCGGGATACCTGGTTGGCATATGCAATGGAATCCCGCAGGGAGAGGCTGTTGGTCAGGCAGCCGATGATGGCTCCCGCGTGTGCATCGCCGGCTCCGATGGTATCCTCCACATGATCGGCGGGAATGGACGGGATCAGATAGCTGGTCCCGTCTTTTTCTATGCAGTAAGCGCCCTTTTCTCCCAGGGTCACGATGACGGTATTTCCAGTGATGGAGTGCAGGTATGCGGCGGCGTCCTCATAGGACGTTTTCTGGCTCATGGCCTCTGCCTCCAGGGCGTTGATGTGGAGGATCGGATGAAGGGCCAGCATCCGCTCTGTTTTCTTCGGATCCATGTTTCCTACCCTGGCCCCGGGGGCGTAGAAAAGCTCCAGGGACGGATGCTCCTCCAGATATTCAATGAGATTGATTCCGGTGGGCTCCTCGATCTCCAGGCCGCAGACGTAGGTAAGGCCGAAATCCTCTGCCGGATACGGCTCCATCCATTCCTTCTGGAAGGTATATTCTACTCCGTGATAGGACATGAAGGTCCTCTCCCCGCCGGCCTCCACCAGGCAGTAGCAGCAGCCGTTTTCTTTTTCCGGCACCCGGACGGCAATGGGGATCCCGGCCTGGGTCATGAGCTTTGCCACATAGTCTCCGTAGGTGCCGCCGCCCACAGGCGTGATAAAGGTGTGCGGGGTGTTTAAGAGCCGTACCATATAGGCGGCATTGAAGGCGCAGCCGCCGATGGCCATGGACTGGGAGGTGGGATGGATGTCCTCCTCGGTCTTTGGAAGATGATGGATATTGATGATGACGTCTACACAGGTGGAACCGATGATCAGAGCTGGTTTCATGGGATAATTCTCCTTTTCTGGCACAATGTCTGTTTCAGCCATATTATAGCATATGCTGTCTGGTTTTACTATGGATTTTGGAAGGGAAAGGGGCAGCGGAGGCTTTAAGAAAAACGTAAATGATCGTAAGCGTATTTTTATAGAAGGAACAGGGACGGGAGCTTATAATGAAAGAAGAAGCAATGCGCCCATCTGGGGCGCGGCATAAGGATGCCCGGGAGACTGAGGGAACGGACAGGACCTGGGATATACAACATGGAAAGCGGGGGATGGATCATGAGAAGACAGAGGACAGGAAAAATGGCTCTGGGAGCGGGGCTGGCGTTTCTTATGGCCGTGTCTCTGACCGGCTGTGAGATGGACCGTATGGACCAGGAGGCAGCAGAAACGAAGGCTGAAGATCCGGCGGATGAAACGGAAACGGCAGAATCCGGAGATAACAGGACCGGGGAAATACCAGAAGAAACGTCCCGGGAGATCGGGGCCGGGGAGGCGGCAGAGCCGGAGGAGGCCTCTGGGCCGGACCAGGAGCCAGATCAGCCGCTGTTTGTGGAGACCCGGAGGAGCTATGACGGGGAATGGAAGGACCAGAGATGCCTGCTGAGGAGCCGCTGGGATGGGCTGTATGTTCCTGTGGACGGCTGGGATACATTGAAGGACGGCCTGGACCAGTATAATGCGGAGGTTTCCCAGGAGACGGGAGAACGTTTTAAGGAAAATCTTTCCCTGGTCAGGGAGGATCCCCCGGAGCCCGGACAGGAGTATTATATTGAGCGGGAGATACGGGTACAGCGGGCAGACAGCCGGATCGTCAGCTTCTGGGATATGGATTCTTCCTATGTGGGCGGCGCCCACGGAAGCTATTATGCCCATGGAGTAAATTTTGACCCGGCTTCGGGAAAGCGGCTGGCGCTTTCGGATGTGGTCACAGACCTGGAAGCAGTGTACCAGTATGTGAAGGAGGACGTGAAGAGCCAGGACGATGGAAGCCTTTATCCGGAATATGAGGAGACCCTGGAGGCCATGTTCCAGAATGGATCCGGAGACGAGGGCCAGCTGGAATGGATCATGGACCGTGACGGGATCACCGTCGTATTTAACCCTTATGTTCTGGGGCCCTGGTCGGAAGGAAGCCTTGAGAGCCGGATGACGTTTGCGGACTGCCCGGACCTGCTCCTGGAAACGTACCGGGCCGGGGCGGGAGCAGCAGTGCAGCTTTCAGAGGGAGAACCCTTTTACGCCGACTGGGACCGGGACGGGGAAAAGGAGGAGTATATTTATACGGTACAGGTGGATGAGGAGACGTATACATCATCCATTACCCTGAGCCAGACAGGAGAGGGAGCAGAGACGGAGGCGGCAGGTCCCTGGGAGGCCGGGGGCTATGGGAGCCTCACGGACGTATGGCTTCTGGAAGCCGGGGATGGCCGCCCCTTCCTATGGCTCGAATTTTCCAGTGAGAATGATCTGAGGGCTCTGGAGGTGTTTGCGCTCCAGAATGAAAACGGGACGCTGACGCTTTGCCATGTGGGCTCTTCGGGAGATTCCATGTATGGGAGCTTCATCGGAGATCCGGGTCATTTTCTCCTGTACGACCGCATCGATCTTCTGGGAACGTATATGGCGTACCGCAGCTTCCGCATGGGTGAAGACGGGATGCCGGAGACGGACGGAACGGTTTACACGATCCCTGGAAATGGAGACCGGGGGCCGGTGCTGCGGGCCTCTGCGGAGATTCCGGTATGGATCGAAGGGAAAGAGGAACGGATCCCGGCGGGAACGGAGCTGGTATTAAGGGCCGCAGAGCTCCCGGATGAAACGGGGGCGGCCAGGGCAGAGGCAGAGCTTCCTGACGGAAGACACTGTGAGCTGCGGATCCAAAAGGACAGGGACCAGTACCGGTTCCGGATCGGCGGTATGGATGAATATGATTGTTTCGAGAGCCTGGGGTACGCAGGCTGAGGATGGAGCCGATTGTCCATTGACATTCCTGCCGGTTGCCATTACAATGGAGACAGGTTCAAAAAAATACCCGAACAGGAGGGGGATACCAATGAAATTTTTTATTGATACGGCCAATGTGGAGGAGATCCGGAAAGCCAACGATATGGGCGTGATCTGCGGAGTTACGACAAATCCGTCCCTGATCGCAAAAGAGGGAAAAGATTACGTGGAGACCTTAAAGGAGATCGCCTCCATCGTGGACGGTCCCATCAGCGGTGAGGTGAAGGCCACCACCACCGACGCAGAAGGAATGATCGCCGAGGGACGTGAGATCGCCAAGATCCACCCCAATATGGTGGTGAAGATCCCGATGACCGTGGAAGGCTTAAAAGCAACAAAGGTGCTGGCATCTGAGGGGATCCAGGTCAATGTGACTCTGATCTTTTCTGCAAATCAGGCACTTTTGGCTGCCAGAGCCGGAGCTGCCTTCGTATCGCCGTTCTTAGGCCGTCTGGACGATATTTCCCAGCCGGGCATCGACCTGATCGAGACGGTTTCTGAGATCTTTAACCTTCACAATATCCAGACAGAGATCATTGCCGCCAGCGTGCGCCATACGATGCATGTGACGGAGTGCGCTCTGGCCGGAGCCGATATCGCCACCGTTCCCTATAAGGTGATCGAGCAGATGACCCATCATCCGCTGACTGACCAGGGGATCGAAAAGTTCCGCAAGGACTATGAGGCTGTATTTGGGAAATAAGAAGGACAGATCCGGAAAAAATACAATCGAATAAGAGATGGAGAGGACTGCGGGAGGCGTTTTCGCAGCACTCTCCTTTCTTTTGCGTTTTTTTGCCGGAAGAGAGACTGAGGGAGGATGTATATGGAGAAGAAAGATCAGAAGAGCAGGATCATGAGGCTGCTCGCACAGGTAGTTATCATTATGGCGGGGCTTTCCGTCTACGCCGCGGGCGTGGCGCTGTTCGTGCTGCCCATGGACATGATCGCTGCAGGGACCACGGGACTGGGTCTGGTGGCCCAGCATTACTGGGGGATCCCCCTTTCGATTTTTGTGGCTGGATTTAATATCCTGATGTTCGTAGTGGGCCTGGTGGAGCTGGGGAAGGAATTTGCCCTTTCCACATTGGTGGCTACGTTTTATTATCCTTTTGCACTGGAGCAGGCCACCCGCCTGGTGGGGGATATGGTCTTTACGGATGATCCCATCCTGTGCGCGGTTTTTTCCGGCGTTATGATCGGATTTGCCCTGGGCATCGTGATCCGGGCAGGCGCCTCCACCGGGGGGATGGATATCCCGCCGCTGGTACTGAAAAAGAGGTTCGGGATCCCGGTGTCTGTTACCATGTATGTGATGGACTTCATGGTGCTCATCGCCCAGATGACCTTTGGAGACAGGGAGAGGATCCTGTACGGCCTGATCATGGTCATGACGTATACCATTATCCTGGATAAGGTACTGGTCATTGGTGTCCGCCAGACCCAGGCAAAGATCATCAGCGAGCGGTATGAGGAGATCAGCACGGCCATCCAGGAAAAAATGGACCGGGGGACCACGCTCCTTTATATGGAAGGCGGTCATTCTGGAAAGCAGTCCAGGGCTATCCTGGTGGTGGTATCCGGAAGAGAGCTTCAGAAGCTGAACCGGATCGTCATGGATATCGACGACCAGGCGTTTATGATCGTAAGCCAGGTGGGAGAGGTCCGCGGCCGCGGATTTACGCTGACAAAAAAATATGAATAGGAAAAGGGACCGGAAGTCTGGGTGTTCCGGGCCTGCTTAAGATGATTAACTAAAAAGGGGAGACGGCAAAAGAAAAGTAACTTGTTGCCGCCTCTTTTTTTATGTTGTATTGTTTTCCCGGAAATGGCAAAAATACCTTGAATTTTGCAGAGAATGCGGTTATTATTACACTAGGCAGAAATTCGATTTTCGTCAAATTTTAATAATGGAGGACAGCAAAATGACTAAATCAGCACAAACGTCAGCAATGAGAAGAATCAATGAATTGCTTGATGACAACAGCTTTGTTGAAGTCGGCGCCTATATGACTGCCAGAAGCACTGACTTTAACATGCAGGCTCAGGAAACTCCGGCCGACGGCGTGGTTACCGGCTACGGTACCGTTGAGGGAGCCCTTGTGTATGTGTACAGCCAGGATGCAGCCGTTATGGGCGGCTCCGTGGGTGAGATGCATGCAAAAAAGATCGAGAATCTCTATGGCATGGCCATGAAGATGGGCGCTCCGGTGGTAGGCCTGATCGATTGTGCAGGCTTAAGGCTTCAGGAAGGTCTGGACGCATTAAACGGGTTCGGAAGACTGTACGGATGCCAGACCCTGGCTTCCGGCGTGATCCCGCAGATCCAGGCAGTGTTCGGAAACTGCGGCGGCGGTATGGCAGTGGCTTCTGCAATGGCTGACTTCACCTTCATGGAAGATAAGGCAAAGTTATTTGTCAACGCTCCCAATGCCATCGCTGAGAACGATACAGATACATCCAGCGCAAAGTTCCAGAGCGAGGAAGCCGGCAACGTGTGCATGACAGGAACTGAGGAGGACATCCTGGCACAGATCCATACGCTGATCTCCGTACTTCCGGCCAACAACGAGGACGATATGTCCTATGATGAGTGCGCCGACGACCTGAACCGGATGTGTGAGGGCCTGGAGAACTGTGTGGGAGATACAGCCCTTGCCCTGGCCATGATCTCTGATGACAGCTTCTATATGGAACTTAAGAAGGAATATGCTCCCAGCATGGTGACTGCGTTCATCCGCTTAAACGGCACCACCGTGGGCTGTGTGGCCAACCGCACAGAGAGTTATGAGGAGGGAGAAAAAACAGCAGAGTACGAGACAGGCCTGACAGCCAGAGGCTGTGAAAAAGCCGCAGATTTCGTGAATTTCTGCGATGCCTTCAATATCCCGGTACTTACAATGGTGAACGTAAACGGATATAACAGCTGCAAATGCACAGAAAAGAAGATCGCCAAGGCGGCTGCCCGTCTGGCCCATGCCTTTGCAAACGCAGATGTGCCCAAGGTGACAGTGATCGCCGGACAGGCATTCGGTACTGCCGGACTTGTTATGAACAGTAAATCCATTGGCTCCGATATCGTTTACGCATGGAAGAATGCTTCCATTGGCATGATGGAGGCCGTTCCGGCTGTGAAGATCATGTATGCAGAGGAGATCTCTGGATCTGACAATGCGGCTGCCTTGATCAGCGAAAAGGCTGCCCAGTACAGCGAGCTGCAGGCCAGCGCCATGGCTGCGGCCAGAAGAGGCTATGTGGATGACATCATCGATGCGGCTGATACAAGAAAACGCGTGATCGCAGCAATGGAAATGCTGTTCACAAAGAGAGAGGATCGTCCGGCCAAAAAGCACGGTACGGTCTAAGGCGAGGTGGCAGATATATGAAACAGAATATTAAAAGAATCTGGCTTGCCCTCTGTATGGCAGTATGCCTGTTCGCCCTTTCTGCCTGCTCCAGCGCAGAAGCGGATACGGCAGAGGAGATGGACCCGTCTCTGGTGATGACGCTCCAGCAGGGCACCCAGCAGTATCTGGATCTGTTTGCCGCAATGGGAGACGAGGATCTGGATAATGCTCTGGCTGCCAGTGAAAAGAACAAGGATACAGTAATGCAGAGCGCCCTGAATTCCTGGAAGTCGGTAAGGGGCGACCTGGGAGCGCTGGTTTCCAGCGAGGCGGCAGAGGTTGGCATTGTGGACGACGGCTATGTGGCCAGGATCCCGGCGGTATTTGAAAAAAGAAACGCAGAGTTTTCTGTAATCGTGGATGAGGATCTTGCAAATATCACTTCCATTACGATCTCTCCGGAATATACCACTGGAGAAAAGCTTTCCAAGGCTGGTATGAATACCCTTATGGGCATGGGAGTCGTATTCCTGGTTCTGATCTTCATCAGCTGGCTCATCAGCATGTTCAAGTACATCAGCGTATTTGAAGCAAAGATGAAGCAGAAGAAGGCTCCGGCCCCGTCAGCAGCTCCGGCAGCGGTTCCCGCCCCGGCTCCGGCATCAGTTCCCGCTCCGGCTCCGGCAGCAGCCCCGGCTGAGGAGGCCTGTGACGATACGGAGCTGGTATCCGTGATCGCAGCAGCCATCGCGGCTTCCGAAGGCAGAGAGTCTGCCGACGGCCTTATTGTTCGTTCCATTAAGCGTGTTCCCAACAGGAACTGGAAATAACCCATCATCAGGAGGAAATGAAAATGAAAAATTATACCATCACAGTTAATGGCAATGTATATGAAGTAACCGTAGAAGAAGGCTTCACAGGAAAGGCAGCAGCTCCGAAAGCAGCGGCTCCCGTACAGGCTCCCAAGGCAGCGCCGGTTCCGGCAGCAGCCCCGGCTCCTGCGGCAGCTCCCGCTGGTGCAGCAGGAAGCGTTGCAGTGACAGCTCCCATGCCCGGAAAGATCCTTGGCGTGAAGGCGTCCGCAGGCCAGGCAGTGAAAAAAGGCCAGGTGATCGTGATCCTCGAGGCCATGAAGATGGAAAACGAGATTGTAGCACCCCAGGACGGCACCGTAGCTACCATCAATGTGGCTGTTGGTGATTCTGTTGAGCCGGGCGCAACTCTGGCTACATTAAACTAATCGTCTGCTGACTGCAGATTCCATATGGAGGGATTAAAATGGAATATATTCAAAGTACACTTTTGAATCTTGTCCAGCAGACAGCATTCTTAAATCTGACATTCGGCAACATGATCATGATCTTTGTGGCATTTATCTTCCTTTACCTTGCCATTAAAAAAGGTTTTGAGCCTCTGCTGCTTGTCCCGATTTCCTTTGGTATGCTGCTCGTGAATATCTATCCGGATATCATGCTGAGCATTGAGGATTCATCCAATGGCGTTGGAGGACTTCTCCATTACTTCTATTTGCTGGATGAGTGGAGCATCCTCCCGTCCCTGATCTTCATGGGCGTAGGCGCTATGACTGACTTCGGACCACTGATCGCGAACCCCAAGAGCTTCCTTCTGGGCGCGGCCGCACAGTTCGGTATTTATGCTGCTTACTTCCTTGCGATCTTCATGGGCTTCAACGACAAGGCAGCTGCTGCCATCTCCATCATCGGCGGCGCTGACGGTCCTACCTCTATCTTCCTGGCCGGCAAGCTGGGACAGACGGAATTCATGGGCCCTATTGCCGTTGCCGCTTACTCCTACATGGCCCTGGTACCCATCATCCAGCCGCCGATCATGAAGCTTCTGACCACAGAAGAGGAGAGAAAGATCAAGATGGAGCAGCTCCGTCCGGTGTCCAAGCTGGAGAAGATCCTGTTCCCCATCATCGTTACTGTTGTTGTGTGTCTGATCTTACCGACGACCGCACCGTTGGTTGGTATGCTGATGGTCGGCAACCTGTTCCGTGAGTCTGGCGTTGTAAAGCAGCTTCAGGAGACTGCCTCCAACGCCCTCATGTATATCGTAGTTATCGTTCTGGGTCTTTCCGTGGGAGCAACTACCAGCGCCGAGGCGTTCTTAAAGATGACCACGATTAAGATCGTTATCCTGGGTCTGGTAGCCTTCGCCTTTGGTACGGCTGCAGGCGTGATCTTCGGTAAGATCATGTGTAAGGTGACCGGAGGAAAGGTAAATCCGCTGATCGGTTCTGCCGGTGTATCCGCAGTTCCCATGGCGGCCCGTG
>ENA-ORRW01000807-ORRW01000807.1-human-gut-metagenome-genome-assembly--contig:-NODE-807-length-33964-cov-9.521543_pt1 | contig 33964 bp, 35 predicted proteins | sample MGYA00242183_ERZ509150 | MGnify/ENA primary metagenome ERZ509150 (study PRJEB26280, sample SAMEA2338639) | human gut metagenome | biome: human gut; feature: human-associated habitat; material: faeces... | reverse complement strand
AAAATGATCTTTTGGGAGATACTTCCCTCTGTCATTCTCAGACTCTTTTTCATAGCTAAAATTACTCTTCCCTTTCCTGTGTTCTTTGAATCAATAGAGATGAAGGACTGCTCTTCGTTATAGTTGCCTCTCTACCTTATTATTTGCACCATACCATGCATATGTTGCTGATGTCAATGTAAAGACTGCTTGTAGAGCTGGAATTTGGAACGTGCTTTATAAATTTTTTCCGATCCCCTCAAGTTCGTTCATGGAATCCTTGTTTTTTTCAAGTTCATCTCTGGCTGTTGCGTAATATGATTTTTTGAAAAGCATATCCCATGAAAGATATTTTGCCATACAGTCAAACTGCTTATCAATCAGCTCATACTGGATACTGTCTACGGGAGAACCGCCTACAACAATCGTGCCAACTTTTTTATTTTTTAACTGCAATCCACGGCAGTAGCACTTATCAATGATAAGTTTCAATAAGGTTCTCACGAATTGTACCTGCAAAGAAGAAGCCTTTCTGCGGAACATACAGTAATGTGTCAATCAGCTCTTTCTGACTGTAGGTATCGATGTTGCTTCCGAGAATAGAGATTGTGCTATGTGAGCCATTCTCTCTAATCTGAACGGACTCTTCCGACAGGCCTGATATCACAGACAAGAATATCGTGTTTTGTTTCACTGCTTTTCCTAATTTTACACCCCAAAGCTCATCCTACACTGTAGTTAATCCCTCAGGGTGACAGACCAGAAAATGTGAATCAGTGACAAGCATCCATCCCCGCTGACAAAATCAGTATAATTAACCCTGTTTCGCTGACAAATTTGTCACTGAAATTGCAATTCTGCATGAAAAAAGCGGCAATGAAACTATCTTCATTACCGCTAAAAATGAGCGTCTCCTATAGGAATCGAACCTACAATAGAGTCTTAGGAGCACTGGTTGGTGGTGTAAATCCCAGTCAAGGAAAGTCCGTCTAAGTAAAGGAAAGTCTTGATTTTTCTAACTTTCCTGTCATTTACTGTCGAAATAAGAAAATAGAAATTCACCTGTGTAAAACGCTTTTCGGTGGCAAATGGGTGGCATTGCCACCCTGAGGGTTCAACCATTGCGTTCCATCGAGTTCATAACCATGGCTACCATTCTCGCAAAGCTTGCAGTAATGATAACACTATTTTCTTATTAGATCACCTATATTATAACGTGTCCGGAGCCGGATGTCGATGGTTTTTTGACCATCATTGACACAAGTTACTCAATATTTACAAAAGCTTACATTTCTTTGTCACGAAGAGGTTTCAAATAGTTCTTCTTTAAAGTTCTTTCGTCTCCAAAGAAATATTTCTCGGATTTTGATAACTCATGATCTTCTGCTTTCAATTCCACTAATTTTAAAGTACAAATCAGGTCTGCAACTTGAAATAATCTATAATCGGCAGGTGTTACCTTGCGAAATTCAACGTTCTCCAAAAGAGCATTAAATACAGAAGATAAAATTCTTGTAACCTCCACCTGTCCGTTATCATAATATACTTTTACAACATCATAGGAATAAAAAAATTCCATATTTTCACGAATAAATACCGCCAATTGTTTACTAAGTTTTCCGGTAGCTTCAACAGAATCATTTATATGTTTCTTTTCAATCATTATTGATTTGAACCGAATGTCCAGATGTCTCACAAAAGACATCATTCTCTTTAATATTCCTTGTCTATCCTTTATGGAATATCCCTTATACTCTTCTTCTGACCTAATAACCGGACCTGCATGTACACAGTGCTTAGACAATCCTATATGAGTCAAGCTCTCTTCCAAGATTGCTAATTCTTTATTCATATCATAATTTTGATCATGAAATACCATGGAAATTATGTAATATGGGGCTCTATAATCATATTCACCCAAATCGCCGGATTCATCGACAAAAATACTTAATTCTTTCATATACCTCCATGCAATATATTACTTCATACGAACATTATGGTCAAAAAAAGGCGGGTGTCTTACCCGCCGATGGTGGACCCGGGTCTTTCGACCAGCCCAAAGATGTGACATGTCACACCCATATTCTATGAAGATGTTATCACAAATATGCCATTTTTTCAAGCAAATTTTGAAACTATTGTTCCATGTTTCCGTGCTTTTCCGGAAAACTTTATTCCAGATATTTATTTTTCAACAGACACCTTTTTTCCTCTGTCAGCCCCATTTCTTTTTCCAGAAACGCATCTACACTGCCGGCGATTTCAACCTCATCAACCATTTTTATGATATTGTAAACGAAAAAATCCGTTATAACGGTATTAACACCAATAAAATTAAAAAGGCAGACTTGCGACATTCTCTATGATAGTTTTACGCAATATGATTTCAAAAGGGCTTTCAGCCACGAAAAGCGGCAAAAACTGTCCTAACGCCCCACAGGGAAGAGAAAAAACAGAGAAGAAGCCTTGTCCTCTTTCCCGCCTTTCCTCTACATTCCGTATGGCAGCTACCCTTTTTCATTCGGCTTTGTTAATGCCACCGCTCAATGAACCGACCAACCTCGAAAAATGATAAACAATATCAGCCTCCTCACATCTCCAAGCCTTACTTTTCATCCACCAGTGGAGTATTATATACAAATTGTTCAAGGCAGACTCCCTGCGAAGCAAGTTTTTGCCGAAGCAAATTAGCATCCAGATCGCGTGGCGATTTATGCTTTACCACACACAACGCTGCCGCTGTTCCTGCTGCTTCACCGATTGCCATACAGGTACTAGAGATTCGAATTGCAGATTCTGCATAAAAATCTGCAGAAATGCATCGACCTGCAACAAGGAGATTTTCAATCTTTGCCGGAACAATACACCTATATGGTATTCCATATGCCTGACCAGGATACTTAATAAAACGCATATCATATCCCCGCCCCATAGGATTGTGAAGATCTATGGGATAACATCCCAGTGCAATAACATCTTCAAATTCTCTGCACTCCAGTAAATCGTCCATTGTCATTTCATATTCGCCGACAATTCTCCGGCTGTCTTGTACTCCCACTGTTCCCGCGCTGTCAATCAAGTATACATTTTCTGCTCCAGGATATTCTTTTCTAAAATATTCCACAATTTTAGGAATCTGGCGTCTACATTCAATCTCCGCCTTTGTCAAATCATCTGGATTGAGTCCGTTTTTATCCACTGAACGTGTCATTTCACATCGGTATTCGCCTTTACGCGGTGTTCCGAATATGCAAACATGTCCATATATAAATTCTGGTGCTTCCCAGAACAGGAAATATGGTTGTACCTTTCCTTTGGGGTATTTGGAGAATTTTTCAATCTGCTCTTTTCCAACTTCTGGCATTCCACCAATCCGAAACATCGTTGTAAGTGGCTGAGTTTTTCCATCCTCATCACGTCCCATCTTATACGACGCTCCTGCCAGGTAGGCTACGTCACCATCCCCAGTTGCATCAATAATCACATCAGCAAGAATTGCCTGACACCCTGCCTTATTTTCTATTACAACACCCTTGATTGTTTCTCCATCCATAATTGCCCCTGTAATCATGGTATGGTATAAAAGATTAATTCCCCACTCTTCCATAATTTCATCTGCAACACGTTTGTACACTTCTATATCAAAGGTAGCAGCATCATTTTGACCTGTCTTATTTAACTCTTCTGGACTGATTGCACCATCTTCCTGAATCAGCCGTTCAATAAACTCCCACACAACACCTTTGATTACCTGGCGACGATTCACAGCCGGATCATCATCTTCACTATCCGAAAAAATAGAACTCCCAGCAAATGTTGTCACAAGTCCAGTGGTTGCGAGTCCCCCAAGGCAATTATTTTTTTCTATTATCATTACACTAACTTCGCCCTTTGCTGCCCCAAGCGCTGCTCCAATTCCAGCCGGTCCACCTCCACATACAAGAACATCTACTTTTGCCTTGACTGGAATTTCCTGTGCATCACGGTGCACTTTAAATGTTGTTTTATTATAAAATATTCCCATCTATCATATTCTCCTTCAGTTTCTCTGATTTCATTTATTTTACAGCTCCATCTGTCAAACCTCCGACTATGTTCTTCTGCATAATGAGGAAAAAAAGCAGGCATGGAATCAGTCCCAGCACCATTCCTGCAATTGCAATGTTCCATTCAGAAGTATATTGTCCAAACAGATTCACCTGTGTCATTGGAATTGTTTTTAAGTTTGGGTTTCCTGATAAAATAAGCATTGGCATCAAAAAATCATTCCATATTGATAAGGCATCCAAAATACATACCGTTGCAACCGGCGTCCTCAACAAAGGAAACACTATTTTGAAAAATGTATGCATAGGTCTGCTTCCTTCCAGCATAGCAGCTTCCTCCAACTCAATTGGAATTGTTTTTACAAATCCATGAAGCATAAATACTGCAAAAGGAATATACATTCCCCAGTAAATCGGAATGATGCCAATCAAGCTCCTAGTTATATGTAGTTTGTTTGCCAATTGGACTAGAGGAATCATTATTGCATGAAATGGAATAGTCATAGCTAAAACAAACACCATAAAAATAAAGTTGCTCAATCTTGTTTTGGTTCTGGCCAATTTATAGGATGCCATAGATGCTAAAAGAACTGCTCCAATAGTTCCAAAAACTGTAATCACTAGCGACACAAAAAAAGACTTTTGGTAATTTGCAACCTTCCATGCTTTTACATAATTATTCAAGTCCAAACTATTCGGAAATGATACAAATGATGTCATCATTTCTGCATATGGTTTGAAGGAATTGATTACTGCAAATATAATCGGCGTAAGCATGACCAGACATACAATAACCAAAACTATTGTTGCAGCAAATTTACCAACACTGAATTTTGAGCATTCTGAATCTATCATGCTTCTACCTCCTTCCTCTTCATAGCTCGAATCTGAAAAATTGCAATGCACATTACAATCACGCATAGAACAACTGCCTTTGCAGACGCATAACCTGCGTGATTTGACAAATAAGCTTCTTTATAAATATTATATGCAATCAGATTGGTCGAATCTCCCGGGCCGCCACGTGTCATCAGATATGGAATTTCAAACGTCTTAAAAGCCCCCGAAATGGAAAGAAATATATTCACTATAATAGACGGAAGCATCAATGGAAATGTAATCTTAAAAGTACGCTGCCAGTACCCTGCCCCATCAATCAAAGCCGCCTCATAATATGTTCGATCAATAGATTCAATCCCTGCAACATAAATTACCATAAAATATCCAACACTTTGCCAAATTAATGTGATAAGAATAGTTACCATAGCTGTTGCACTATTGCTAAACCAAGTAATATCCGGAAAAAAGCCATCTCCTGCAAGCTCGCTGTATACTTTTGTAAACATAAATTGCCAAATAAACGAAACCATAATCAGGCTAATTACATTTGGCATGAAAATCACGCTACGAATGAAACTCTTCAGTTTTTTGTTTACCCTATCCAAAAGAACAGCTAATGCTAATGCGATACTATTAACTAAAATTGTATAAAGTGCAACAAAACGAAAACTGACTGCCATACTGCTTCGAAATGCCGAATCATTGGTAAATAGCCGTATGTAGTTTTTAATTCCGACAAATTCGTATATAACACTGATTCCATCCCAGTTCGTTAACGAATATAGTACTGTTCCAAGCAATGGCACTAGCATAAATAATGCATATAGAAATAACGCTGGAAGAATAAACATCCAGAAAGATGCTGTATGCACCTGACGTTTCTTTTTTTCTTTCAACTAAAACACCTCTTTATTTTGATTAGAACGCCTCTTGTATTATGCGTGGATATGTTTCCTGCGCCTACATATCCACGCAGATATACCGAAAATAATTTACAGTGTCAGACTTTTCCACAACTCATCCCATGCATTTCTGACATCTTCCTGAGAGGATTCCCCATTAAAATATGTCTGTAATGCAATTCCTGCATCAAATCCCGACGGATAATACAGAAATGGTAGTGATGTAATGTTTCCTTCATCGATATAAGACTTAATATTTTCCCATGCGCTTGACGCTTCTAGTGGAAGGGCTGCATTCTTTGTCGGCATATATATACCGCATTTTTCTGCGTATAACTGTGCAAATTCCTCTCCAGACATCCATTCCATTAATTTCAATGTTTCTTCCTGATTCACTGACTGCGGAGGCATGATGAAGACTGCTGAATTACCTGTACAAAGCTTTGCGTCTTCAGGATTTTCACTTACTGGAACTGCAAACACACCAGTCTCAATGTCAGGGTCAATCATCAGAACGCTAGTCATGCCCCACATACCACATACCATCATTGCACATTCACCCTGTGCAAATAATGTACACATATTGCTGTAATCACTGTCTGACGGCTTATCATTGCAGTTCGCCACCATTAAATCCAGAAAATCAAATGCTCCATCCAATTCTGCATCTGTAAAGGAAGCTTCTCCTCGATTCATTGCATCTGTAAATTCATACGCATCCATAATTTCTCCATGAATTAAACTGAAAGTCTGATTCATGGTCCAACTATCTTTTAACCCCACAGCGAAAGGTGTAATTCCTGCATCTTTTAGTTTCTGGCACACCTCCTCCATCTCGCTAAGTGTAGTTGGAATTTCTAGACCGACTTCCTCAAAAATAGTCCGGTTATAAATAACGCCAACGCCATCCAGTTCGCATGGAACACCATAGATTTCTCCATCATAGGTGATAGATGGAAGAATTCCGTCTACAAAATTATCAACAAAACTATAATCTGTAATTGCCGTCGCATTTCCACCCTTTGCAAAGGATTCCATAACACTATAGGAATTTACCATACATAAATCAGGATAAACACCGGATGCCATCTGAGCTTTGATCGTTGTATCATAATCATTTCCACCCGGACGATCTACCACGATTTCAACATTCGGATTCTCCTTCATATATACTTCAAATACCTCCGGCAACGTATCTGCTATCTCCGGCTTCAATTGCCAAACTGTCAGTGTCACTTTTTCGCCACTATTTCTTACGTTATTTTCACTTTCTGCACTCTCAGTCCCATAAGAACTACTTGTTGTCGATGAACACGCCCCAAGACTCACAACCATTAATACTGCCGCCATAATTAATGCTACTTTCCTCTTCATTCTTCTTCTCCTTCACATTATTTCGTTTTCCACTTGCTATTTTTTTCAATCCTCATTTTCTCCTTTTTTCTTGTTTCAGTTAACGAATTCACAATACTTTGAGGAGCTTTTTCTTTTGTCATAACAAACCATGCCTCTTCGAGATTAGCTGCTGTTACCAGTAATGGTTCCACTCCAATCACCTTCGAAACCCGCTTTCCTAGCAATACATTTGCCACTGCATATGCAAGTTCTTCTCCCTGATCGTATGGCATTTGCGCACTCATTCCTATAATCAAGTGCCCGTTTGCAACATCTTGTGCAACTTCTGTGTCCAAATCACCGGTGACTATCTTGATATCTTCTCTTCCGGCATCCATTAACGTAGAAATTGTTTGAATTGCAGGATCTTCCCATGTCACATATATTCCCTGTATATCTGGGTACTCCTTTATCATTTTCATACATGCCCCATAAGCATAATTACGAAGTGTAAATCGTTCGTGTGCAACAATATGCAAATGTGGGAATTGCTCTTGTAACACCTTCTTCGTTGCTATATCTCTATCTCTTCCTGAAATATAGCTGGAAGAGCAGGTCAACAATGCGATCTTCGCAGGCTTTTTATTAAAATAATCATCTAAGAGTTTTGCACAGTTATATCCACTTTTCTGTTCATTACTTACAACGCAACATTCATAACCATCTCGTCTCATTCCCTGAGGAACCCTTCCGATAAAAAATAACCTGATTCCACTTCTGGCAATTTCATTGTACAGCCCTTCTGTTGACTTATCATTTGCCGGAGCACATAGTATAAAATCCGGTTTTTTCTCCATCCATTCCCAAACCTTTTCAATAAAAACCTGATTATTTGAATCGGCATCAAACATTTCTAATAGTTGAATATTGAGCTTTTCAAATACAGTTCGAACCGCCTGGTCAATGAGTCGCATCCAACGTTTTCCGCTGAATTGAAAAAGCAGAACGCCTTTATAATTTCCACTTCGCACTTTCTTAATCTCTTCTTCTGTTAAGTAGAGATTTTCGCAAGAAACGATCTTTTCTCCGTAGGGTCCCCGCCCAATAATCCGCACCGACGCTGAACTAACCGCTTTATTGGAAACACGGACAAGACGTTGATTGGTCATTTGCAATGCATCACATTTCAAAAATAGTTCACTAGTAGCTTCAGCCATTTTTTTGGGATCCACTCCAATTACAGTCAACGCAGGCTGATAAACGCCACTTCTCTGGTTCCACTCCAACGATATAACTGACATATCTTCAGGACAGGTCATTTCTGCTCGTTCCAATTCTTGAAACAACCGCATTGTAATACGATCTGTTGCGCAAATTACTGCAGTATACCTATAAAATAAATCTTTGACCTTCTCTGTTTTTAAATCCGTCTCATAATAAATACTATTTTCCTTCGGATTAATCCGATAATGTCTGTGTGCGCTTTTATATCCACTGTAGTATTCTGCTGATGATGTTCTGTCAGTTTTATCTTGCAACAACAAAGCTATGGACTCATGACCTGAGAGAATCAGCTGCTGCACAGCCTTAAATGAAGCATTTTCATACTCTGGTAACACAATGTGAAACTTCTGTTTTTCCGGAATCTCGCCCACAATCAGACACTTTTTCTTTAACTTAGTTCCATTCCATGGCAAAATCTTCGAAAGTGGAATTACAATTACTGCAATCACATTGCTTTGCCAGTTCAGTGACATCAGATTTTCTGTCTCCCGACCACTGTCCCCACAACTATCAAGTAAAACCACTTTAAACTCATGTTTTTCCAGTAAATAAGTGATTTCATTTGCAAACACAGCATAAAAATCAACAGATAAATCTGGAATAATCACACCGACAATTTGATTTTTTAAAATCCTACCAGCATTTTTTCGAATCGGCTCATATCCAAGCTCTCGGATCGAAAGTTCTACCTTCTCTTCAAGCTTAGGACTAACGTACCGCGTTTTATTCAAAACATGCGATACAGTTGCCACAGAAACACCAGCATGTTTTGCAACATCTTGAATTGTAACCATAGTTTCTCCTTGATTTACGTAAATAGAAGATAAAACATTTACAATATATATTGTTCATTGATATCAACAATTTTATTTTACTTTACGCCTTTTTAACCGTCAATTAGTTCAAACTATTTTCATAATTTATGTATAATTTCTTTTTTATTTACGTAAATAATCCGCCGGCACACAGTAATTTCTCCCCGGAAGCTGCATTTTTTGAAAAAAAGTGTCTCCGACACTTCAACTCCCCTGCCCTCAATCTTGAGGGTTGGGCTTTCTTTTTTCAACTTTTTCCTTCATAATGAGTGTATGAACATATTACAAGAGATTTTCAAACAACACTATGAAGAAATGCTTTACATATTACTTCCAAATCAACATGTAATTGATACTGTTGATCGTATGATTAATTGCGGTGATCCCGCATTCGGTGGTGCCATGTATGGTTGCACAAAATGTGGTGAACTGAAATTCGTTCCTTTTCGTTGCCATACTCGTTTTTGCTCTTCTTGTGGCAATAAGTATTCCATGGACCGCACCAACTCCATGGCTTTTAAACTTATCGCCTGCCAACATCGCCATTGTGTATTTACCATTCCCAAAGAACTCAGGCACTACTTTTTGAAGACCGTTCTCTACTGAACTGTCTCTTTTCTGCTGTCCGAAGTGTCATGCTTCGCATGTTCGCTAAGATGAACAAATCTGAAAACTTTGTTCCTGGCTTTATTTGTGTACTTCATACTTTTGGCCGTAAGGTAGCTTTTGCACACCTTGAAGAACACCTCTATGTCCCATATGCCAATATCGGCATAATATCCCAATGTTTTCCATAGATCCGGATAATTTCATTCTCATCCAGATTTACGTCCGTGGAAATAAGGCAGAGATATTCCTTGCGTTTATTACGATTGCGAACATAAACTACTTTGGCAGGAATGATTTCACCATCCTTTACAACATCAACCATAACAGAGCGCAGATATCTTGATCTTCCGCGTCTCTTTTTGTTCTTGTTGTAGATAGAAGTTAGAGACATATCTTCGTCATTGTAGCGAAAGAACATCTTTGGTGTTTTCTTGACCATGCCGATTACATCGTAACCCATACTTTTTACTGCGTGAAGAGTGCTTGGTGATGAAAACCAGCTATCAAAAAGAACATATTTCGCCGGAATTGTAGCTTTCCTGGCTGCGTCCAAAAGCGTAAGCATAGCTTGTGTTCCTTTTTCCATGGAAAGCTTCCGGCGTTTGTAACCAACAGTTCTTTTATCCACTTCTGTTGCTTCATTGATGCGGTTTTTCCTGTTTTCTGTGGAAAGAAGAACGCTGTTGACCGGCAGGAAAGTGCTTCCATCTGACCAGCCTAAAGTAAGCATTCGAAAACCAAAGCGATATTTATGTTTTGCATGGTCATAGACTTTGGCAAGGAGTTCAACCTTTTTTGAGCGGTTACGCTCAAACATGGAATCATCAATGATAAGAACATTTGCACGATCCTCAGAATCTAAAGGCAGAATGGCATCCCTGATGATTCGGGTTGAAAGTATTGTTGTGAAGCGGATCCAGTTGATCTGAATCATTTTCATAAAACGATATACAACTTCTGACCAGCTCTGCCGGATATTTATTGGATGCCACTACAATTTCATTGTTCCTGCATAACACTGTTTCCAAAATCAGATCAAAGATGCCATTAAGTAACTCTTTGTCAAACGGATATCTCTCTAACAGAATATCCAGATCAATATTATCTCTGATAAGTTCTGCATATGCTTGTACGTCGGATCCTATCTCATCATTTCCAGATACGATAAGATAAGATTCAGTATTACTCAACTCAGTATTATTTATATTATTCTTATTAGTGTGAATATTTTTCACTTCTGGAAGTGTAATTTCTTCACTTCTAGATATGACATTTTTACACTTCAAGACATGTAAATTCTTCACTTCTGAAACTGTCGATTTTTGCTCAGAAGTGAAATTTCTACACTTCTGAACATCCTGTACCATAAACTGTTTTAGATAAATCATGGTTGGTTTTCCCTGCCCCTGGCGCTTCTTTTCAATCAAACCTATACCAGCATCCGTGTCCAATTCCTTCATTATGAATATTGCTTTTTTGTTACTGCATCCCAGAGCCTCCATGATATCTTCAAGCGAATAATATATGTAAGCTCTCCCTTCATCGTCCATCCACTGATTTTTCATAGATAGCGACATCCTATCCAACATCAGCCCGTACAACACCTTTGCCTCCACTGATATTTTTTTGAAATACTCTTCGGTAAATAATAACTTCGGTATCTTATAAAATGAAAACTGATCCGCTTCCTTTCCATAGAAATAGGATAGTCTTATTCTGTCTTCCATTTGAATCTCCTTCCTGTTTCAGAAGTGCCGTTTCTACACTTCTGAAACATTATAATTATATTTCTACTCTGACTGTACCTGATCTGCACTCCACTGTTCCAATAGCTGAATGATTATATTTTCACGTTCTTTCGTTGAATACTGCGGTGGAAAATATTTATCCAGTTTCTTTGCTGAAAAAGATAACTTTGATTCCTTACTCTTCTTCGGTAATGCATCATTCATTATAGAAATGACACTGAATTGTGTTACATTGGATAAGTTAGGATAATTCTTCAATGCTTCAACCTGTACCGGCTTCAAAAATCCATTTTCCTTAAAATATTCATATACCCATTTCTGTACCTGTTCATCAAGGTATGAAAGATCTACTGCCATTACCAATCCAATTTTCTTATTATCTACATAATCCAATAATTCAGGAACCAATTCTGTAAGCCTAACATATCTTTGTATACTTCTCGCACTGTCACCTACCTGTAATGCTAATTCTTGATCAGATCGTAAATGTGTGCCATTGTGGCACGCATTTTCTTTTGTAGGTCTTCCAGCTGTTCTCTTCAATGCATCAAGTTTCATTTTATATGCAAATGCCTTTTCACTTGGAAGTATTTCTTCCCTCTGAATATTGGCATCCACCATTTTTATAATAGCTTCATCATCAGACATTTCCTTTACGATAGCCGGAATCTTTTTCAATCCCACAATCCTTGCCGCATGTAACCTGCGGTGACCAGAAATCATTTCATAATTTCCGCTCTGATCCGGTCTTACGATCACTGGGTTCAATATGCCATTTTTCCTGATACTATCAACCAGAGTGTCCATCTTTTCATCATCCAGCACCTTAAATGGATGATTCGGAAACGCATGAATTCTTCCAATCTCTATTTCCTGAGTACCGGCAATCTCCGGTACTCCCAATAATTCATCTACTGACTGTAATTTAATCTTTCCTGCTACTCTGCTTGCCATAATTACTCTGCCTCCTTCAATACTTCTTTAGTTAATGCCATATAAGCAAATGCCGCTTTTCCCTTTGGATCATAGGAATAGATGCTTCCACCCTCCACACTGACCTCTGATGCCCTTACTGACATCGGTATCTCTGTTTCAAATACCTTAATTGATGCAGAATAGGTATCATACACCATCAGGGAAATATCCCTGGCATAATTAGTTCTGTTATCAACCATCGTCAAAAGTATTCCTTCAATCTTGAGCTTTGGGTTCAGCTGCTTCTTTACTCTTCCTATTGTCTTGATCAGCTGCTGTAAGCCTTTGACCGGAAGATACGCAGCCTGCACCGGTATCAGTACAGAATCTGCACATGCCAATGCGTTAATTGTCATCATTCCAAGTGAAGGCATACAATCAATTATGATGTAATCATAAAATTCTCTCAGCCTGTCTACCATAGATCTCAGAATCAGTTCCCTGCTCATGGCATTTACCAAAGACACCTCTATCGCTGATAATTCAATGTTGGCTGGGATAAGGTCCACTCCTTCCTTATGGTGTAAGATAGTCTTTTCTATATTCAATTTTTCATCATTCACAATGTTCATCATCAGTGTTGCCAGAGAATACTCCATTTCATCCGGCTCCTCATAACCTAAGCTGATTGTAAGACTTCCTTGTGGATCAGCGTCTATCATAAGCACTTTCTTTCCTTCCTGTGCCAATCCTATTCCTAGATTCACACATGACACTGTTTTACCTACTCCACCTTTTTGATTTGATACTGCTATTACTCTGCACATAATCTGTTCCTCCTTTATTCATCCCAATATTTGTTCATATTTAATTTCAACATTTCCAAGATTTCACGTCTCATCTGCTCTGCCGTATAACTGACAGGGAAAAATCTGTGAAGCTGTTCCGTTTTGAATACTACACGGTCTATCTCTTTTTGCTTAATCTCACTTAGAATATCTTACATATCCCTTACTGTAAGTTTCCCATCTGCGCTCAATTTCTTTATGCGGAGTGCCTGGGATAGTGACGGGGTACACTGTGCAAATTCCATTGCATCCAGCATTTCCTTTTGCTCCTTCTTTTTCAGAAATGACAACTGAACTGCCGGAGTAAATCCCATGCTTCCGTCATCCACCTTTTCAAGCATTTCAGGAATAAGTTCTGTGATTTTGATATACCTCTGAACCTGTTTGGGGCTGTCCCCACATTCCTCTCCAATCAGCTCAATGCTTTTCTTTCCCAAATTATGGTCTACCTGACCACATTTTCTTCTTCCTGCCTTCCTTTTGATTGCTTCATACTTCATTTTGTAAGCAAATGCTTTTTCACTTGGACTGATCATTTCCCGTTGTAAATTTGAATCAACCATAGATACAACCGCTTCATCATCTTTTAATACGCGAATGATCACAGGTACCTTACGATAACCGATCTTTTCAGCTGCAAATTTTCTTCTGTGACCCGATATGATCTCATAAGTTCCATCCTGCCTCGGTCTGACTATCAGAGGATTTAATATTCCATACTTCTTAATGCTCTCCTGTAATTCAATCATCTGACTGTCCGCCTGAACCTTGAATGGATGGTTTACAAATCCCCGAAGTCTTTCCAGCTCAATCTCTACAACTCTTTCATCCCGATCCAGCAATTCCTTCTTTTCTTCCATAGGCAACTTCCTTTCCCTGAACGCACTCGCGATGCTCGCTCGTTGTCACGGCATTCGTCAAAGTCTCAAGCAAGCTTGGACCTTGACTCATTGCTCACGCAAAAAATCCCGTCCAGAATAGATTGTATTTATCTAATCTGAACGGACTCTTCCGACAGGCCTGATATCACAGGCAAGAATATAGTGTTTTATCTCATTGCTTTTCCTAATTTTACACCCCAAAACTCATCCTACACTGTAGTTAATCCCTCTAGGTGACAGACCGGAAAATATGAATCGGTGACAAGCATCCATCCCCGCTGACAAAGTCAGTATTTTCAACCTTGTTTCGCTGACAAATTTGTCACTGAAATTGCAATTCTGCACAAAAAAAGCGGCAATGAAACTATCTTCATTACCGCTAAAAATGAGCGTCTCCTATAGGAATCGAACCTACAATAGAGTCTTAGGAGGACCCCGTTATATCCATTTAACTAAGGAGACAAATGCCGTATTTTCGGGCTTTTCAGCTCTTTTGGCTCCGGCTGCCATATCTATGAATTCAATCACTCTTGTGATGAATTTCCATTGTATCTTATTTTGACATTCAGGTCAATCCCTGTTGGAATCGAACTCTGACTTATCACTTCGCAACTTCCATAAGTCTCAACCATGATTGAACCTTAGGAGGCGCTTGTTATATCCATTTAACTATAGGAACATATGCACAATTGTTAGTATACCGAAATTATTGTTATTTTGCAACATTATTCCTCAGGAAAATTGATATATCCCTGTAGCCAGATGGATCCCTTAAAACGACGTCCCACCTGAGGTTCACCGTAGAGGTCTTTTTCGTTAATGCACACATCAAAAGTCAATTCATTGCACAGAATCGTAAGAATATATACCTTTTCTCCGGTGATATCATTGGTAACCAGGCGAAACTCTGTAATCTCTCCCAGTACGGAGTACTGGTCGCACTCCACACCGTAAGGCATAAAATAGGTGTCCACCAGACTGAAAATATCGTTCTTCTGTATCTTCCGGGAGATGGTGGTATACATATCCATATCTTCAAGTGTCAGTGTCTCAATGGCATCCTCGTCTCCCTGTCTGGCAGCGGCCAGGAGCTTATTACGATTGGCAGAATCTTTTTTCACCCGCAGGACCTGTTCTTCATCCTTTTTTATAGGTAGAAGAATACTGCCCTTCAGAGACAATCCGGATAAGGTAAGTGTAGTACCGCGGATTGGTAATTTTCCGGTGCTTTGTGCCTTAATATAGGGAATACGATTCCGCAGATAAAAAATCAGGGAGATTCCCACCTTGATATCATCGCAGATACCGGCATAGGAATCCTTATCCGCATGGCGTTCCACAGAGACATCTTCATACGAAGTAATGCCGCTTCCCGTCAGATACGGAAAATAGTATTCGTAGATAAACTTATCGTTATCATCAAATTCTCCACAGACAGCCACACCAAAGGTACCGGATTCTGCGGTACCCTTAGTGTGTGTGTGATTTTTGCTGAATTCTCCTAGGAGGATGCCCTCCTGATTCATGGTATATGCACGATGATCGGAATTCATGATCACGTCTGTCAGTAATTCTTTTAATTTCTTTCGGTCCGTATATTCACTGAATCCGATGGCTCTCATATATTTATGCAAAAAATCACCTTCTTTCCATCTGTGTCGTCTATTATAGATGCATTTTTTATGCTTCGCATGGGTGAGCTATTTTATCATTTCTTAGGCAGTACTTTCTCCTTACCACCCATGTAAGGACGCAGAGCTACGGGAATGTTCACGCTGCCATCCTCATTTACATTATTCTCCAGGAATGCGATCAATCCTCTGGGAGAAGCCAGTACGGTATTGTTCAATGTGTGTACCAGATAAGTTCCATTTTCACCCTTGGTACGGATACCCAGACGTCTTGCCTGTGCATCACCCAGGGTAGAACAGGAACCAACTTCGAAGTACTTCTTCTGTCTGGGGCTCCATGCTTCTACGTCACAGGATTTTACTTTCAGATCTGCCAGATCACCACTACAACACTCCAGGGTACGAACGGGTACATCCAGACTGCGGAAGAATTCTACGGTGTAGGACCACATCTTGTTGTACCAATCCATGGAATCCTCAGGCTTACACAGAACTACCATCTCCTGCTTTTCGAACTGGTGTACACGGTATACACCTCTCTCCTCGATGCCGTGGGAACCTACTTCCTTACGGAAGCAGGGGGAATAAGAAGTCATGGTAATGGGCAGGCTCTTCTCTTCTACGATCTGACCCTTGAACTTACCGATCATGGAATGCTCGGAAGTACCGATCAGGTACAGATCCTCTCCTTCAATCTTATACATCATAGCTTCCATTTCTGCAAAGCTCATAACGCCGTTTACTACGCTGCTGCGGATCATGAAAGGAGGAATGCAATAGGTAAATCCCTTATCGATCATGAAGTCTCTTGCATAGCTGATCATTGCAGAATGGATTCTTGCTGCATCACCCATCAGATAATAGAAACCATTACCGCTGGTACGTCCTGCGCTCTCCTTGTCCAGACCGTTCAGACGATCCAGGATATCTGCATGATAAGGAACCTCAAAATCAGGAACTACGGGCTCGCCGAATTTCTCGATCTCTACGTTCTGGCTGTCGTCCTTACCGATAGGCACAGATTCATCAATGATATTGGGAATGACCATCATGATCTTGGTGATCTTCTCCTGCAGTTCGGTTTCGGAAGCCTCCAGTTCAGCCAGACGCTTTGCACCGGCAGCTACTTCTGCTTTCTTGGCTTCTGCCTCTTCCTTTTTGCCCTGACCCATCAGTGCACCTATTTCTTTGGAAATACGGTTTCTGGAAGCACGCAGATCATCTGCTTCCTGCTTTGCCTTTCTGCTCTCGGCATCCAGTGCGATCACCTCATCTACCAGGGAGAGCTTTTCATCCTGGAATTTTTTGCGGATGTTCTCTTTGACCACCTCGGGATTTTCTCTTAAAAATTTAATGTCTATCATGACTTCCTCCATTCTGCCATTCTGATCTGAACAGCATTATTCTAATCCTTTTTCAATATACACATTCAGAACTTTCACAAGATCCAGTATCTTCTCTTCTTTTAATTTCTGTCCGTTTTTATCCCGGATAATCCGGATCACAGGACGATCCTGGAAATCTTTGTTCTGCGATACTACGATTGCTTCTTCTCCGTCACTGGTAAGCACATGGCTTCCGGCGGGGTAGACTGCAGTAAAACTTAAAAACGCGTCTACTATTTTACCATTATATTTTACATTTTTAAAGCTTTTTAAATATTCTACCGCTTCATATACTCTGCTGCGTCTCTGAGCAATACCACAGATCATCTCATCAAAGGCATCACATACCATTACGATCTGGCAAGAGAAAGGAATCTCCGCTTCTTTCAATTTGAGAGGAAAACCAGATCCATCCAGTCTCTCATGATGATACAGAATGATCTTCTTCACCTCATCAGAGATCCAGTCCTCATCCTTGACGGAAGTATATCCGTAGACCGGATGCTTCTTATACTCAGCCAGTGCTTCCGGCTTCATATCCTCCATGGATTTACCTTCGTAATCCAAAGTCGTATATCTGAGTCCGATATCATGTAACAGGCAGCCTACACCTATATCATGAATCACACTTTTATCTACCTTCAGTCGAAGCGCTGTCAGAATTGCCATGGAACTTAAGCTGATGGAATGCTCATAGATATCTGCACTTCTCTCCCGGATGTCAAATACTTTTTCTATGACTTCTTTTTCATCCAGTATATTCGTAATAATCTCATCTGCCGCCTGGGTCAGTCCCTGCAGTTCTTTATTATTCTGATAAGTGTGTCTCTCGAGAATACTTTTTACTTTACTTTTTATTGTTTTTTCTATATCGTTTTTTAGTATTGCTATTTCATTTTCCTGGTCTTCTTTTACATAGACCTCCAGGATACCCATTTCTTCTATTTTAGAAATATACTCTTTTTTTAATACTACGCCTTCCGGAAGAATGATCTGATAATCCCAAGTCATCAATGACTGTGCAAGAATTTCGTTTCCGGTCAGCTCGCTCAGCTTCATTCTCTTCATATGCTACTTCCTCTTTTATTCCCCCATTGCTATGGAAAGTGCTTCTGCTTCCTCAGATCCCAGATCGATCGCACACTGTCCGAGTTTGATCTCCTTGGTATAAGAATAACAACCCTCAGAACTATGAACGGAATTAATAATAAATCCATTATTATTTTCATCCAACAGTGCCAGAGAAAAACTCAACTGTCCGCCCATCTGGTTAAATGCATCGTATTTTACCAGACCCATTTTCTGATAAGCGGATTCCATATTCTTATATAAAGTACGAATATCCTTTTTATTTTTCTCTGTATTTGCCTTGAGGAATTTATTGTCCTCATACAGACCTGCAATATCCTGTTCCAGACTGGTACCGTCTTTACCGGTGAGAAATTTATCCAGTCTCTTTTTTAATTTACTCGTCTTCCGGATCTGCACGATCAACAGAATCAGAAAAATGAGTAACAGCAGGATTGCCACTGCCATTCCGATCAAAAGGTATCCTAAGTCAAATCCACCCAGACCGATCTGATTTAAAAAAGTACTATCTGTCATAATACTCTCCTTTGTATCTCTTCTCTCTACTTGTCTCTCTTATTTATTCAGTACATCCAGGAGTCTGTCCAAATCTTCATGATTATAAAATTCAATTTCGATCTTACCGGATCCTTCTCCCTTAGATGTAACGATTACTTTTCTGCCAAGCTTTTGTTTCAGTTTTTCTTCAATATCCTGGTAGATCACCTGCATGGTTTTGTCATCTACTTTTTTGGGCTTTGCAGGTTTATGTAAATTCTTTACCAGTTTCTCTACATCACGTACGCTCAGCTTTTCATCAAAAATACGCTGTGCCAGATTATACTGTTCTTCCGGATTTTCCACAGCCAGTAATGCTCTCGCATGTCCGGTACTGATCATCTCATCTACCACCATGCGCTGTACTTCTTCGTTCAGTTTCAGAAGTCGGATAGAATTGGTAACCGCTGCACGGCTCTTGGATACTCTCTCTGCCACTTCATCCTGCTTCAGATGAAACTCTGTTAAGAGTCTCTTATATGCCTGTGCTTCTTCAATCGGATTCAGATCTTCGCGCTGGATATTCTCAATCAGGGAAATCTCCACTATCTCCTGTTCCGTATAATTACGGATGATAACCGGAACTTCCTTCAGACCTGCCAGCTTTGCTGCGCGCCATCTTCTCTCACCGGCAATGATTTCGTAATAATCTTTGCGGTTCTGTACCAAAATCGGCTGCAACAGACCAAACTGCTTAATAGAATCTGCCAGCTCCTGCAGAGCATCCTCGTCAAAATTTTTACGAGGCTGTTCTCTGTTAGGCTCTACCTTTGTGATCTTCACAAGGGTCTGCGGTTCTTTTTCCTCTGTTGTCTCTGTCTTTGATTTTACTGTTGTTTCTTTTTTTGTCTTTGTCTCCCCTAATGCATTAGGTATCAGAGAATCCAGACCTTTTCCCAATCCTCTCGCTGCCATACCGTTCTTCTCCTATACTTTCTTACTTGTTTTTAATTACTTCTTCTGCAAGCTGCATGTAAGCTTCTGCTCCGGCAGATTTTGGATCATACATATTAATGGGCATGCCATAACTGGGAGCTTCTGCTAATCTGATATTTCGGGGAATTAATGTATTATACACCTTTTGATTCAGATTTTGTTTTACATTTTCTACCACCTGCATAGACAGATTGGTACGGGAATCATACATAGTGAAAACAACACCATCAATTCTAAGATCCGGATTCAATCTCTCTTTTACCAAATTAATGGTGTGAATCAACTGACTCAATCCTTCCAGCGCATAATATTCGCACTGAATGGGAACCAGCACACTGTCTGCGGTAGTCATGGAATTAATCGTCAACATATTCAGAGAAGGAGGACAATCAATGATAATATAATCATAATCATCCTTAACATAATCCACTTCGTTCTTTAATATAAATTCCTTCTTATCTACTCCGATCAGTTCAATCTCAGCGGCTGCCAGATTTACATTGGAAGGAACTACCGATACATTTTTGATAATATCTGAAATAATACAATCCCTGATGGAACACTCTCCCAGGATCAGTTCATAAATTGTATTTTCCAATTCATTTTTTTCAATACCAAATCCACTGGTAGTATTTCCCTGTGGATCTGTATCGATTACTAATACTTTTTTACCTTTTGCAGCCAGAGATGCAGACAAATTAATGGACGTAGTTGTCTTACCTACGCCACCCTTCTGGTTTGCTATTGCAATAATTCTACCCATACTTTTTTTCACCATGTCTTTCTTATTAATTTATCCGTGCAAACCTCTGGACTGTCTGTCCATATCTTCTACTACAATATCATAGATTTCTCCGAGAGAAGCACAATACTCCAGAACCTTCCAGGGCTCATTGGTATGAAAATGAATCTTGATCAACTCTTCATCTCCTACTGCCAGCAGACAATCACCTTTGAAATGTTCTGTAATGTAATCATTAATTTCATCTTCATCCAGATTGGTACCTTCAATTAATAATTGTGTATCATATTTGAACTCTAACATTATGAAATCCTCCATTCTGTAAATGTGAAACCACTTTATAATAATAGCATGAGCATTTCTATGTTACAAGGTAAAAATGCTACAAAAAATTGATACTTTATACGTATTTATAAGGCGAATACTAGATGTTGTGGCTATTTATTTGTTGTTTTTTCCATAACTATCATGTTTCACACTTCTTTCATAAAATGTTTCACAAATTTAGCCACTATATCTTGGGTAGTAATGTTTCACGTGAAACATTATGTAGTATGCTTTTCTTGTAGACTCATAGAATGTTTCACGTGAAACATTCTATGTAATTAACCCCTATATCTAGTGAATTAATTAATTAAAAAGGATATCTATGTAACTTGTTTTGTTCTACTATCTATGCTAGGATAAAAAAGCTAGGGTTCAATGTGCCAGCAGCACATATTTACGCGGATCGAAGTGGAACAAAAAAACGAGAGTGTGCAGCAAGGACCAATCCGTAGGCATTAAATTCAAAAAAGACATATAATAAAGAGGTATATTAAATGGCTATTGATAAAGTAAGAGAATATTTCAAAACCTATCAGATGGATGATCAAATTTTGGAATTTGAAGTGTCCAGTGCAACCGTAGAATTAGCAGCGGAAGCTTTACACTGTGAAGGAAAACGTATTGCCAAGACAATGTCCTTCTTAGTTGGCGATCAACCGATATTAATAGTAACTGCCGGGGATACAAAAATCGATAATGCAAAATACAAACACTTTTTTGGAACAAAAGCAAAAATGATTCCGGGGGATGAAGTAGAAAATATTATTGGTCATTCCATTGGCGGTGTATGTCCGTTTGCAATTAATGATAATGTGAAAGTATACTTAGACAAATCTTTGAAAAGATTTGAAACTGTATTTCCGGCTGCAGGAAGCTCTAACAGTGCAATTGAATTAACAATCCCTGAATTAGAAAAATACTCAAACTTCCTGCAGTGGGTAGATGTCTGCAAAGAGTGGCAGGACTCTAATATAATTTAATCAGATCATTTTTGATGGCAAACACAGCTGCCTGTGTTCGATCAGAAACATCAATTTTCTTAAAAATATTAGATATATGATTTTTCACTGTTCTCTCACTGATATTCAGAGAAGTTGCAATCTCCTTATTGAACAATCCGTTGGCGACTTCAATAAGTACCTCCAACTCTCTCTTCGTCAAACTGTTGATTTTTTCTTTGTCAATATCTCTGGATACCAGTCGGCTGTTCAATGCCGGTACCAGACTGGGCTGAATATAAGTTTCTCCCTGCATAATACAATTAATGGCATTTTTCAGTTCTGCGGATTCTGCATCTTTCATAATATAACCATCTACACCAATGTCCACAGCCTTCAAAAGATATTCCACTTCATTATGTACCGTCAGTACCAATACTTTAACAGAGATATTTTTCTTCTTAATCTCCTGCAGCACTTCTATTCCTTTCATAACAGGCATGTTAATATCCAGAAGCAGTATATCAGGATGAACCGCAAGTAACTGCTCCATACATTCTACACCATTATTAGCTTCGGCAATCACAGAGATTGTACCGTCAAATTCCAGTAACTGACGGATTCCTTCTCTCATAAGAACATGATCATCTGCTAACATAACTTTTATACTCATATATATCCTCTCTTACTTGTGTATACTATGCTTTATACTGGCTGTCCTTTTTTCAGCTAAAATGTAAATCTAAAGGAATTTTAATATCTATCGTAGTTCCCTGACCAATCACAGAGCTGATCTGAATTGTACCATTTAGCAGAACGACACCCTCGTGGATCAGTGCTAATCCAAAATGACTGTTTGCTTTATCTTCCGCTTCTTCCTTGGTAAATCCCTTACCATTATCTTGTATTAAAATTTCATATTGCTGCTTTGTTTTTTTACAATGGAATAATATCTTGGTAGCCTGTGAATGTTTTTTAATATTCAACAGACATTCCTGAACTACACGATATAAGGTAATACAAAAATAATCATCTGTTTCACATGAAACATCATCGATTTCCACATCCATTATGTAGTCTCTGTCAGCATTCAAAAATTCCAATAATCTTTCAAAGGAAGCCTTTAATCCCAGATCGTCAAATGTCATAGGACGCAGATTAAATATAGTATTTCTGATATCTTCAATGACATTATGCAATCCTTTACTCACAGAATTCAATTCCATCTTTGCTCTGGCAGGATCCTTATCAATATATAAGGAAGCCAGTTCAATCTTATGAACGAAGTGGGCAATATTTTGCAAGGAAGTATCATGAAGCTCAGAAACAATTCTTTTTCTCTCCGTCTCCAAGATTTCAATCATTTTCTTACCATTTTCTGTATTGTAACTACACTCATTCTGTTGTACATTCTTATCAGTGTTCATATATCACCTTGTAGAACATATGTTCTATATTGAAGTATTTCATTACTTTTATTATATGATGCCAGGGTCAAAAGGTCTAATCCCACATGAGCTTGCTCATAGATGGGTGAAAGACCTTAGGACCATCCCCAATATATTCTATTCGTTTTATGACAAAGGCTCTTTGGATGGCAATCCCGCTTTTCTGGGATATTTTGCAGGTGTTGACTTTTCCTTTGTAATAATAAACAGATTCCGATAAATATCCGAATCGGGAAGTGTAAATTCTACCTGTCCGTCCATTTTTCCACCAAGTATCTTCACAGCATGCTGTGCGGCATTCATCTCTTCTGTTATTTTTTCAGATTTATAAGAGATAAATTTGCCGCCGACCTTTACAAAAGGAAGGCAATATTCTGATAATGTGGAAAGATTTGCCACTGCTCTGGATACACAGAGATCGTATTTTTCTCTGCATTTTCCCGGCTTGGCATAATCCTCCGCACGACCATGAATTGTCTCTACACCGGTAAGTCCTAAACCAGAGATCACTTCATTTAAAAAGTTGATTCTCTTATTCAGGGAATCCAGTAAGGTAACCTGAAGATTCGGAAATGCAATCTTCAGTGCAAGCCCCGGAAATCCGGCACCGGTTCCTATATCGATCACTGTTTTTTTCTGTGACACATCGTAAGCTTTGCAGAGAGAAATGCTATCTACAAAATGTTTCTTCATTACTTCATCATACTCGGTAATTGCGGTAAGATTCATTACCTCGTTCCACTCCACCAGCAACTCAAAGTATTTTAGAAATTGCCGGATCTGTTCATCACTTATAGTTACGCCCAGTGCCTTACAGTCATTTTCAAATTGTTCTGTATTATATTCTGCCATGCATTCCTCCGGAGTTCACATTTACTATGATTTTTTTTCATTATAATGTTCCAGGTAAACTAACAATACCGAAATATCTGCCGGAGATACTCCGGAGATACGGGATGCCTGTCCTACGGAAATTGGGCGAAATTCCTTCAGTTTCTGTCTGGCTTCCAGTCGAAGGGAAGGAACTTCATCGTAATCCAGATTTTCCGGAATTATTTTTTTCTCCATCTTGCGATACTGTTCTACCTGACGTTTCTGTCGTATAATATATCCTTCGTATTTAATCTCAATTTCTACCTGTTCCACTACATCTCGAGGAAGCGGTTTTCGTTCCTTATCAATAGGAGCCAGTGCAGCATATCCAAGCTCCGGTCTGCAGATCAGTTCTGCCAGAGTGGCTGCCGTTTTTAAAGTAGAACTTCCGCTCTCTTCCAGAAACTGCTGGATTTCTTTATTAGCACCTACTGAAGTATTTTTCAGTCTCTGAATTTCCTGATCGATAAGTTCTTCTTTTTCAACCAAAGCGTCATACTCCCGCTGTGAGATCAGACCAATTTCATAGCCTTTCTTACGAAGACGCAGATCTGCATTATCCTGACGGAGTAACAGACGATACTCCGCTCTGGAGGTCATCATACGATAAGGCTCTCTATTATCTTTGGTCACCAGATCATCAATCAATACTCCTATATAGCTTTCGGAACGATCCAGGATCAGAGGATCTCTGTGCAAAACAGACATTGCCGCATTGATACCGGCAATCAACCCCTGGGAAGCAGCTTCTTCATATCCGCTGCTTCCGTTAAACTGTCCACCACTGAACAGTCCACTTACATTTGAACTCCAGGGAAGGATTCAATTGTTTTGCATTAATACAGTCATATTCAATAGCATAGGCATTTCTTACGATCTCGCAATGTTCCAGTCCCGGAACAGTACGATACATAGCTAGTTGTACATCTTCAGGAAGAGATGAGGACATACCACCAACGTACATTTCATTCGTGTGCAGTCCCTCCGGCTCAATAAATACCTGATGTCTTTCTTTTTCAGCGAACTTAACCACCTTATCCTCTATGGAAGGACAATATCTGGGACCTGTTCCTTCAATAATACCGGCATAAATAGGAGAACGATCCAGATTATTACGAATGATCTCATGGGTATTCTCATTGGTATAGGTCAGCCAGCAGGAAGCCTGTTCCTTTTGTATGGACTCCGGATCTGTGGAAAAGGAAAAAGGAACTATTCTCTCATCTCCGAACTGTTCTTCCATTTTGGAAAAATCAAGAGACCTCTTATCCATTCTGGCAGGAGTTCCTGTCTTAAAACGACGCATCTCAATGCCCATCTCTTTCAGAGAATCTGTGAGATGATTTGCTGCCTGCAGTCCATTAGGTCCGGTATAAGTAATAGATTCACCGCACAAACATCTCGCACGCAGATAGGTTCCCGTGCACAGTACTACCGCCTTACATTCATAGATGGCTCCTGTAAAGGTTTTGACACCTGTGATCTTTTTTTTATGACCCTCTGTTTCCTCCCAAAGAAGCTCACAGACTTCTGCCTGTTTGATCAACAGATTTTCCTGATTTTCCAACACTTTACGCATGGCTCTGGAATATTCCGCTTTATCCGCCTGTGCACGCAGAGAATGTACGGCAGGTCCCTTGGACACATTCAACATTTTCGACTGAATAAAGGTCTTATCAATATTTTTACCCATCTCTCCTCCGAGAGCATCCAGTTCTCTGACCAGATGTCCCTTAGAAGATCCTCCTACATTAGGATTACAGGGCATTAAAGCAATACTGTCTACGCTCACAGTAAATATAACGGTCTGAAGTCCCAGTCTTGCACAGGCTAAAGCTGCTTCGCATCCGGCGTGACCGGCACCTACTACACATACATCTACTTGTTTCTTTAGTTCCATAGTGTTCTTTCCTTCTACTTGTTACTTACCCATACAAAATTTAGAGAAAATCTCATTAACCACGTCTTCATCCACTTCTTCGCCGATAATTTTACCCAGAGAAGCATAAGCACTTGTCAGATCAATGGAATAGAAATCTTCGGGCATACCGTCTTCGATACTTCTCTCTACAAGCTTGAGACTGCTCAAAGCATCCTGTAATGCTTCCTTGTGTCGCAAATTTGTTACGACCAGCTCATTATTACATTTTAATTCACCTTCAAAAAACATTTCACGGATGGTCTCTTCCAGCTCTTCCATTCCGGAATTATCTGCCGAAGGATCAATGGTAGAAGTACGAAGAATTTTAATATCTTCTATTATATTACCTTTATTTTTAAGTCCTGATAATTTTTCTTTTAATATATCTTCTGTGATCTTATTTTCCAAATCTGATTTATTCAGAAGAATAATTGCTTTTTTTCCATTTAACAGGGATATAATCTCCTGATCATCTTCATCAAAATCTTCAGAAGCATCCACCACATATAAGATCAGATTTGCTTCTGCTGCATACTTTTTGGCACGCTCCACACCGATTTTTTCCACCACATCCTGTGTATCATGGATTCCGGCGGTATCTATCATATTCAGACTGATTCCATGCAGATTGATACTCTCATGCAGAGCATCTCTGGTGGTACCTGCAATCTCCGTAACAATAGCTCTGTCTTCTCCCAGCAACATATTAAGCAGAGATGATTTTCCGGCATTAGGCTTACCTACTATCACGGTGGAGATTCCTTCTTTGATCAGTCTTCCATTATCAGCAGTAGCTAAAAGCTTCGTAATCTCCTGTTGAAAATAGGTAACCTTTGCAGACAACTGCTCCGGATATCCATCAAGACTGATATGTTCCGGATCGTCCAATGCCGACTCAATAAATGCAATCTGATATAAAATATCTTCCCTTAATTTATGAATTTTATCGGAAAGTCTGCCTTTTAACTGGCTTACCGAGGAAGATAACGCATATTCGTTCTGTGAATGAATGACATCAATGACTGCTTCCGCCCGGGACAAGTCAATTCTTCCATTCAAAAATGCTCTCTTAGTGAATTCTCCCGGCTCTGCCATTCTTGCACCGTTTTCAAGTACTGTCTGCAGCACTTTCTGCACTACCAGTACGCCGCCATGACAGTTAATCTCCACAGTATCTTCCGTGGTATAACTTTTTGGTGCCTTCATGACAACTACCATGACTTCATCTATGACATTTTCTTCCTTGTCTACAATATAGCCATAATGCACCGTATGACTCTGTACTTTCGTCAGAATTCTTTTGCCGGATGGTGAACGAAAAATACTATCTGCTATATATATGGCATCACCACCGCTGATTCTAATAATTCCGATTCCGGAATCCGATAAAGCTGTTGCAATCGCAGCGATCGTATCATTTTTGTAAATTTCCATAAGATTACCTATTTCATGTTTCAAACAAATTTATAAATTAAAATAACTATTTATAATAGTTACAATTATACTCCATACAAAGGTCAGTTGTAAATAAAGCCGGTAAATAGAATAAAATTCTAATACCGGCTTTTTGAATACTTTCTGTAACTATTCTCTTACTATCTCTTCAGAGTAATTACAACTCTGCGGAAAGGTTCTTCTCCTTCACTGTGAGTAGTAACATATTTGTCATTCTGTAATGCAGAATGAATAATTCTTCTCTCATAAGGATTCATAGGCTCCAGAGATACGCTTCTCTTGGTTCTCTTAACCTTATAAGCAATGTTCTTGGCAAGATTCTCAAGAGTTTCTTTTCTGCGCTGACGATAATTCTCGGTGTCAACCTTTACATGAATATACTCTTCAGATTCTTTGTTCACCACCAGAGATACCAGGTACTGGAGAGAATCCAGTGTCTGTCCTCTCTTACCGATCAGAACACCCATCTCATTACCGCTTAATTCGATGTCCATGCTCTTCTCTTCGTCGTTGTACTTAATATCAATTACAACTTCCATATTCATTGCCTGGAATACATCGTTTAAGAATACTCTGGCAACTTCTTCTACTGAACTCTTTTTAACAGATGCCTTGATCACAGCAGGCTTTGCTCCGATTCCTAAGAATCCGGAAGAACCTTCTTCTACTACTTCATAATCCAGCTTATCACTGGTAACACCCAGCTTCTGACAAGCCTCTGTAATAGCATCATTGACTGTCTTTGCAGATACTTCGATCATGTCCATATTATTTACCTCCTCAATTATTTAAGGAAACTTTTTATTTACGGCTGTTTTTCTCGTTATAATCTCTGACCATATTAGCCTTAGACATCATACTTCCGGGCTTTGCTTCTTTTACTTCAGAATAGCTGTCAGCAGATACTTCACTATTATCTATTTTAGAAGAAATATTTGCCTTCTTCTGAATATTTTTAGTATTCATGCTTGCATAAGCATTCAGTTTTTCCTGCTGTTCCTTCATTTTTTCAAGCTTTTTCGCACTCTTTGCAGAATTTTTCTTGATGATATCATCAAAATTCATCTTATCAATATGCTTATTGATCACTATCTGCTGGATACTTCTGACAACACTACCTGCAACCCAGTACAGACCCAGACCGGAAGGTAATGTAAAACAGAACCATGCAGACATCAGAGGCATGATCATATTCATGGTCTTCATGGAAGAAGCCATTGCTGCCGCCTGATCATTGCCATTGTTAGAAGAAGTATCCTGCTGAGGCATCAGCTTTACGTTGATCCATTGTGTCAAAGCAGACAGAACAGGAATAGCGATTGCTCCGATTACTAAAAGCCATGCTCCGTTAGCCCATGCTTCCTTCAAAACATAAGAAGGAGAATTACCGATATTCAGTCCTAAAAAATTATTATACTCTTCCAGCTTACTTACCGTATTGGTCACATCTGCTGCAAGAGAAGGGAACTTCTCACTGATACTGGCAAAATCAGCGGTAGATGCCTTGTTCAGACAATCAATGATCGTATTCTGTACATATTCACTGTGAGTACCGGCTACAAAGCCTGCGTTTGTGAACTGCTTACTGTACATAGCAGAATTGCTCAGATTCTGAACCAGCTCCGTTGCACCAGCTGTATCAATAATATTATCTACCAGAGGGAAGAAGGCTTCCTTAACTCTGCCTACATAAGCCGGAATTGCGTAAATTACACGATACAGAGCAAACAGAATAGGCATTTGGATCAACATATACAGACAGCTGCCGGTAGGAGATACTCCGTACTTTGCATATACTGCCTGAATTTCCTGATTCTGTGCCAACTGTGCATCCTGATCCTTACGATTCTTGTACTTTGCCTGAATCGCCTGAATCTCAGGATTCATCTTAGCAGAAAGTTTAGAGAATTTCTGCTGTTTAATGGTAAGAGGCATCATCAACAGGTTAACAACAATTGTAAAAAGGATGATTGCAAGACCGATATTGGGAATACCGATCATATTCAGAACTTCGAAGATTCCTTCCATTATCTTACCCAGAAGCCAGGCTACCTGTCCGATAATGAATGTGGAATTCTGTGTCAAAAGAATACCGTTCATTTATCCTCCTAATAAGCGCCATTATTAAAATTTTACGGTACCGGATCATATCCGCCTTTAGAGAAAGGATTACATCTCAAAATTCTCCAAGCTGCCAGAAGTCCTCCCTTGATCACACCATATTTTTCAATGGCTTCCAGACCATACTGGGAACAACTCGGAATATAAGGACATTTGGTTCCCTTATAAGGCGAAATATATTTCTGATAAAATCTTATCATGGCTATCAATATTTTTTTCATATACGATTCTAATTTAGTCATTATAAAAATAAATCTTTATAATATGATGAAGTTTTGCAAGATGTAACAATGCACTTTCCGCTTCTTCATATCCTATGGAAGCTGCACCGGGTCTTGCAATGATTACCATATCCAAACCACTATTGAATACACTTTCATGTAATCTGTAACTTTCTCTGACCAGTCGCGTAATCCGGTGTCTTACCACACTGTTACCGACTTTTTTACTTACACTGATTCCGATTCTGTTCTTATCAAGGCCATTTTCCTTAACATACATGATAAAGTACTTGTTGGCATAGGATCTGCCATTCTTGTACACAAAACGGAACTGTTCATTTTTCTTTAATGATTCCGAAAACTGCATGCACTCCTCCAACCGTGAAAGTTAAGAGAAAAAAAGGTCACATTGCTGTGACCTATGCGGATAATTTCTTTCTTCCTTTTGCACGTCTTGCTGCTAAAACTTTTCTTCCACCGGGAGTACTCATTCTGGCTCTGAAACCGTGAACCTTGGAATGGGAACGCTTTTTAGGCTGAAATGTCATCTTCATGGAAAGGCACCTCCTTCTCTAAACCTTCTTATATAAAAAGGTAAACATATTTTTCAACAATTGGGCGCATAAAAATACGCCTTCCTTTCGGAAAATAGCATATTGATTGTAATGTAAAAGCCCGTCAATGTCAAGCAAAAATCAATAAAAATGCTGAAAAATCAAGAGAAAACAAGCTTTTCAAAATTCTAAATTTTTTTTAAATTAAGTTATCCACATAGATATACACCATATTTACCCACAAACGAGTTATCCACACCTTGTTGATTATTTGTGGATATTTTAATTTTTTATAGGGATATTCTGTGTAAATCACGTGTAAAAGTGGACAATTATCCCGTAAATGTGGATATTTTGAAATTTCACTTTTTTATCCACATATACACATTAATATCCACAATCCTTGTTTATATATCGAGTTATGAACAACTTTATCAACAGATTGTGGATAACTTTATCCATGCCCTGTTCATAACTTACATTTGAATTATTTGTATTTCTATTATACAATGAAATGGAGTTTCGTAAGCGTCAGCTTACACGGGAGGAAATCAATGGAATCAATCAAAGAAAATTGGACAACTATCAAAGAAGCTGTCAGAAGAGAATACAGTCTTTCTGACATTTCTTATCATACATGGGTAGAACCTTTAGAGTTTCACAATGTAGTAAATGATGTAGTAAGTATCATCATTCCCTCGGATCAGGCACATGCCCTGAATTATATTTCTTCCAAATATAAGAGCTTTTTTCAGGTAACTATCACCGAGATGTTTGATCATCCTTATGATATCAGCTTTATTTTGGAAAAGGATGTAAAGGCGGAAGAGCCTGTAGAAAATGAAATGGCTACTCCAAACCAGATCTACGGTGTTAATTATGAAGATGCCCATCTGAATCCTAAATACAAATTCGACACTTTTGTCGTAGGAAGCAACAATAAATTTGCTCATTCCGCATCTCTCGCTGTTGCAGAATCTCCGGGAGAAGTATACAATCCTCTCTATTTATATGGAGGTCCCGGTCTGGGCAAAACTCATTTGATGCATTCTATCGGACACTTTATATTAGAACAGGATCCGGACAAAAAGGTACTCTACGTCACCAGTGAGGAATTTACGAATGAAGTAATTGAGTCTATTCGTAGTGGTAATGCAGCTTCCATGACCAAGCTGCGTGAAAAGTATCGCAATGTTGATGTACTCATGGTTGATGATGTACAGTTTATTATAGGTAAGGAAAGTACCCAGGAGGAATTCTTCCATACTTTCAATGCCCTGCACGCTGCCCACAAACAGATCATTCTGTCTTCCGATAAGCCTCCTAAGGAAATGGAGACTTTGGATGAGAGATTCCGTTCCCGTTTCGAATGGGGCCTGATTGCAGATATTCAGCCACCCGATTATGAGACCAGAATGGCTATTTTACGGAAAAATGCTGAGACCTATGACCGTCAGATTGATGAAGAGATCATCAAATACATTGCCACGAATATCAAATCCAACATTCGTGAACTGGAAGGTGCTTTTAATAAGATCATTGCTTTTGCCAAATTAAATAAGGTAGATCTGACTCTCTCCCTGGCAGAGGAAGCATTGAAGGATGTTATCTATCCCAACAAGCCCAAGGAGATCACTCCTACTCTCATTATTAATGTAGTAGCAGAGCATTTTGGTGTGAAACCGGAAGATATTACTTCCAAGAAGAGAAATTCCGAATTTGTACAGCCCCGTCAGGTCGTTATGTATCTGTGCAGAGAGTTGACGGATACTTCCTTCACTAATATAGGTAAGCTTTTAGGCAAAAAAGACCACACAACCATCATCCACGGTGTGAATAAAGTGGCAGCAGAGATTCAGACCAACGAGGAACTTCGTAATAAGATAGATATTATCACCAAAAAGATAAATCCCTCCTGATGTGTATATCTCGGGAACAAGATGTGTATTGTTGTTGATAACTGATTTCAGGGCTTCAAGAAGGATAGGATGCGATGTGAATAAGCTAAGAGTTATTCTTAGGTTATTCTGCCAAATCCACGAAGATTTCCATTCCATTTTTCCTTGAAAAATAGTATAATAAGACTAGTTATGCACATATCAACATCCCTTATTAAGGAGACTACGAAATTCTTTTATTATTTTTATACAACGCGTATCCGCGCGTACGCAAATCAACCAGAAAGGAAGTTATGCACACATGAAATTAGTCTGTTCAAAAGCAAATCTTTTAAACGGCGTACAGATCGTATCCAAAGCTGTTCCCAGTAAGACTACAATGTCTATTCTGGAATGTATTTTAGTAGATGCTACTAATGGAGAAATTAAACTTACTGCCAACGACATGGAACTTGGTATTGAGACTACTATCGAGGGACAGATCATAGAAAAAGGTATCATTGCCCTGGATGCAAAGATATTCCTTGAAATTGTGCGTAAACTTCCAGACAGCGATATTACTATTGAGACCGATGCTTCTTTTAAGACAGTAATTACCTGTGAAAAGGCAAAGTTCACAATTATTGGTAAATCCGGCGAAGATTTTTCCTATCTTCCCGCAGTGGAGAGAGATGACAGCATTGTGATCAGTCAGTTTACTTTAAAAGAACTGGTAAGACAGACAATTTTCTCTATCTCTGACAATGATAATAACAAATTAATGACCGGTGAATTGTTTGATATTAACGGAGATGAATTCAAGATCGTGTCTTTGGACGGACACCGTATCTCTATCCGTAAGATTCAGATGAAGAACAGCTATGCTCCGAAAAAGGTAGTGGTACCCGGTAAGACTCTAAATGAAGTAAGTAAGATTTTACCCGGAGATGCAGACAGTGATGTTACAATCTCCTTCACGGAAAAGCACATTGTATTTGAATTCGATAAGACCGTTGTGGTATCCCGTCTGATCGAAGGAGAATATTTCAAGATCGACCAGATGCTTTCCAGCGATTATGAAACGAAAGTAAAGGTCAACAAAAAGGAGTTCTTAAGCTGTATCGACCGTGCTACTCTTCTGGTAAAAGAAGGCGACAAGAAGCCTATTATTGTAAATATCACAGACAACGGAATGGAGCTTAAGATCAATTCCGCTCTGGGAAGCATGAATGAAGAAATTGATATTCAGAAACAGGGTAAGGATCTGATGATAGGATTCAATCCCAAGTTTTTGATCGATGCTCTTCGTGTTATCGATGATGAGGAAGTAGATTTGTACATGGTAAATCCCAAGGCTCCCTGCTTCATCAAAAATATGGAGGAAAGCTATATTTACCTGATCCTTCCCGTGAACTTTACGACAGTAGCTTAGAAATGAGGTTATAGATATGCATACGATCCGTTTGAAGGATGATTATATAAAGCTTGGTCAGGCATTAAAGGCAGCCGGTGTCGTAGAATCCGGCGTAGATGCAAAATTTGCCGTACAGGACGGTCTGGTAAAAGTAAACGGACAGACTGAAACTCAAAGAGGAAAAAAGCTGGTATCCGGAGATAAAGTGGAATATGATGGCGAGACCATCGTAATAGAGTAAGCAGGTTACTATGATCATCAAATCAATAGAATTGGCAGATTACAGGAATTAT
>ENA-ORRW01000805-ORRW01000805.1-human-gut-metagenome-genome-assembly--contig:-NODE-805-length-34010-cov-17.968812_pt1 | contig 34010 bp, 48 predicted proteins | sample MGYA00242183_ERZ509150 | MGnify/ENA primary metagenome ERZ509150 (study PRJEB26280, sample SAMEA2338639) | human gut metagenome | biome: human gut; feature: human-associated habitat; material: faeces... | reverse complement strand
GCGATAAAAGCAACAACAAGTGCGCCTATTAAAATCATTTGTTTTTCATTCAATTCACCACTTCCAATCTGTATAAAATATGCTTTCTTTTGTATTTAATAAGATAGTTAGTTTGTTATCTTCAAGGTATTGCGCTGTGAGGCGGAGGGTATCGCATCAACCAAATTCCATACAAGGTTCGGGTTCAGAAACGATATCTATATCCTCGCACTGCTCCTGAATAGGAACACTTAAAGCTTCCTCAACCGATAATCTGACAGCACTATCCGCAAGCTGATACAGCAATTTCGCCGTATTTACCGACTGTTCACGGGTACGGGCAGTCCGCTTAAGATCACGCAAAACCTCCTGCACACAATCCTGCAAAGCCCTTTGTTTCTGTGCCTTTTTGCCCTTGTCGGTGTAAGGCTTGTACTCATCTTTCAGCTTGAATTTTAACTTTTCAAACATCAGATTTTCGTCCTTTGGTGCAATAAAAAAAGCAGAGCTTGCAAGTGCATACTCAGCCAAATATTTGTATTGTCTGTTTTTAAACGTTGCATAGATCTGCGAGGTCAGCTTATCAGGACGGCATTTCAGATACACAAGTTCGCTAACTTCTTTCAGACATTCTTCCTTTCGCTTATGAGGAACAGCAGGCAAAAATTTCGCTCCGTTTTTTGCCTTTAAATCTTCATTCCAATCTTTAAATTTGGGAGCAAATCGCCGTACATTTTCATAGCCGTTTTCTCTCAAAATATCCCGAAGTCTGTCAACAGCCTCGATTCCGCCCTCATCGTTATCAACGCAGAGAATGACTTCTGACAGGTTAGAATGGTTCTTTAACGCTGTTAAAACGGCATTTTCATACACACCGTTCATTGCAATGTAGCTGTTTTTCTGCCATTCCTGCGGATAGAGTGTAAGAAAACTCATCATATCAATGGGAGCCTCAAACACGAACAGCTTTTCCGACTTGCCAAAGTGGGAAAAGCTGTAACGGGTATCTGAACCCTCGCAGGTAATGCGGAAAGTTTTCCCAAAAGAATTGGTTGAACGCTTGCTTGCCTGACGTGGAACTCCGTTTTCATCAAGCCCTACAAACACTGCATTGTGGTGCTGTTTGTCCTCATAAAGTGTATGCTGCTTTGCAAAATAGCTGATAATTTCGGGTTTAATGAACCGCTGTTTTATGAGGTAGGCAAACACTCTGTGCATATTTTCATTGGATTTGGGAAGCTTGAATTCTTTCGTTTTTTCTTCATGCACAACAGCTTTTGGAGGAGCGTGAGAGAGGAAAGTTATCGTCTGTCCTAACAGTTCCTGAACAGCCGTCTGAAAGTCCATATCATAGAATTCCTGCATGAATTTTATTGCTCCGCCGCCCACTTGATTTTTATGGTCGAACCAAGTCGAGCCACGGAGCGTTATGCTGTCGTGCTTGCCCGAACCGTCGTAGTAAATGAGTTTATGCTCTCTGCCGACACGTTCTAATTTTTCACCCCGCATACGCAAAAACTGCTCCAAGTCTACGAAGTTTGCCATTACTTTTTGTTCTTCTGTAAATGGGATATATGGCATAACTACACCAACCTTTAATACTTGACGTTTTCCGCAAACTTAGCCATAAGCTGCGAAAAACTCTGCCTTTCCATCATATCCGTACCAAGATATGCTCCCGACGCAACAGTCAGCTTGTCCTCACTAAGCACAGCATAAGTTTCGGTGTACCCAAACTGCGTCGCCATACCGTCAGACTTCTGAACAGAGCCGTACTGCTGATATTTTCCTTTTGAATATACATTTGTTGTCATACGATAATTTGACACAAAATCGTCCTCAGTGATACCGCTCATCTGTGCGGAGGTTTGTCCAAAATAGTAATCCCCGAAGTTTTCAAGGATATATTCCATGTCGTAATCAAGCTGTGACTGAGACAGATCTATACACATCACATTCAACATACCGCCGCCGTTTTTACCTTTTAAAGTGACCTTATTCACTCCATTGAAATTATCGGTTTCGTTCTCAAAGGCACAGTCTTTCATCGACTCAGTAACCAATTCGCTTGTATCTGCAAAGCTGATATTTGAATCGAAAAACTCAGCGATAAAGGTATCGGACTTTACCTGTTCATTGTTGACGGTACTTTCGACCTCCGAAGAGACAGCCGAATCCAATACGGACTCGGCTGTTATCGGCGTTGTTGCGGTAGTTTCTGCTGCATTCTGTATTGGCGGACTGATCGTTCCGCAGGCGGTCATTATCATTGCAATTGCCGCTGAAAACATAGCTGAATATATTTTTTTCATACACAAATTCTCCTTTTTAAACGATCGACCAGATATACAACGGAGCAGTCAAAGCAAAGATAAGACAGCCGAAAATGATAGCAATCGGCGTCCACTCCAACTGCCCGTGTTTGCGGTAATCCAAGTATGCCAGCGTTATCTTAACAAACAGCAAAACCGCCAATATCACGTCGATCACGGGAAACACAACATTGTTTACAACCGAAACCACCTGCGATCTTGCAGTGGTCCAAGTGCTTTGCACAGCTCCTGCAACATCGCCCGATGCATAAGCGGTTAGCGACATCATCGCAGCAAAGCACATGGCGCTTGCGACTGCGATCAATTTCTTTTTAGATCTCATTTCACATCATCCTTTCTCTGTTCCTTATCGTTTCTCTTGCATATGACCATACCGAAAGCCATAATAACCGCTGCGGCTACGAGATAAAGCTCAGCACTATTGTCTGCGGATACACCTGTATTAGGAGTATCTATTGTGACTGTAGGAGGAATTTCAAGATCAGGCGTATGCTCATCGTACATAACGACCTCGGTTACACTTCCGTCAGTATTCACAGTAAACTTTATCTCGCTTGCAATCTCATAACCGTCGGGAGCGATCGTTTCACGGAGCGTGTACTCCTTGCCTGCAATCAGCTTGCCCTCGATAAAGTGAGCCTCGTCTGTTGATACCCATTCCGTGGCAACATTTCCGTCCTCGTCAATAATCTGAAGCGTTGCGCCGGGGAGCTCCTCACCTGTAGTAATATCCTGCTTGGAAATTCTGACTTTTGTAGATTTATTCACAGCTTTAATTTCTATGACTTCGCCGTCCTCAGAAATTGTCACAGGGTAGCTTTCATCGCTGAGAATATATCCTGTGGGAGCTTCGATTTCCCTGACGATATACTCGCCGTATGGGATCTTGTCAAATTCAAAGTGTCCGTTTTCATCGGAAACAGCGGTCATATATGCGTTGTCAGCAGTAAACTCAGCAGTATCAACAGCAAACAGTCCGAACAAAGCATTTTCAAGAGATTTCTCGTTTTCATCAACCTTTTTACCGCTGATTTTTCCACGTTTTAAAGCATTCTTAAACTCGCCGCAATCAACAGTAACAGTAGTTACTTCCTGTCCCATATACTCGAAGTTTACAAGGTACTTTTTACCGTTCAGAACATAATGCTCATCGGTTGCAATTTCCTGAACGTAATACTTGCCGAAAGGCAGAGCAGTATCAAACTTTGCGGACATATTTTCAGCAAGACTTATTTCAGAAATCAGTCCGTCAGCAGGAATTACCGAGCCGTCAGCGGCGGTAATATTCTCGGCTGCGAACAGTCCGAAACGAACTCTGGTATATTCATCGGAGTTACCGATGTTAAATAACTCGTCCTTTTCCATGACCTTAGAAAGTGAAATTTCTACACCCTGATAATCGTTGACAAATGACGTATTTACGGTATCACGAACAGCAATTTCCTGTCCTGCATAGGTCAGTTCAACAAACTGAGATTCTGCGTTAAGAGCATAGCCGTCAGGGGCAGTAATTTCTCTGACTTCATACTTGCCAAGATACAAAAGGTCTGTTTCTGCATATCCGTTTTCATCGGTCGTGATCTCAGCTACAACATCGCCGGCATTTGCTCTGATCGTGCCGTCAAGCGTCACAATATCTTCTACTGCGATAATCTGAAATACTGCACCGGACAGATTTCCGCTTGCAAAAACGGGAGTATAGGCGGTCTGCCCACTTTCGTGAACCTCGCCGTTTTCATCGATATATATTGCGCTGCCAAGAGCAGTTACGCTTGCAAAAACATTGCCTGTTTTCTGAACAGAAATTTTGCCCTTCTGTGCGGTATTTGTTTTCTCCACAACTACGGTCTCTACTGAGCCGTCAATTGTAAATGGAACAGGATTTTTATCAAGGACATAACCCTCCGCCGACTGCACTTCGTGAAGCTCGTAATCGCCGTAAACAAGCTCGTTCGGGAGCATAAGAGAACCGCTTTCATCGGTGTAAAATGTGTTGAGAATCATTTCTGAGGGATAGTTGATTTCCTGCGAAACATATTCGGAATTTGCACAGTCCCAAACCTTGAAGCCGATGCCCGAAACGGGAATTATATTGCCTGTTTCAGCGTCCTTTTTCACGATTTTAACAAAGGATTTTTTTACTGCGTCATTGAGCAAATAGAAATATTCTTTTTCGTTTTCGCTGATATTGACTTCAAAGTCCTCCATCTGTTCGGTATTTTCCAAACCCTTAATTTGATGAACGACATAGATTCCGTAAGGGAGCATTTTAGTCTGTGCATAGCCGTTTTCATCGCATACGAGGTAGTCTTTTTCGCTGTCATTTGCAGCTTCATAAGAGCCTGATGACTTGAGATAAACCTCAAACTCTGCACCGACTTCGGGAGTTTCGATCTGCGTTGAGCCGTCATCGGAATGCTTGATTATGCTGATTTTTCCCTTGAGAACGTCCTCGGTCACTGTCATAGAAATGGGGTTATGCTCAATGGAATAATTCTCAGTTTCTGCACCAACCGGGTACACAGTTTCATCAAGCAGATATCCCTCGCTTGGTGAAATTTCCTGAACAGTGTAGTTTCCGCAGACATACTCCTTTGTCTTGAAATATCCGTTTTCATCGGTTGTGTAGGTGTCCACCAGCTCGCCGTTACGGTAAATGCCGTAAACTGCACCTGAAAGAGTACCGTCGCCCTGAGCGGAAGCTGTTTCGGAATCCTGCTTTGTTACTTGGGCGGTAAACTTTTTGAGAACGTTCTTAAAGGTCTTGGTTGTGGTTGCGTCAGCTGTCAAAGTAACCGTCTGACTGGCAGGAACAACATACTTTACGGGAACGTTTTTTTCAGAAATCGTGTAAACAATTTTCTGATTGTTACTGTCGTATACGGGGATATCGGAAAGAATTGCAACACCGTCAGAACCTGTTTTTATGCTGTAAGTCTTGCCGTTACCTGTTACAGTAAATTCTCTGCCGCCGTTCTGATTATCCTCAGACTGCTTGTTGATCTTAATAGAACCTGTTTTGAGTTCGTTGTTGAACTTTACATTGACAGTCAGATCAACGTCGCCGTCGGTAAGCTTGACATTCTTCGCCTTGGGAGTTTCATATCTCGTATCTACGTTGATTTCGGATATGGTATATGAAATTGCTTTTTTACTTGTAAGATCGTATACGTTAAGACCTTTAAACTCCGCAATTCCGCTTGAATTTGTCTTTGCCGTCTTGGAGTGAGATTTTCCGTTCTGAGTCCATGTTACTCTAAATTCACGCTGACCGATTATACCATCCTCGGCAGTTTTATTGATTATGATGTTTCCTTTAAGATAATCCTCGGTAACATTTACGTTTTCATTTGCATTAAGTGCAAATACTTCAGTTGATAGGCTGTAGCCTGTAGGTGCTTTGATTTCTTTAACATAATACTGCTTATTCGGAAGTTCAATCGAGCCGCTTCCGTTTTTATCGATTTTGATTTCTCCTGCTTTGTTTTTGCAAGCTTTATCAGTGTATACGCCGTAAATAGCCTGTGAACCGTCAATAGGACTGATACCATTGATCTTTACGGTATTATCAGCTTTATAGACTTTTGTAATAGTAAATTTCACATCTTTGGATGTGATCCTGAACGCCGACATATTCATGACAGTCGCAGTTTTACCGTCGGTCTTGTTATTGATAACAACACCCTCAGAGCCGTTAGCCTCGATTCTCCAATGCTTGCCGCCGTCGCCTTTTCCGTCACCTACTGTTTTGGAATTGATAAGACTTTCTGAAACGCCGATAGATTTCAGGTAAGACACTACATCTGAACGGCTGTTAAATTCGCCCATGTAAATCCACGCATGATCTTCGCCATATGGATTCTGAGCCACCACTACAGAACCGGGCGTAATAGTCGAACCGTTGGAACACTCCCAGTATGGACGGTCTGTGGTCTTGATGTTTTTCTTTTCAACATCGACCTTGGAAGTTTTACCGCCGTAGCTGATAGTGCAGTTGTCGTTGACCGTCAGCCAGTGATCGGTATCCACAGGAACGGGGTTGTTCCAAGAAAATCCCGAAGTCTTGTATCCAAGCTGCGTCAGCGTATAGTACACAAGTCCCGAACAGTCGATGCCGAGATTATTTATCGTCTGCACCGACAGAGGAGTATACTGTCCCTGATTGTATGCGTACCAGTACCCCTTATTCCCAAATGTATACGGTGTTCCGAGCAAAGTTGCCGCCTTTGCGATCACCGTATCGGAAGACGGAAACGCAGAGTTTTCGGTCGAAGTACTTGCGGCATTTGCTGTTATCGCTCCGCTCACAGATGAACCGAGCATAGAAAAAGCGCAGAGGCCTGCCATAAACCCTGCGCCAAGCTTCTTTAATATTTTGGATTTTTTAAACATAAAATGCATTTCTCCTTTGATTTTAAATTACAACACTTTACTTTTTATTACATCGTTATTTCCGGCTCAGGTTCATCCGCCATTTCCTCATCGGGAGTATTTTCTACCTCAATTTCCGTAGCCTGCATTTGCTCCAATACGATAATGGGAGTTTCAAACATTTCGGAATATTTCTTGATCTGATCATCGGTAAGTGAACAGCTGTCCCATTCGCCGTATTCGTTCATATAATTTCCTGAAACAAAGAAAGTTCCATGTACAAGAACATTTCCCACAATACGATTAGGCTGTGAACCATTAAGCAGGAATTCATCGTTGCACCAAGCAATCGCAGTTTCTTTCGGCTCAAAATATATAGGTTCGATACACCCTCCGACTATTGCCTGCATATCGTGAATATCATCGCCGATTTCCTTTTCATACGGCGCTTTTTCAGGCTCAATAACAAGTATTTTCATTTACAAAACCTCCTCATCTTCATTGCAATAATCCCACAGCGGACAATCTCCACAATCATCGTACATAGCGCAAGTCCTCTCTATTTCTTCCTCCGAGATTCCGCAGTCGGGACGTTCTCTTTCAGGAGCATTGCGCCATATCGTAAGCGTCACTCCGCTATCATCACACTCCGTTTCTATGCTTACGGGATCGCCGTTTTCATCAAAAAGCCCCGAAAATACGGTAGTTCCGTTGGTTGTGAGTACCTGTGCAAAAATAATCTTTCTCATAAAATTATACCTCCAAATTGTCTGTTTCATCGTCAAACAGCGAAAGCTGGCGAACCGCCTGTAATCTCTCGCTTGTATCGTAATTGGATATGAGCAGCTCCGCATACTGACAGCCGCCGTCGTATCTCTGCGCCAGATTATTCAGTCTGCTGATCTCCTCAATGTGAATATTAGGCTTATCCCATATCTCACGGATTTCTGGACAGTCATTGTAGGAAACAAGAAATTTGCCCTTGATATCCATTAGCGAATCCCTGAGCCTAATATGATCCTTGGTTTTAAAACCAACGTCTTTGTAGTAGTTTTCGGTTGCAAAGTACGGTGGATCGCAATAAAAAAAGCTGACAGGGCGGTCGTACTGCCGTATCAGTTTTTCAAAGTCTTTATTCTCAACTACTACCTTCTGCAATCTCCTTGCTGCCAAGTCTATCATCGGGAAATCCGACCATATTGAATGCGGCTGACTGCCGAAGCTGTCAAGTCCACTTGCGTAGCTGTAACGGATAAGCTGATAAAACTTCGCCGCCCTGTCAACATCACGAAATCTGCTGAACAGACCTCGCTTATGAAGACTAGCAATCCAGTCGAAATCTTCACGAGAATCGAGGACATAACGAAGCTTGTACTTCAGCTTATTCGGGTTATCCCTGACACAGCGATAAAGATTTGCAAGATTTCCGTTAAAATCGTTGTATACCTCAAAATCCATACCGGGCGGTTTATGGAATAAAACCCAGCCTGCACCTCCGAAAACCTCGATATATCGTTCATAGTAAGGCGGAAATCTTGCAAGTACTGCGTCACGCAATGCCTTTTTACCGCCTAACCATGACATAAAACTGTTCATGAAATTCCTTTCCGTCGTTTAAAGCCAATGACAGAAAGAAAGTCGCTTTGCTAATTACAGAAGTTTTCTGTCATTGGCAAAACGACTTTAGTTGTTATTTAATTGTGTTTACTTCAACCCTTGATTATAGGGTCAACATATGAAAAAATAATACGTTTCTGTTCAAGATAGCCGTCAGCTTTATTGACCTCGTTACACAGCTCCTTGTACTGCCTTTCCGAAAGTACGGGCTTTGTGGCTCTCAGCATTGCTGGAATACTGCCGAGGCAGAACTTGAAGTCCACTTTAGCTTTAATTCTGTTTGTGTGCATTATCCCATCTCCTTGCCATAATATTTTCTCAGCAGAGTGATCACAAATCTTTGCCCTTTTCCTGTCACAAACGTCTGCTGATAGGTCTTTGTCATAGTCGGAGTTTCAAAAACCGACTCCTTTACGGAAAAATATCTTCGGTCGATAAACGCCTGATAGGGGAGATTATTCGCCATAAGAACGCCTTTTCCTTTGAGCCAGCCGTAAAGCTTGTTTCTGCCGACGGGGATATTTTCTGCTCTCGCAAGCTTTGCCATTGCGTTCATGTCGATAAGATTATCGGTATTTGACACCTGATTTGCAAACTCCACCAGTGGCTGATCGTGACGGATACGCTCGTTCAGCTTTCCTATGATCGTCATTTGAATTCGGAACAGGTCACGGTACGGCTCGTCGAGAAACGGGAGGTAGTTTTCTATAAACATTTCTTCGTTGCTGACGTAGCCGCCTGTTCTCCTCAAAGTTGGTAAAATCGTGGCTGTGACCCAACGCCTGAATTCTTTGGCTCTCGGAAGCTTGCTTGAAAGTACCAGACTGTAAAGTCCGCTTTCGTTAATTATCATCGTATTCTGAGTACCCGTAGAACACCCGCCCTGAATCGGGGCGAGTGCCTTATCTTCGTTGTCAACATGAGCGTTAATCGCATTTCTTGGCTTAGAATATCCAAGGCATTCCGCAACATCTTTGCCTACAAACCACGGTTCACCGTCTTTTACGACCGTTCTCACTTTGCCGAATTCCTCGTTTTCAAAGATTTTAATTACCTGTTCCATTTGCGTTTTCCTCCTCGTCAAATTTCAGTAAATTTCTTGCAATAGCTTCAACCACATTTACCGTAATTGAATTTCCTGCCTGCTTGTAAAGCTGTGCGTCGGACATACCTGCTTCAGCGACTTTTTCAAACTGCTCTTTTGTAAATCCCTGCAATTTCCAGCACTCCACAGGCATAAGCCTGCGGATTCTGCCTTTGTGTACTATTCCGTGTCTGTCCGTAACCGTGAGCGTAAACATCGGTTCATTAGGTTCTTTTATTCTGCGACCGTTCTGTCGGGTAGTTTCCTTAAATGGGTTGATTATCGCCCTAGGAGCTTCTTCAAGCACTCCCGAACGTTCGCCTTTGTGAGTTTCGTTTGTTACTCCCAAATCCATTCTTGTATGCAGACATCGGGCATTTTCTGTAATCTGCGGATTTTCGTTCAAATCACAAAAAACAGCGGAATGTTCTCCTCTATGATGAGATACTCCGCTGTTCTGACGTGCGGTAACACATCTTGCAATGTCTGTCATCTGAGGATCGGGATTGCAGTCTATGAAATAAAGTCCCGTTTTACCGCCCATGCCGCCCGAACCGCTGCATTGCGTAACAGCCGTGCCGTCTGTGGAATAAACTCTCGAACCCTGACTGCCGCCTATCAGCTGTTCAGGTTTTCTTTTTTCGCAATTTTCCTCATCATTTCCTCCGAAAGCCAGTATTTCTGAGGGACATTTGTCTCCAAGATATCCGATAAGGAACAGCCTTCTTCTTGACTGCGGTATTCCGAATCCGGCAGAGTTAAGCACGCGCCAGCACATACTATACCCCAGTTCAGAAATCTTTTCAAGGATGATTCTGAAACATTCCCCCTGCGATATACCAAGCAGGTTGGGTACGTTTTCAGCGATAAAGTAACGGGGGCGCTTGGCTTCAAGGATTTGGATATAGTTAAAAAACAGGTTTCCTCTATCGTCCTCAAAAGCGAGTCTGCGCCCCGCGACACTGAACGATTGGCAGCACGGGCCTCCAACGAGCAGATCAAAATCCGGCATATTTCCGTAATCGATTTTTGTGATGTCCTCATAAAAAATTTCCCCCTTTGTGTCATACAGCGTTCTGTAGGCTTTCTGTGCGAATCTGTCAATTTCACACCATCCGACGCACTCAAACCCGCCTACTTTTTCAAAAGCCGAACGGAACGCTCCTATTCCTGCAAACGCTTCGAAATATTTTATCATTTATCACCGTTCCTTTCCTTTTTGTAATAAAAAAACGGCTAAGTCTTTTTCAAAACTTAACCGTTACATTGACATTTCCATTTCTTCAGATTCTTCAATATCCTCTGTTTCTGTGATTTCTTCGCACTCAATATTTTCCTCTGTTTGCTTATCAATCTGACTCTGTTCCTGAGCGATTTTATGGAACTTATCCACATCGGGGATAACCCCAAGCGTTCTTCCGTTATCAAATTTACAGTGCAGAGTACCCGCATCGTCCACAAATTGAACTATGCCTTTAGTACCTGGTGGAATCGGACGGGGATCGTTATCCATACTGTCAAGGCATATCCGAGTTCCTTCGGGATATCTCTGCCTGAGCATTTCTACCTTCTTTTCGTTGTAAATCATATAACACCTCACATCGTCATTCCCATATCGGGTTCTTCGGTCATGTCCTCGGTCTGACTGCTGTTCATTTTTTACTTGATCACCTCCAGTCGTTTTAGATTCCCTTTTTATAGTATATTTGTTATCAAGCCTCCTTTGAAATAAAAAAAGGCCGCTTTGTCGTTTATCACATTTCGTGATATTTGACAAAACAGCCTTCTAAACTTTGTGAATGTTTTTTCATAAAAAAAAGCAAGCCGGGAGCGAAATCTGCTCAAAGCTTGCCGTTTTATTTGACAATATTCATTTGTCGAGGGTTCAAATCCTTCCGGTCGGTGAAAATCATGAAAAAGCATCCATGGTTTTACACTAAAAATTTTCGACTGAAAAGCATGAAAAAAGCCCGTAAATACGGGCTTTCTAAGGTGAGTATCCATTTGGTATCACCAATATGGTTGCGGGAGCTGGATTTGAACCAACGACCTTCGGGTTATGAGAACTGACAAGCGGTGAACGGCATGAGTGAAGCCCCTCGCAAGAGCAACTATAATCCCCGTGGAGAAGTGATAAGCAACGAGGGAAAACTACTCACGGAAGCAGGCACAAGCCCTCACATGGAGCGACAAGCGACACAAGGCAAGCTCCACAAGAGCAAAAAGAAAAAACACGGAAAAAGAAAACAAAAAACACAAACAGCGGACAAAACCACAAAGAAAAAGCCCCGAGGAAAGCAGCGCATATTCTAAGAGAAAAAGAAAAAAAGCGAAGCGCTATCTATGTGGGAAATCCATCATGCGAGCGGCTAGGGGGTGAATTTTTGGGGTGTTGGAAGTGTTGGAAATGTTGGGAGTGTTGGAAAATCTATGATTTTTCAACACTCTCAATGTTTTCAATGCTTTCAATGCTCCAAAAAGAGGGGAACGCCGCTCAAGAATCCCCCTTTATTGCGAACGCAGTTCGCACCAAACACAGCGCAGGGAGCGCACAAGTTCCACAAGGGAGAAACAGCACGGCAGGGGCGACAGCACAGTGCAGGGGGAGCGCACAAACTCCACAAGGGAGAAACAGCACGGCAGGGGCGACAGCACAGCACAGGGGGAGCGCACAAACTCCACAAGGGAGAAACAGCACGGCAGGGGCGACAGCACAGCGCAGGGGGAGCGCACAAACTCCACGAGGGCGACACAGCACGGCAAGGGGCGACAGCACAGTGCAGAAAAGCGCACAAGCTCCGCAGGACGGCAAGAGCGACAGCTCAGGAAAGCAGGAACGAGGGCGGCAGGCTCTCAGAAGTTGCGGCTTTGGCGGTCGTTGTTCTGAAAACCTATAATCAAGTTGTCATTGAGCGTTGCAAGGTATGCGTTGACCTGCTCCAGTTCCTTGCGCATTTCACGTGCTTCAAACCATGTTCCAATGATTGATATGATTATCAGTATAAATACGATTAGCCCGGCTATAAACCAAAATGTTAAGGTTGTTAATATCGCTTCCATTTACTTTTCCTCCTTGATTTTGATAACAGCTTTAGGGCTGTTTTTCTGTGTTATGTTGTATTTTCCGTTGCTTTGCTCCTTGTATCCTCTGCCGCGCTTGTCATTTGTCAATCCTGCTATATAGTCAATGCTCACATCATAAAAAAGCGCAAGCTTTATTACTCTTTCAAATGGGATTGGTCTTACGCCGTTTTCATACTTGGCATAATATGATTGCTCTGTCCCTAGTATTCTTGCCACATCTTCTTGGCTTAAATCTTTGTCCTCTCTGAGGTCTTTCAACCTTGGATAATAATTTGTACTAATTTTTGTCACTCCTTTGTTGTTACACTTTTGGTAATTTATCATAATTTAATCGCCTTAATTTTGTTTAAGTAAACAAATTATATCACAAGTGACCTTAAAAGTCTTGACAATAGGCTATATATGACCTATAATGCTAATTGTAGGTTACATATGACCTAAACGCAAAGTAAAGGTGAGCGGATAACCTCAACCGCAGAAAGGAAAAAACATGAGAGGAATACTTATAGGAGCAATCCACAAGAAAGGCACATTTACGGACGATAACGGAAAATCAATCGACTATGACAACTTGGTTTTGCAGGTGCAGAAGCCTATAGAAAACAAACTTGCGGACGATTCAAACTTCGTTCAGGGCGTGGGCTACACTATCGCCAATGATTGCAAGTGTGCTTGGAGCGAAAGAGGAAACGTGTTCGGTAAAGATGTGTCTATGAAAGATATCGGAGAACTTGTCGGAACGGAAATCCAGTATTTCTACAATGATAAGAAAAAGCTTGAGGCTGTAATAATTTAAGGGGGCTTGAAAATGACAGTCTATGCACTTTACTTCTGCTTGGTAGTGGCACTTGCCCTGTTTTATTGCCTTACTCGTTGTTTCAAGGCTATTGATAAAAAGAATAAGGAAATATCTAAGTTGCAGTTCCGTGTTAAGGAACTGGAACGGCAGGCTCAGGGAATTGAGGTCGTGGACGTTGAATGATGTCACTTCTTCACAAATTGATGTATCGTCTGTTTCTACCTCTGAGCAGACTGATGAATATACTATGTCGGCTGTTATCGAAAATCAGCACACTATAATCAATAATCAAAATATTACAATTTCATATTTAGGCACTATATGCTTTTTGATAACAATATCTATCGGTATTTATCTTGTCATCAAGTTTGGCAAGTGGATATATAGCTTAATTAATTAAGAAAGGAGAATGTGTTAATGAATCCTGTTTCTACAACTGCAGAAGGTGGCAATACTCTCGTAAATGTCGGTGAAGTTATGACACAGTTCGCTAACTCTGCTATTCAGGGCATTTCCGATTCTATCGTCGCTCTTATCCCTGTGATAACTCTGACAACTGTAATCGGCATTGCTATCAGAATGTTCAAAAAGTACGTAAAGGCGTAAGCCTGACAGCAACGAGGGCAGTTCATTCAGTGAACTGCCCTTTTATTATGCTAATTTTTAAGGGGGAATTATGATAAATAGAAAACTTAAAGCAACGCTGTCATTAGTGCTTGCACTTATCGTGATGTGTTCGGCTTGTGTGGTGCCTGTGTTTGCACTTGATGATGTAAGCGGTGGGGGTGTTTCAGGTAATGTTATTTATGTGAAACGTTTTTCGCAACTGCTCGAATTTGCTAATGAAAATGGTATTGATGTTGAAAATTCTCATTATATCATGACGTATTCTGGGGATAGTTCAAAATATTATTGGTGGTATTACATTTTCTTTATTCCTGATGATATTTTGGTTAATGATACATTAATTCTTACACATGGTCGCTATTCATCATCTTTTACTCAATCATTTATTGTAGCGCGTATACCGAACTATGGTAACTCTGACATAGATGATTTAGAATATCGTGCTAATGTTGATGTATCTTCTTTTTCTTTATATGTTGATGATGATGAACAATCACATTCTAATCTTAATCACATTTATGCTACAAATGTTAACATTACCAATAATGGAGATAAACTTGATGTATCAAGTCCATTTGCGAAACCATATAAAGCTTCTATTACTTATGATGATGATAGCAAAAACTTTTTGTTTAATTTTGAACCGAAAAATGATAATGATGTATACAACGTAAATATTGCCGTGTCTAATCAATCAGAATGGAATTATCCTAACTCTGATGGGTGGTACTATCTCCCTATGGACACTTCGGGAGATTTCACGAAAGAAAATCCTTTGCATGGCTCAATCCCTCTGAATGTTATGCGTGACGGCATTATGCGGTATAACAGCAACAAAGATATTGAAAATACGGGCAAGCTTTATTTCTTCTTGATAGCGGCTAAGGGCAAGGGTGATGAAGCGTTATATAAGGATAGATTTTGCGCCGCAAGTTATGAATATAGTCTTGTTGATACTGTAGATAGTCACAAGAAAGAGCCGTTTGATGAAAAGAAAGATTATGAAAACTTTCCGTCTTTGTCTGATTATATAGATACTGATTTTCCTGATATAAGAGATTACGTTAACTTTGATATGTTTCAAGACTTGGACGGCATATCGGACTTTTTAAAGGCGGTTGTTGAATTTCTGTGGAACGCTTTCACAGGCTTCTTCCGTTGGCTGTGGGCGGCTCTGAAATTTGTATTCTTCAACTTCTTAGGCATTTTTGAATGGCTCGGCAAGTGTTTGTGGACTATTGTTAAAAATATCGGCATTGCACTGTATAATCTCGTGGTCGACTTGAAGAAGCTCGTGACCTATCTTTTTGTACCTAACTCAAAAGATTTGAATGTGGCTATAGAAAGCAAATTTCCTGCTTATGCCAAGTTGAGAAAAGCTTTTCAGCAGGGTAAGCAATCATCATCAAATTCAGTTACGTTTACACTTTTCGGAAAGGACTTTGATTTTAATATGAACTCCGCTCCGAACGAGCTTAAGAGTGCGCTGTTCAATGCTTCAACTATAGCAATGTACGCTATCTGTATCTATGCGACAATTAAGGCTTTGTTCCGTTGCTTCGGAATACAGCTTCATGAATCAAGTGAAAGTGAGGGAGAATAATGATAACTGCGAAAATAGTAGAGCTGTTCTTTAGTCTGCCGTTCTTTAAGTCATTCTCAATAAGTGATGAAGCTTATTCAGCTCTTAGGGATATGATTTCTTTTCTGTATCAGCTTGACCAATTCTTAAATCTTGAATTGATGTTTGAGAGCATTTTCTTTGTTCTCGGACTTCTGCTTGTATCTGCACTTGTGAACTTTGTAAGGGGGCTTTTATAATGTGGTCGGCATTTGCTAATATCAATTGGAAAGCTATGCTTATACCTCTCGCCTTGGGAAGCGTTGTGGTGGGTGTTATCGTGCTTCTTATGCTGTTTGGTACTCCTGTGCTTCATGCGTTCCCTCTATCGGTAAAGGACACTTTCAAGACTATTAGAAAGCGGCTTAAAGGTGAAGAAGTTCCGTTCAATATGTATGGGCTGTATCTCTATAACGGCTTAGGCGGTCGAGGTAAAACTATAAGCATGGTGAAACGTGCGCAAGAGGTCAAGAGTAGATTTCCGAAAGTGCTTATCTGTGCTAACTTTCATACTGAAGTGGCTGACAGATTTTTTGATTGTTGGGAAGATATCTTGAACGTTGAGAATATTGACGAAAACGGTGTTAATCAAGGCGTGCTGTTTCTGTTCGATGAAATGCACCTGACTCTTAATTCTCAATCATGGAAAGATGCTCCGGACGAGCTTCTCGAATATATCTCACTGCAACGGCATTTACACAAGTGTATATGGGGGTCGGCTCAGGAGTGGAAAAGGTGTACAAAAATAATTCGTGAGCAGGTCAATTATATCATAGATTGTAAGGCGTATTTTAATTCACGTCTTATCGTCAATAAGTGCTATACAAAAGAAAACTATCTCATTAACGGAGAGCAGGGCAGTGCAGGAACAAGGAAACGTCCGAAAGAATGGAAAGAAACTTTCTGTGCTACTGATGAATTAAGGTCGCTTTATGACACGGAAGAAATCGTTAAGGGGCTGAAAATCGGGCGCACAACTGAGCAAGAGAAAATAGCAAGCAGAATTTTAAAAGCTATGCAAGATTGATTCAGCCACGTGCGCACGCTCCTGCGTGCGCCGTGGCGAACAGCTTGCAAGCTTAGAAATTTGCGGTTATATACTTGATAATAACCGCAAATTTCCGTCAAAAACTAAAATGGCGGTGGGAAAATGGCAAATTTTTATGATTTACCCCCTGAGGTCGTTTTAAAAAATACTAAAACAAAAATCTATGCTGACGGCTCTTCGACAACAACTTATTGCAACAATTACATATTCGTTGATAAAAACCTTAAAGAGTATCAGCAAAATCAGAAAATATTACAGCTTAAACGAAAATGGGAGAAATTTGAGAAATCTCAGCAGGAAGAAGATACTCAAACAGATATGTTTGATATAATCAAAAAACCTGCAAAGGTTTCAAAAGAGGAAAGAGGGGAACGGACGGATATATTAAAGCGTGCAAAAGACAAGGTCTTTGATATAGCCTTTTCAAATGAGTGGGCGTATTTTCTCACTATCACTTTCAATGGTAGTGAATACGATTTTTCTAATGCTGATTTTGTTAAGAAAAAACTTAGGCGGTGGCTTGAAAATCAGGTCAAGCGGAAAGATATGAAATACTTGCTCATTCCTGAAAGGCATAAGAACGGCGGTATACATTGCCACGCTCTTATCAATGATTGCTTTGATATGGTCGATTCAGGCACAAGGCTTGTAACTGGATATAACAAGCCTGTTACATTAAAGACTATTGAGGAAAAGAACTTGCACGTTAGAAACGTTGTGTATAATATCCCTGAATGGAAATACGGCTTTTCCACGGCTATTCCTGTGGAAAATAATTCGGCGGCTCTTGCGTTCTATATCACAAAATATATTACAAAGGGCAATAATAAGATATTCGGCAAGTATTATTGGAGCAGTCGGAATTGTAATCGTGATCCTCAGATTATATACAGTAATACCGATTTTGATAGCGTTTCAAAGTCGGCTATCACAAAACCTTATACCTCTAATCAGTATAAATACAATACAAATGTAAATATTATTCCGAACTTTGAAGAGGTTTCATCTAGGTTTGATAATATTGCAGATTTCCTTGATTATATTTACTCTGACGAATACCGCAAGGAATATGATGATTATTTTGAAAGGAGTGAACTAAATGAATGATGAAATGCTTATTGCTTTTCAACGTTTTCTATCTGTTACTTGCAGGATTAGTTATAATCATTATTTGTCATTGTCTGAAAACGTTCAGCAACAAATACTTGAAAGCTTTTATAATAACGATTGCAATTCTGACATTGTTAGGGCTTTACGTAATACTTCGCCTGCAACTGAATCAAAAAGTTTCCTTGAATATCTCCGCAAGCACAGACTTTCAAGAGCCGTCTTTCATCAGCTTGATAACGTGACAAAGGTAAAAATCTATAACAACTATCATCAGGAAAGGACCTTGGCAAAATGATAATGAGCATTGAAAACATTGACACGGATAAAATATTGTTCTGTGACTATATCATAGTATGGAATAATGAAACGTGTTACAGAAAATCTCCGTCAACTTATGATGGCTATGTAGGTATCATAACAAAATATCTTTACCCTTATTTCAAGAGCAAAGGACTTAGGCTTATTGACGTTAAGCCTATGCACATAGAGGGCTATCAAAGGCACATACTGCATGATACAAGGCTTTCTGTGAATACGCTCCGTAAACATCATGAAGTCATGCGTGCGTGTCTGAATTACGCATATAAGAACGATTTTATAAGCAAAAACCCTTACACGGCTTTTTCGCTTCCTAGAAAGGTTGAAAATGAAATGTCATACTATACAGAAGAACAGCTCTTGAAGCTCCTGCGTGCGGCTTATGGTACTCAGATAGAAAGCTTTGTGTATCTCGCTGTGTGGTTTGGACTTCGTAAGTCTGAGATACTCGGTTTGCGTTGGGAGAATGTTGATTTCCTCGGGCGTTGTCTTTATATCCGTGAAACAAGAACGAGAATAAAAGACTATAAGTCCGGACACTGGGTCGAAAGTCAAAACAAGAGAATGAAAACTGTAAAATCACGCCGTGAGTTTCCTCTTAGTGATGAACAACTTGACTACTTGCATAAGCTTTATAGCAGACAAGCTCCACTGTGCAAGGCAAGGAATTATGTGTGCGTGAACGCTGAGGGTGTACCGCTTCACTATGATTATGTACTGCACGCCTTTCAAGACTTGCTCCGCAAGAACGATTTGCCTAAAATTCGCATACATGACCTTAGACACAGCAATGCAACGCTTATGCTTAACAACGGTTTCAGTATGAAAGAGGTTTCGGAGTGGCTCGGTCACAGTACATACAAGCTTACTGCTGATACATATACTCATGTATCGGTTGAGAATAAAGCTCAGATGTCGAAAACGATAGGCTATAAGCTTTCACCTTATAAGGGTGATAACTTATGAGTGTAGCACTTACGGCTTATTCAGGGGTGTTTCTGCTTTATGTGAGCTATGTTCTTGAAATGATTATTGAGAATTTTGAAAGGAATGTTGAAAATGAAAGAGTTTAATTTTTGGTGTAAGGAAAATACTGATTTCGGTAAGTGTGATAATAAGAAATGCGGTTTTTTTGAGTGCGGCTGTTATGGTTACTGTGATGAATGTGTTTATCATTTTACGGATTCAACTGTTTGTGAAAATTGTTCCGCCCCTCAATTTATGAGAGATTATGCAAAACAGCAGGAAAATGATTTATAAAAAAAATGCAGGGGCTTAATGCTCCTGCATATCCTTTTCTAGTAGTTCAACTATTAGTGCATTCAGGCTCTTGCCCTTGCGTTCTGCATGGGCTTTGTAGACTTCACGCTTGCCTTTTGGCACTCGTACCTTGATATCATCAAGCTTATTTTTCATGTACTTTGCAGTTGCTTTTTTTTGTGCTTCTGAATATGCCATAATATCACCGCCTTTACTGATATTATACTACATTTTATATATGTGTACAATATACATAATGCATAATATGTACCCTATATATTTGTTTATTTTATCAATTGATATATTGTACCCGATATGCTATAATATATATAGTGAAAGAGATAAAGGGAACTTTCACAGCGGAGGAAATTGAAAGGAGTGAGGATAATGCAGAATATGCCTACAGCTACAGAACTTGCGATAAAGTATGCAAAGCGTGAACAGCTTAGAATCATAATAGACAAGGCTCAGAACATTCATGCTGATTGCGAATATGAAGCTTTATCAAAGCTGATTAATGAACTCAAACAAATGCTTGAAGAGGCATAAAAAATGTAGTCGGTAATCCGTCAAAACACACCGACTACATATTCACACACAAACTCGGATATCCTCCGCTTTGTAAATCCGAGTATAACACATTAAATGATAATTGTCAAGGAGAAATGAAAAATGAAAAAAATTAAGAATGGCAGCGTTATTAATTACATTGATGTTGGAGAAAAATTCTACTTAGTCTATGACGTTACAGACCCTTATCATAATATTGAAATAGGCTTTGCATATGACTTGAATGAGGCAAAACAGATTTGCAAACAGCATTGTAAAGAGTTTCCTGGTTCTAAAATTCAAGTTTACGAAATGGTAAGAGAATAAGAATAAATAAAAGGCTGTCGCAAATGCAACAGCCTTTTTCTGTTGGTTGCGGGAGCTGGATTTGAACCAACGACCTTCGGGTTATGAGCCCGACGAGCTACCGAACTGCTCCATCCCGCGATATTTTACTGTTTTTTTACCGCCCTCTCCTGAGTGCTTATTTATTATATCACAAATGAATGTGAATGTCAATACCTTTTTTGCAATTTTTTTATTTTGACTGAAAACTCTTGACTATTGTATCCGAATCGGGTATAATATATACGTTGTCGGGGTGTGGCGCAGATTGGTAGCGCGCTACCTTGGGGTGGTAGAGGTCGCCTGTTCAAATCAGGTCACTCCGACCAATATATCAAAACGGCTTTCCACTTTGTGGGGAGAGCCGTTTTTTAGTTGAATAGTGCTAAAGATTTTCAAGCGCTATAATTTTTTTATGTAATTCAAACGCGAATTTTTCAAGAGCAGACTTAGACCAAATTAAATTCGATTGATTTTTTTCGAGTAAATCAAGGGTATAACTATAAGCGGCTTGATAAATATCATATTCGGATATAGCAGTAAGATTAATCATACCTTTTTCATAATATGAATTCATTGCATACATAAGCTGAAAGCATATCCTACTTAGTTTTTCTTCATTTTCTTGTGCAGTGACATCATAAGGGTTATTCTCTAAAATAAGACCTTCCTTTACCCATTTTGCATCGTAAACACGATACGCAAAAGCAAGAATATAATAATTATCAATAGTTTCAAGTTTTTCCATATAAATCAATCCTTTCAAATTTAATTAATGGGGTGGGGCTGAAACAGTCAACCCCTAGAACTGTTAATATTCGCGGAACGCAAGGGCAAGAGCCTGAATGCACTAATAGTTGAACTACTCGAAAAAGATATGCAGGAAGAAGATTAATCTTCTTCCTGCTTTTGCATATGTCGAACTGGAAGCCCATTCGTTCAAAAGTTCTGCCCACAGCGAGTTCGACTTTACCACCCGAATGCTTTTGAACGAAAAAAAGAAGCAAAAAACATACACAAGTAAATATTAATCATCATAACAAGGTACAGAGCAATTCTCACAAGCAGGAGAATCTGTAAGATAAAATATACATTCCTCACAGTGGGCATAACAGCAACATTTATCATAATCACATACCTTATTGGCACATTCGCCATGGTCGGTATTTTCTTTACACCAAAAATTAAACTCTTTCATTTTAAAAACTCCTTTATTATTCAAATTTGAGATTATTCACAGCTTTGCACATTTGGTTGAAATTGCTATGTACATAACGCTGGGTAGTTGTTATATCAACGTGTCCGAGCAATGCTCTGAGGGTTTCGATATCTGCACCGCACTGAATAAGATACGTTGCATAGCTATGTCTAAGCTTGTGCGGAGTGAGATACTGTAAATCAGGGTACTTTATTTTCTGTTGCTCATAGAACGCTCTGTAGAGCCTGTTATAACGTCTAAGGGATATAACTGTATGCGTTATAGGTGAAACGAACAGAAAGCCGTCTGAGACGTCCTGAGAGCGTATCTGATGAAGAATAGCTATTGCATTACTATGCAAAGGGATAAGCCTATCACGGCGTGATTTTGTGGTCTGTACAATCCTATCACCGCATGAAGTATGTACGAGTGTCTGACAAACCTTAAGATACCTGTTATCAAGGTCTATATTATCCCAACTAAGGGCGAGAAGTTCACCACGGCGGAGACCTGTCCACAAGTCAAGCTGAAACATTCTGCAAACGCTGCTATCATCATCAAAAAGATGTACAAGATTATCAGGGCTGAAATATTCAGCTTCTTTTTTTATACGTTTTGGAGGTTTAACATAGTCGCAAGGGTTTTTGTCACAATAACCATTAACTATAGCTTCACGGAATACACGTTTTAACAGAAAGTATGCACGACGTTGACGTTCGTTGCTGTATGTAAGCGTAGATTTTAAACAATTCTGAATATCAATAGGCTTGACATCTGTAAGCTCCATATCGGCTATATAACCGAAGTGTTTTTGATTTATATAGTAATAGTCCTTATAGCAGTCATAGGCTATCACATCAACGCAGTATGCGTTATAGAACATCTCAAACCATTCTTTAAAAATCATAGGACATCATCATTTCCATTCTCTTTAAGATATTGAAGTATATCATTGCAGTTCTTTTCGACTTGACTTGAAAAGGTGAAACTACTTTCATACTGATAACAGACATTAGCACGAGGGGGAGAAACTATCGGCAAATCGTCTTTAAAGTCTGAATTGCAAAAGATCTCTTTAGTTTTACGGACAATGTTCTTGCTACTCCAGAAGAATTTACCGAAAATTTTCTTTACGTCCTTAGTTATGTACTTTGTGACGTAAAAAGCTAGATTAGACATCTGTCCGTAAGTCTGAATAGCTGTTGAGAAACCATAGCGCCAATCAGACACGTTATATACAACAGGCAAATCAGATATATCACAGCCGAGCTTATCACATATATGCAGGCGCTTTATAGTATCTATTTTAAGGGGCTTGTCATGACCCTTAACAAGACGTGTACCACTATCAACGAACTTAAAGTCACAATCGTTTATAAGAGCGTGGCAATGTATACCGCCTTTTTTGTGATACTCAGGAACTAAGATATATTTAAGCCCTTTTCTACTAACTGCATTTTCAAGCCATTTTTTCAAAGGCTTTATGACTTCTTTAGGGTTTGTACGGTCAAGGTTATCACCATTAAAGGTAATAGTAAGGAAGTATTTCCAATCATTTTGATAAACTATATCAAAGATACTTTGCTTTGCTCTTTGAACACTATCGGAACGAACTTCACCGCATTGTGACTGCTTATCTTTAAACTTACGAGTATCAAGCATATCAAGCATTATGTTTCCGTTTTCGTCCTCATACTCAAAATAACATATGTAATTTTCACGAGCCGTTTTAAGTTGCTCTTGTCTTGAACGTTCGTCAATACTATGCTCATGCTTGCAGTGATACTCAAATGCAGGGTCTTTAAAAATGTGTCGGTCAGAACGTGTTATAGTGTAACTGCCGTCACGATATTCCTTTATCTTTGTATTGCACTTGACCTCTTTAGAGGACGTTTTTAGGGGCATTTATATCAACTCCCATTTATTAGGTGAGTGCTTTTTGTGGCTAATATCAAGTAATAGCCACACGCACCGCAGGGCGGCGCAAGCGCTCGCCCCTGCGGTCGCTCGTGGCTATACGTCACGCCTTTTTCGCAGACTTCTGCTTGTCTTTCTATCGTGCATAATGTCACTTGTAACATCTACTCCACGATTGGCAAGTATTTCCGTGTCGCTGATGTACTCCTTATCAAGCATATTATCTACAAGCTGAGAAGTATCATAAAGCTGTCGGCTCTGATTAGTCTGCAAATACAAACGGCTGTAAAGCTTTTTCGGCATATATGACTTATTCTCAGTATATGCCTCATACTCGTCTATATCGTAGGTTTTGACCTTAATAAGGCGTGTATAAGGGTGACGGAATGTAGCACGGCACGTTGACACTGTAGCCGTTATATCTCGTATCTGCTTATCAAGCAGATTGAAGCGTTGCACTGTAGCAAGTATCATCATTTTGCGCTTTCTACATTGACAAAGGTGCTGAAAAAGCGGTTTAGGAACGGCTCTTTTACCACCTGAAAAATCTCGTGAATTGAAGATAGTGCCTATCTCATCAATCACCACAATGCAATTTTTAGGAGCGTGCAGGATATCTTGTGCGGAATTAAGCTTGTATATATTCGTCCACTCAGGGAAGTTTTGAAGATTGATATTTGTAAGTATAGACAACTGAGGATAACGCACGCAATAGTTATATGCTATCTGAGCGAGGGTTGACGTTTTACCAGTGCCGAATTTACCAGTATAAAGGTGTATGCCCCAACCTTGAAAGATAGCGGAATTATTGAAGTATGCACCGAAAAGGTGGTCATACACCTCATAAGTAATAAAGGGCGGTATTTGTTTTATGTAATCAAATATAATCATAACAAATCACCTACACAGCACTTGCACAACGTGTCATGCGTATCATCACATTATAGAAAAACTTGCAGAAGATACAGAGCATAACCACAGCGAATATAAAAGCCATGCCGAGAAGCAAAGCGTCATATCTATTCATGACTTCTTGCGAAAGATCACAGCCCATTAACTTCAAAAGCTGAAAAAATGGATTGTTTTCATCAAACACTATGTGTACTTTCATCATCACTCACCTCACTATCATTAGTTTCAACCGCAGGAACGGCTTTTATTTCAACATCTTCACCGAACATAAGATATTCAATAAGCTGTTTTCTGTTTCCGCTGAATTCATGTTCAGCTTTAAAGTTTCTAAGGTCAGTGAAGAAACCTATAACACCGCTTATAGTACAAACCAAAAAGCAGACAGCGAGTATAAACAAAACCAAGTTAAGCATTATTCTACCTCCTAACGAGCCATACAAGTGAAAAAATCATCAATACGGCAAGAACAAAACATATTATATTAACCATTATAATTACTCCTATCGTTTTAAAAGATATATAATGAAAGCAGATGAACAGGATAAAATCATACTGCCGACAATAACAGAACCAAGAGAAAAAGTATAAGAGCCAAAATCAAAAGTATAAGACATACAGAGAGTTAAATTATAAAAGATAGCTTTGAAAGCATAAATAATATCCATACACACCACCTTATTTAATAAGATTAGAAACAGCATTAAAAATATACTGAGAAATGTTACGACAGGCAGTAAAGCCAGTTGAAAAAATAGTTTCAAGAACAGCGTCAGGGATAAGATAAAACAATATAGCAGATACAAGAATAGCAACTACACGCATAATATACCCCCTTATTGAATGACATACTTAATAAGTGCAAGTGTGAGAAATGTAACAAACCATGCTGTAAAAGTAGCAATAAACCAATCTGGAAGAATACGGATTGAAGCAGTTAAAAACTCAAAGTAAGAACTAGAGGTTGAAAAAATAGATGAAAAGTCAGTATAATCAACACTAGCAAAATTTTTAGAGAAAGTATTATCTTTATCATGCTTCTTCTGTTCTTCAAGTGTGCGTTCTTCTGATAAAGAACCGTCTTTATTTACTGATTGATAAGTACCAGGAGCAACAGGACTTTTTGAAAAATCAAAAGGATTTGTTTTAATCATATCAATATCATTGCCCTTGCCATCTTTAAGAGGAACATATTTAGGATAACTATCAAAGCTGAATTGAGCAGTATAAACAGAATAACAATCAGATTTTGAAAAATAATCAAAATAACCAGTATCATCAGTATCCCATTTATCAACATTAATATAATCAATATTATTAAAGTTAACACCATTAGGACCTCTATCAACACTATAAGCTGATTTAAAGCTACCATCAAAAACAGATTGACCGCTTTCCGTAGGAAATAAAGTTTCACAAGTAAGGATAGAATTAAGAACGGATATAACTTCAAACTTTTCTGCATCTATATTTTCAAGAGGTATAGAAAGCTGATAAGTAGGCAAATTCTTTATAACAGCCTGATATTTTTTGTAAGAGCAATTTTCAGAAGCAATATCAGATTGCATTGTATGTTTGAAAAATTCTTTAAAATCTACAGTAAAGTACGGATACAAACCATTAGCATAAACAGCCGTACTAGTTGAGCCGTCTATATCTCCATTATCTTTATCAACAATACTATAACGTTGATGAGATAGATATGTATATACACTGTTTTGTGTAACAGTTCTAAGAGGTTTAGAGGGATCAGACAACGAAATAAAGTAAATACACTTTGACTTACCGCAACCAGTTAAATCAAAAACTTCTGCAAGATTTTTAGTGCCAAGAATAGCTTCAATACTTTCACTATCAAGTTTTCCAACTTCAACATTTAATTTCATTTCAGCATAGCGCCTTATATACCAATCAAGATAATCTTGATTAAGTGTCAATGTAACATCTATAGACTTTGTTTCATAATCAGAAGTTTTACGTTTAAGATTAAGTTTCAAGTCTGGACTATATGTAACAGTAAACGGAGCAGGAACAACATTAGGGTCATTAGGTGTTATAACATGGCCGTTGTTAGTTATTTTAATATTAGATTTAAATATGTGATTAGGGTAAGAATGTGATTGTTCATCATCATCAAAATAGAATTTATATCCAGAAATAGATACATTGTCATTAAAAGAAATATCCATTGAATCGGAATTACCATAATCTGAAATACGTCCAGCAATAGAACTCGCATAGCCATATTTTTCAATTTGACCATGAGTAAGATTTAATGTATTGTCAACAAGAAAATCATCAGGAATAAAGAAAATGTAATACCACCAATAATATTGTGAACTATCCTCAAAATATGTCATAATATAATGAGAATTTTCAATATCAATATTGTTATTTTTTGCATAGTCAATCATTTGTGAAAATCGTTTCACACGATTAACGTTACTAGACAAACCTCCACTGCTAACATCATCAGCAAACGAAGGAACGGCACAACATATCATCACCACAAGTGCAGAGATCATACACAACACTTGCTTAATCTTTTTTCTCAATTTATCAACTTCCTTTCAAAAAAATTAAGCGGAGCAATTTGAATTACTCCGCTTATGTAAATGGTTTTGCTTATACAGCGTGTCTGAACTTTGCGAAAAGTCCTGCACCTGAGCCGAGAAGAGACAGACCTACAAGAATTGCAATAGGCACATTGCTTGTCATAGCGTCCCAACAAGAACCAAAAACAGTAACGGCATTACTAAGCATTGTTGATACAGCTTCCATTATTAGCAAAACTCCTTTCTTATTAAATTTTTATAACAGCGGTTTCACCGCTAATTATTTTGTGTTGCGGTGAAGTGTTCCGTCTGCATTGATAACGGTGATATCAACAAGCTGAGAACGTCCGTTGAATATCTGATAGTTCAGCATAACATCACAGCCGAGAAGCTTATTGAAATCTTCCGAATTTCCGTTAAGTCTGATTGCATTTTCGGTCGGTATTTTCAGTGTATCGACCATTTTTCCGTGACAATCGGGGTTATCAACTTCCTGCAGAAGCTGAAAGACGACCTTTTCAGGGCTGTTTATCTGCTTGCCCTCTATTACTCCGTTAAATGCTTTCTTTTTTGTCCAGCCTACAATAGTTGTTTTCATGTTTTTTCCTTTCTGAGGTTTTTCGGCTTTTCCTCGTGCCTTTTCCTTTGTGTTTCTTTTTCGTGTCCCTTTTGCCCCTGCTGGCGCTGGGGCGGAACGGCAAGCGACTTCATTCGCTTTGCTCATGAATTCCATTGCCTATTTTTTTAACTTAAATTTCTTTTCGCTTCACTCAAATAAATTTAATTTAAAAAAATTCCATGGGACACTTACGTTAATCAAATATATACCATTATGATACCACTTTGATATTGATTAAATGATACCATAATGATACCAATATGTCAATATAAAAAGTTACCAAAATGATACTAGATTTTTTGTGAAATTTGTGGTACTATAATGGTATGGAGGTGATACAATGGAAACAACAAGCTTTATGTTAAGAATTTCTGATGAATTGAACAATAAACTTGTTGAAATTGCCAAAAGTGAGGGAAGAAGTAAAAATAAGCAGATTGAATACATACTAAAAAAGTATGTAGAAAGTTATCAAGAAAACAACGGAAAAATTAACATAAATCAAAACAACAACAATAATGCAGTAGTAAAAATAAAGGGTAAATAAATGTTTGGTTTAGACAAGACTTTAGCATATATACTTATAGGACGAATTATCATAGATGCGTTAATCTTTTTGCTTATTATTTATCTAATCTGCAAATTTCTTGACCTTTGCAAAACTGTAAACGAAATTACTAAGAGGAATAAGGAACAGGCGGAACTATTGAAACAGCAAAATGAAACGCTTGTGAAAATAGGACAGATAATGATAAAAATTAATAAGGATAAAGAGGAGTAATCATGCTAGAGGAATTATTTCAAAATGCTGAAACAGCGACGGCTATAATTATAGGGTTGAATATAATTTGGATAGTTATTGTTATTGCCCTGATTATTTGTGTTTTCAACATATCCATAAGACAATCACATCAGGACAGAGGACAAGACACCATAATAAAGCTACTGCAAAACATCTCCGACCAACAAGAGGACATACTTGACGAGCTGAAATACCTCAATGACAGCAATGACATAGACCGACAGGAGCAAGAGGACTACACAGAGCCGAATGACTATCAAGACTTATGAGTGTCGCCTATCGGCGAGAATACAAAATGCAGACCACTACGGATTAAAGTTGAGAAGCGGTGCTTGCTTGTCAATCCGATATAACACAATCAGAACAAAGGGAACGCACAGACTTACGACAGTGTGCAGACCTGCACCCCAGAGGTGGGCACGTGGCGATGTCACACAAAGTTTTTCACTGCGTTCAAAACTTTGGCGACCGCCACTCAGGCAGGGGGCAGGCAGGGCGCACAGCACAGCTTTATGCGCCCTGCACCCTCAAAATTTCATGCTTCGGGCATAAAAAAACACCCTACGCACTTCGTGCGTGGGCTTGCGTGGGCTTGGGGTGGTAGAGGTCGCCTGTTCAAATCAGGTCACTCCGACCAATATATCAAAACGGCTTTCCGCTATTGTGGAGAGCCGTTTTTAGTTGTCAAAATATTCTAATACAAAAAAGCTCCGACGGCAAATCGGAGCTTTTGGATTTGTATTACATCTTTGCAAGCTTTGCAAATTCTGCTTTCAGTGCAGGATAGATCTCTGTGTAAAGCTTGTAGTATTTCTCATACTCAGGTACTCGCTCTGCTTCAGGCTGCTGTACCTTGTCGGTCTTTACTACTGCCTTACAAGCTTCCGGTACTGATGAGTAAATGCCTGCGCCTGTTGCTGCAAGAAGTGCTACGCCAAGGGCAGGACCCTCTTTTGATGAAGCTGTTTTTACAGGGCAGTTGTAAAGGTCTGCGAGCATTGATCTCCACAGCGGTGAGCTTCCGCCGCCTCCGCAAGCCATCATGTCTGATACGTTGATATCCATTTCTCTGAATACCTCAACGCAATCTCTGAGAGAGTATGAAACGCCTTCCATTACTGCTCTCAGCATATCACGCTTTGTGTGCATTGCGGAAAGTCCGAAGAATACTCCTCTTGCGTCAGGGTCAAGATGAGGGGTTCTTTCACCCATGAGGTATGGAAGATAAAGAAGTCTGTTTGCTCCCACTGGGACTTTTTCAGCCTCTTTGTCCATAAGATAATATTCGTCAACGCCCATGCACTTTGCTGTTTCTTTCTCTGCATTGCAGAAGTTGTCCCTGAACCATTTCAGTGAAAGTCCTGCGCCTTGTGTAACACCCATAACGTGCCATGCGTTCGGTACTGCTGCACAGCAGGTGTGAACTCTGCCCTTTGGGTCGATAGAGATAGAAAAAGTGTGTGCAAATACGACGCCTGATGTTCCGATAGTTGTGAACGCCTTACCGTCCTCTGCAACGCCTGTTCCGATAGCCGCAGCGGCATTGTCGCCTGCTCCGCCTACTACTATAGTACCATCTTTAAGTCCAGTAAGCTCAGCCATTTTCTTTGTGACCTTGCCTGTTACATCGCATGACTCATATACCTTGCCCAGCATTGACATATCAATGCCAAGCGTATCGCAGACTTCCTTTGACCAGCAGCGGTTTGGCACGTCAAGAAGCTGCATACCGCTTGCGTCGGAAACCTCTGTTGCATATTCGCCAGTGAGGATAAATCTCAGATAGTCCTTTGGCAGAAGAATGTGTCTGCACTTTTCATATATATCAGGCTCGTTGTTCTTTACCCAAAGGATTTTCGCAGCCGTCCAGCCTGTGAGGGCAGGGTTTGCTGTTATCTTGATGAGCTTTTCTCTGCCTAGCTTTTCATTCATTTCTTCAACTTCTGCGGCAGTTCTCTGATCGCACCATATTATGGACTTTCTAAGAACGTTGTTGTCCTTATCCAGCATAACAAGTCCGTGCATCTGCCCAGAGATACCAACACCTGCAACGTCCTCTTTGTTTACACCGCTTTTGGTCATAACAGCCTTGATAGTGTTTATCATTGCGTTTGCCCAGTCAGCAGGGTCTTGCTCTGCATAGCCGTTTTTAGGCTGATACATAGGATATTCAATAGTTACAGAAGAAATAACAGTACCCTTTTCGTCGAAAAGTACCGTCTTAGTGCCGCTTGTGCCGCAGTCTACGCCGATTACATAAGCCATATTTTTTTTACTCCTTTATAATATGTATAGTATCATTTGTACTCATTAAAACGATTACATTAATTATACAATATTTCTCTCTGAAATGCAATACCCATAAAACGTTTTCGCAAAATTTATCTGCACATAAAAAAGGACGGTGGGGCTACCGTCCTATAAGTTTGTTGAAAAAACTGGTGAGTGGGTGGGACGTCGAGGGCGCCGTCCCCTACAAAACAACGTGTCTGCGTTATTGGCAGGATACGGCTCGATATCGTCCATTTAAAGTCTAGTCTGCTTTCTCAAGCACAAAGAATGTGCTGTTGTTTTCGTTTTTCATTTCCTTTATAGCCCAGCCTGCCGCGATCAGACTGTTGAGCTTTTCAACTCGCTGAAATCTGTCCATATCCGGGACTTTTCCATCATGGGCTTTGTCCTCATTTCTTGAAACATAAAATATCTTTTGCATATATATCCTCTTTCCCTGAGAGTGACAATTGTTCCCCAACTTTTATACAACTGTCGCATTTTCTTGATTACATTATACTACACAAATATGGAGATTTCAAGGAATACCAAAAATTTTAACCTCTTTTTAACGCTTTAGTATTATTCTGATTTTTCATGCTTTTCAGTGCTTATTATACATAACGGCATAGGTAAGGTGAAAAAATGCACGTTTTCAGGGCTGTTTTATGTGCTGATATGTACAAAAACTTATGACGAGTGAGTATTTTTATATGACAGCCCTTGACTTTTTTTTATAAAAGGCATATAATATTATTATTAATTTATATATTTATAGTCTTTATAAATAATGAAACTAAGAAACTAATTTATATGGAGGGTTTAACAATGGGTAGAGTATATAACTTCAGCGCAGGTCCTGCTGTTCTTCCTGAGGAAGTGCTTAAGGAAGCTGCCGATGAAATGCTCGATTATAAGGGCACAGGTATGAGCGTAATGGAGATGAGCCACCGTTCCAAGGCGTTCGATGACATCATCAAGGAAGCTGAAAAGGACATCAGAGATCTTATGGGTATCCCTGATAACTATAAGGTGCTGTTCCTTCAGGGCGGTGCTTCTCAGCAGTTCTCAGCCGTTCCTATGAACCTTATGAAGAACAAGAAAGCGGCTTACATAATCACAGGTCAGTGGGCTAAGAAGGCTTATCAGGAGGCTCAGAAATACGGCGAGGCTGTTGCTGTGGCTTCTTCTGCTGACAAGACTTTCTCTTATATCCCTGATTGTTCAGATCTGGATATCCCAGAGGACGCTGACTATGTTTATATCTGCGAAAACAATACTATCTATGGTACAAAGTACAAGACTCTGCCTAACACAAAGGGTCACACACTTGTTGCAGACGTTTCTTCCTGCTTCCTGTCTGAGCCTGTTGACGTAACAAAGTACGGCGTTATTTACGGCGGCGTTCAGAAGAACGTTGGTCCTGCCGGCGTTGTTATTGCTATCATCAGAGAAGATCTTATCACTGACGATGTTCTCGAGGGAACACCTACAATGCTCAAGTGGAAAACTCAGGCTGACGCTGACTCTCTTTACAATACACCTCCTTGCTATGGCATTTACATCTGCGGCAAGGTATTCAAGTGGATAAAGAAAATGGGCGGTCTTGAGGCTATGAAGGCTCACAACGAGAAGAAGGCTAAGATACTCTATGATTATCTTGACCAGAGCAAGCTCTTCAAGGGCACTGTTGTTCCTGAGGACAGATCTCTTATGAACGTTCCATTCGTAACAGGCGACGCTGAGCTTGACAAGAAGTTCGTTGCTGAGGCTACAGCAGCAGGCTTTGTAAACCTCAAGGGTCACAGAACTGTTGGCGGTATGAGAGCTTCTATCTACAACGCAATGCCTATTGAGGGCGTTGGAAAGCTTGTTGAGTTCATGAAGAAGTTCGAGGCTGAGAACGCATAAGCGTAACCTTATTATAAGAGAGGGTAATTTACAATGTATGAGATAAAGACATTAAATAAGATCGCTACCTGCGGTACTGATATCTTTGACAAGGCTAAGTACACAGTAAGCGACAATGCTGAAAATCCTACCGCTATAATGGTACGTTCAGCAAAGATGCACGATATGGAAATACCTGAGAGCCTGCTTGCTATTGCAAGAGCAGGTGCTGGCGTAAACAATATTCCAGTTGACAAGTGCGCAGAGCAGGGAATCGTTGTATTCAACACACCTGGCGCAAACTCAAACGCTGTTAAGGAGCTTGCTATTTGTGCGCTTCTTCTTTCTTCAAGAAAGATAACAGAGGCTGCTGCATGGGCTGCATCACTCAAGGGCACTCCTGACGCTCCAAAGACAGTTGAGGGTGGCAAGTCTAAGTTCGCAGGTCCTGAGATACTGGGCAAGACTCTTGGTGTAATCGGTCTTGGTGCTATCGGTGGAAAGATCGCAAACGCAGCCGTTGCACTTGGCATGGACGTTATTGGCTATGACCCGTTCCTTTCAGTAAACGCAGCTATCCAGCTTGATCCTGCTGTAAAGGTAACTGCTGATATCAACGATATTTACAAGAACAGCGATTATATCACTATCCACGTTCCTTATACACCTGACACAAAGAACACTATCGACGAAGCTCAGATAGCAATGATGAAGGACGGCGTTCGTCTTATCAACCTTGCAAGAGGCGAGCTTATCAACAGTGCGGCTGTTGTAAAGGCTATCAAGGATGGCAAGGTTGCAAAGTATGTAACAGACTTTGCAGATGATTTTGTTCTTGGCGAAGAGAACGTTATCGTTCTGCCTCACCTTGGTGCTTCCACACCTGAGTCTGAGGACAACTGCGCAACAATGGCGGCTCACGAGCTTATCGACTATATCGAGAAGGGAACTATCAAGAATTCTGTAAACTTCCCTAATGCAGAGCTTGCTAAAACAGGCGACCACCTTGTTTGCGTACTTCACAAGAACGTTCCTGCACTTATTGCACAGATCACATCTGTTGTATCTGACAAGGGCGCAAATATCGAGAACCTTGTAAACAAGTCTAAGAAAGACTGGGCTTACACAATGCTCGATGTTACAGGCGACGTTGACGCTGACGCTTTCAAGTCTATCGAGGGCGTTGTTGGCGTAAGAGTTCTTTAATTGTTGATAAAAGAAATTTTATATGCAGCAATGAGGCTGCCCACGGACGAACTGCGTCTTGGGCAGCCTTTTTTGATACAAAAAAGCTATAATTTAAGTGAAAAATGGAGGAATTTAAAATGGACAAACTTATAACAGCAATTTTATTTATCGGAATACCAATGGCACTGACTCAGCTTATTTACAGGATAATCGACCGCAAGGGTAACAAGACCGCAAAGCTTGCGGAGCGTTTTCCTGTGCTTGTGAAAAGAAAGTTTCTTGTGCAGATAGGCGGAGCAATGGCGTTCGTTATCGTGTTCGGGCTTATCTCGCTTCTGCTTGACCTGCCTATCAAGGTGTTTTTCATTGTGTGCGGAGTTGTAGTGGGCGTGATAAACGGCATGGCGGTCACGCTTATGTACAGAGATTAGTCGGTTGCAACGTGGCAACTGGGGCAAAATAAAGGCGCTGTAAAAAAAAGCGCAACAAAGCCCGTGGATTCCCTCGATATGGAAG
>ENA-ORRW01000775-ORRW01000775.1-human-gut-metagenome-genome-assembly--contig:-NODE-775-length-34908-cov-8.937222_pt1 | contig 34908 bp, 32 predicted proteins | sample MGYA00242183_ERZ509150 | MGnify/ENA primary metagenome ERZ509150 (study PRJEB26280, sample SAMEA2338639) | human gut metagenome | biome: human gut; feature: human-associated habitat; material: faeces... | reverse complement strand
GCCATTTCAGCGGTGTAGCCGAGCGTTCCCTCATCGAAATTTTTATTGCGGACGTCCGGCGCCTGCTCGGGCATCGGGCACTTTTTCGGATTCATATTCGGCATGATTACTTGACCTCCATCTTGTACAGGTTGCAGTGCTCCTCGCGGCGCGCGACAGCAGCCTTTTCCTGTGCCTTGTACATGGCGCCGCGGCGCATTGCACTGTCGAAATCGACGAGGTGGCCGTCGAAATCCGGGCCGTCAACGCACGCGAACTTGGTCTCGCCGCCGACGGTCAGACGGCAGCCGCCGCACATGCCGGTGCCGTCGACCATGATCGGGCTCATGGAAACGGTGGTGGGGATGCCGTAGGGCTCGGTGGTCTTGGACACGAATTTCATCATGATGGCAGGGCCGATGGCGAAGATCTCGTCATACTGGTTGCCCGCGTCGATGAGCTCCTTGAGCGCATCGGTGACAAGACCCTTCTCGCCGTAAGAGCCGTCGTCCGTCATCAGCTTCAAAACGCTGGACGCCGCGCGGAACTTGTCCTCAAGAATGACGAGGTCCTTATTCTTGAAGCCGACGACCGCGTGGACTTCCGCGCCGCAGTCGTGGAACTTCTTCAAAACGGGGTAAGCGATGGCGCAGCCGACGCCGCCGCCCACGACGCAGACCTTCTTCTTGCCTTCGGTCTCGGTCGGGCGGCCCAGCGGGCCGACAAAGTCCTGAATGTACTCGCCCTCGGCTTTATGTCTGAGCTTTTCGGTGGTGGCGCCGATCGTCTGCACGATGATGGTGACGGTGCCCTTCTCACGGTCGAAGTCGTGGATGGTGATGGGGATGCGTTCACCGTTTTCATCGACGCGCAGGATGATGAACTGGCCGGGCTCGGCCTTCTTTGCCACCATTGGCGCCTCGATCTCGTAGAGGGTCACGGTGGGCTTGAGCGCTTCTTTCTTCACGATGCGATACATGAATGATTCTCCTTTTTGTTGAGATTCAGCGCCGTGCCGTCCGGGGAGAACGGCAGGCGGGATTCCTGGACGCAGCGCCGGGAATATGGAATGATGCTATGTTTATATCATGAAAGTTTTCTTGCGTCAATAAATATCAAAATTCTGACGATGCAGGAAAACTTGCATTTACGAAAAATACTTGCAAAAAACTAAAGCAGCGTCACGCTGCGGCCCTCGGTGCTGATGAGGTCCTCCTCGCGCATCTTGCGCATCTCGCGCATCATGGCGCTGCGGTCGGCGCTGATGTAGTCGGCAAGCATGCTGAGGGAAAACGGCAGGGGGAACGTCCGGCTGCCGTGCTCGTCGGCGAGCTGCTCGAAAAAGCACAGCAGCTTTTCGCGGATGGAGCGGCAGGCGAGCACCTCGATCCGGCGGCTCAGATGCAGGGACTTTTTCGAGAGCAGTTGGAAGAGGTTCGTTACGACCTGACTGTGGCAGGCGCAGGCGTTTTCGCAGCGCTTTGTGATCTGATCATAGCGCATGAAGATGACGCGGCAGTCCTCGCGGCACTCGATGAGCGCGCTGCCGTCGCGAAAGCCGGTGAACGCCAGCTCCTCGCCAAAGACGCTGCCCTCGTCCATGCTTTCAAGCACGGTGTGGTTGCCGTCGGCGTGCAGGCGCAGAAGCACCGCGCTGCCCGAGAGCAGCACGCCGATCATATCCTGCTGCTGCCCGCAGGTGAGGATGGTCTGTCCTGCGCTGAAGCGCTGCTCGTAAGCGCTGAAGCAGCGCAGCATATTTTCGCACGATACTTCGTCCACACCTGTAAACAGTGCGGAATCGCGGCAGTCCATCGCTCTCCCTCCCGTAAGGCCTGCTGCTTTACCGGTGCAGCGCAGCCGTTGACCTATTGCATTATCATATACCAGAGAGGAAAAAAAGTAAATGACAATTTCGCGAAAAAATCGGACAAAAAAGCGTGCGATCCCTGTAAAAAAAGCATCCGCCTTATTTGGCGGATGCTTTGTCCTTGGTTTTGCGCGCATAGTCGTAAAACACCTGCGCAATGGGCGATAAAATGCTGTTTTTGTGCTTGACGATATAGAGCTGGCGGCGGAAGCGCGAGTCGGGGAAGGGGAAGGCGAGAAGCTTTCCGAACTGAACATAGTCCTGCGCGGCGCTCTGCGCGATGAGACCGACGCCGAGCCCCTCGCTGACCATCTGCTTGACGCTCTCGGTCGAGCGGATCTCGACCGCGGTGCGCAGCTGGGCGATGTCGATGCCGAGTTCATTTAAGAGTTCCTTGCCCGCCTGATACGTGCCGCTGCCCTTTTCGCGGCTGATGAACGTCTCTTCCTTGAGCTGCTTGATGGGGAAGGGCTTGCCCGCAAAGGCCTGATACTTTTCGGTGTTCGGCGTGATGAGCACCATCGGGTCGTTGGCAAAATCCTGATAGACGCTTTTGTGGCTCGCCACCATCGTGCCGCAGAAGCCGATCTCTACGCTGCGCGTGGCGACGAGCTCCACGACCTTGGGACTGTCCTCCATCTGGATATTGAAGGTGATGTCCGGATAGCGGGCGCGGAAGTCCTGCAAAAGGTGCGGCAGATAATACTGGCTGGGCACCGTGGAGGCCGCGATGGAGATCGTACCCTTCATCTCCTGCGAGAAGTTGCGCAGCGCGATGGCTGCATTCTCGCGCACCTGCAGGATCTCCTTGGCGTATTTGTAGAGGAGCTTGCCCGCGTCGGAGGGGTAGGTCTCCTTCGTGGTGCGGACGATGAGCTTGATATTCAGTTTTCTCTCCAGTGCGGAGACGTGCGAGCTGATGGTCGGCTGCGTCAGGTGCAGCAGCTCCGCGGCGCGGGAAAAGCTGCAGTTTTCCACCACGTAGACGAACGCTTCGAGCTCTTTGATATCCATATCAATGTCCATGAAGTTCCCCCGTCAGACCGGCAAAAGCAAAATGTTTTGCGTTGATAGTGCGTTGAATGCTTATTTTTTAACAGTATACACAGTTTAGCGCCGTTTGTCCAGAGAGGGAAACGGCATTTTGCAGGATTTTATGCATTTTTTGCCCGTGCGATGCACCGCGCGGGCAAAAAATGACGACTTACTGCTTGTCCTGCGCCAGCGCCTCGCCCAGCGCGATGGCGAGCTGATCGGGGCAGGAGGTATTCTTGAAGCCGCAGCGGATGCCGCGCATGCGCGCGATGGCATCCTCGGCCTTCATGCCTTCGACCAGGCGCGAAATGCCCTGAAGGTTGCCGTTGCAGCCGCCGATGACCTCTACGCTCTTGATGGTGTGGTCGTCGTTCAGCTCAATGTGCATTTCCTTGGAGCAAACGCCCTTGGTGCGGTAGTTATAAGTCATTTCTATCTCTCCTTTTCTGATAGTCCGCGTCAATCATAGCACATTCGCCCTGCGTTCGCAAGGGATGCACCGAAAAAGGAAAGAAAAAGAAGATGCGGCAATTCGGGGTGGTATTCCGCGAACAACTGTGCTATAATTATCCTGTTAGAATATTGCCATTACAGAACAAAACGCAAAAGGAGTTGTTTTTTATGTCAGTTTTGACCGCCGTTGTTCTCGGCCTTGTGCAGGGGATCGCGGAATTTTTACCGATCTCGTCCTCCGGCCATCTCGCCATCGCGGAGCATTTACTAAGCATCCAGGGCGCGAGCAACGTGCCCGACTTTTTCGACGTGCTGCTCCACCTCGGCACGCTCGTGGCGGTGTTTGCCGCTTACTGGGATGATATCCGCGATATGATCGTGGAGTTTTTCACCGGCATCGGCGACCTTGCCCATCATCGCACGCCGAACCCCGTGCCGCCTGCGCGCCGTCTCATCCTGCTCATCATCGTGGGCACGCTGCCGCTTTTCGTCATGGTGCCGTTTCGCCGTTTTTTCACGGAGCTGAGTGATAATATGTACTTTATCGGCGGCGCACTGATCGTCACGGGCATCCTGCTCTTCGCGAGCGACCGCGTGCGCCATGGCCGCAAGACGGAAAAGACCGCCACGCTGCTCGACGCGCTGCTTGTCGGTATCGGTCAGGCCATCGCGCTGTGCCCGGGCATCTCCCGCTCCGGCATGACGATCACGGCGGGCTGCTTCACGGGCTTTGAGCGCAAGTTTGCCGTGCGCTTTGCATTCCTGCTCTCCATCCCCGCGGTGTTGGGGGCGAACATCCTGACACTCAAAGACGCGATCGACGCGGGCATCGACTTCTCCAGCGTGCCCGTGTACCTCGTCGGTGTCGTCGTCGCGGCGGTGTCGGGCTATGCGAGCATCCGCCTGCTGCGCTATGTTGCCGACAAGGGCCGTTTCGGCGCGTTTGCCTATTACTGCTGGGCCGCCGGCGTGCTGACGCTGGTGCTCACGATCCTGCACTAATTTTTGATTCTGAGGTGAATCATGGCACAACAGAAGAAAAAAACCACCACAACGAAAAAGAAAACGACGGGTTCGTCCCGCTCCTCGTCTTCCGGCAAGCGCACGGCGAAGAAGAATCAAAAGCGCCCCATCCGCCGCGAGGTCGCGGGCGCAATCCTGCTGGTGCTGGCGCTGTGCCTGGGCTTTAGCTATTTCCAGTCGGGCGCGTGGCTGCTCGATCAGCCGGCGAAGCTGTGCCGGTCGCTCTTTGGCTGGGGTTATTACCTCGTCGCGCCCGCACTGCTGCTGGGGAGCTACATTCTGCTCTTCCACCGTGGGCGGAACGTCGCGTCCTGCCTTGTCGGCACGGCGCTGCTGCCGGTCGTGTTCGGCGCGATCATGCACATCGCCCTCTGCAAAGAGAAGTATGTCAACATGGATGGCATCTTGAAGCTTCTGTGGACGAGCGGCAACGCGCTCGAGTCCGGCGGCGCGGTGTCTGCATCGCTTGCGATCATGCTGGTGCTGCTGGTGAAAAAGGTGCTGGCGATGGTCCTGCTCGTTGTGCTGTTCGTCGCGTTTTTGATGATGGCGTTCCGCTTGACGCCTGCCGCCGTGATCGAGGCCGTGCGCTCGCACGAGCGCGTGCCCTATGAGCCAGTGGAGGAAGAGGACCTTCCGCCGCAGCGCACCCATGTGCCGCGCCGCAGTGCGCCGGTCCACACGCCGGACGCCGCCATCGACATTCCGCTCGACGGCGAGGAGCGCGTCATCAGGAAAAATCCCACGGGCGGCTTCTTCCGCAAGAAGTCCGATAATATCAAGAGCCCCGATGAGCTGTTAGCGGGCGGAAGTGCCGCGGAGACAAAGATCGCTGCACCCGTTTCGCCTGCCGCCGCGCCGTCCGCACCCGTTAAGCCTGTGACGGTGGAGGCCGATGACTTCGACCTGCCGCCGTTTGATACAGCGTCGAGCGCGCCCACGCCGGTCGTCCCGGCACCCGCACCTGTGATGCACACGCCGTTTGCCGTGCCCACGCCGAGCGTGCAGAGCGCACCCGTCGCCGCAGCCGCAGCAGCAACGACGGTTCCCGCCGTGCTGACCGACAAGCAGGAGGACAAGCTCCGCCGCGCCGAGGTCGATGCCGCGCGCGAGGAGGTCACGCGCGAGATCGAGGGCAGCGACGCGCAGCCCCAGCCGCCTGCATATCAGTATCCGCCCATCACGCTCTTAAAAGAGGGCAGCGTGACGAACGCCGCCGAGGCGGGCGCGGAGCTGCGCAACAACTCCCGCCGCTTAGCGCAGACGCTCACGAGCTTCGGCGTGGACGCCCAGCCGGGCGATGTGGTGCGCGGCCCGTCGGTCACGCGCTATGAGTTCACGCTCAGTCAGGGCGTGAAGCTCTCGAAGATCACAAATTTGCAGGACGATATCGCCCTTGCGCTGGGCGCGAGCGGCGTGCGCATCGCGCCCATCCCCGACAAGATCTCCGTCGTGGGTGTCGAGGTGCCGAACAAGCTCGTTTCGCCCGTCAGCATCCGCACGGTGCTCGAATCCACGGAGTTCACCACCCATCCTTCCACCACGGCCTTCGCCGTCGGCAAGGACATCAGCGGCAAGAACATCGTCGGGAATATCTCGAAGCTTCCGCACGTGCTCATCGCCGGTACGACAGGCTCCGGTAAGTCCGTGTGTACGAACTCGCTGATCGTCTCGATGCTCTATAAGTCGACGCCCGAAGAGGTGCGCTTTATCATGGTCGACCCGAAGATGGTCGAGCTTGCGCCCTACAACGGCATCCCGCACCTGCTCATCCCCGTCGTCACCGACCCGAAAAAGGCTGCGGGCGCGCTGCAATGGGCCGTGTACGAAATGATGAAGCGCTACAAGATGTTCTCCGAGCACAACGTCAAGGACCTTGCCTCCTACAATAAGGTGGCGGAGACGGACGAAACGCTCAAAAAGCTGCCGAGCGTCGTCGTTGTCATCGACGAGCTGGCCGACTTGATGCTCGTCGCGGCGAAGGAGGTCGAAGAGTCGATCTGCCGCGTGGCGCAGATGGGCCGCGCCGCGGGCATGCACCTGGTTATCGCGACGCAGCGTCCGTCCGCGGACGTCATCACGGGCCTGATGAAGGCCAACATTCCGAGCCGCATCGCGTTCGCGGTCGCCTCCGCGATGGAATCGCGCATCATCCTCGACACCGCGGGCGCGGAAAAGCTCGTGGGCCGCGGCGATATGCTCTATGCCCCGCTGGGCGAAGGCAAGCCCAAGCGCGTGCAGGGCTGCTTCATCTCGAGCGAGGAAATCGAGCGCGTGGTCAACTTCGTCAAGGAAAACGGCGAGACGGACTACGACGAATCCGTCATCGACAAGATCAACGCCGCCGTCGCCGAAAAGGAGAAGGGCAACGCCAAGGGCGGCAGCAATGCCGCACCCGAGCAGAACGCCGCCGACGAGGCGGACGAGCTGCTCCCCGCCGCGATCGACGTGGTCATGGAGACCGGTCAGGCGTCCGTCTCGATGCTCCAGCGCAGACTGAAACTCGGCTATTCGCGCGCGGCGCGCATCGTCGACGAGATGGAGACGCGCGGCATCGTGGGCCCGTTCGAGGGCTCGAAGCCCCGCCAGCTGCTCATCACCAAGGAGCAGTGGCAGGAGCTCAAAATGAAGGGCGCCTACGGCGCGACGCCGCCGGAAGCGGAAGAGCCTCCGCCGCCGGACGAGGAAAACTGAACAAAGCGAAAGCACCGCAGATGAAATTCATCTGCGGTGCTTTTTTGCGCGTGTTTGGTTCCCCGCGCACAGGAGTCGCATAGACTGTCGGGGAAGAAGAAATGGGGGAGGAGATCGACATGGCCTATTCCGACAGGGAGCTGCTCGCGCGCCTCATCGAGTGCGAGGCGGGCGGCGAGGGCGAGAATGGGATGAAAGCCGTGGCGAGCGTCGTGATGAACCGCGTGCGCTCGACGGGCGGGGAATACGCGCGCGTGGGGCAGGGCAGCATCCGCAATATCATCTTTCAGCCGGGGCAGTTCGTCTGCGCGAGCGAGACCGAGCGCGGCAGCTACAACCCGCAGAACATCTACAACATGCGCCCGACCGATATCCATTACGAGATCGCGGACTGGGCCATCGCGGGCAACCGATTGAACGGCCTTGGAACGGCGCTGTGGTTCTTTAACCCGTTTTCGCCGTCCTGCCGCGCGAATTTTCCTTCAAATGTGGGGACGTTCGTCATGCGTATCGGCGACCACTGTTTTTATAACCCCACCGCCGCGTATTACGACACCTGAGAAAAGCAAATCAGCAGCAACGGGAAAGGGAGAGGACGTTTTTATGATCCAGATGGGAAAAAGCATGCCGTGCCTTTATGAGCAGATGGCTGCCGTGCCCGCCATGGCGAGCGCGCAGCAGAGCGGCAACAGCAATAATAGCAGCAATAATAGCAGTAATAACAACAGTAACAACAACGCGAGCCAGAGCTATGAGGAAATGCTTGGAGGATCGCCGGGGGCGGGGGGCATGTCGCTCGTGCCGCAGGGCGGCGCGAGCGGGCAGTTCCAGCCCACGCCCGACAAGATCGAAGAGTCGCAGACCGTCGACAAGATGGCCTACAATTCGTGGAAGGGGATGCTCGCGCGCAACATCGGCCGCGCAGTCATCGTGAGCTTCCTCGTCGGTTCGCAGAACACGGTCGTGGCGGTCGGTACGCTGCAGGAGGTCGGAAACGACTATATCACGCTGTTCCACCCCGGCCGCAGCGCCTACATCACCGCCGACATCTACTCCATCCGCTTCGTGGAGTTCCCGCAGGGGAACAACGTGATCACACTCAACTAAAAAGGGACGCTTTCGCGTCCCTTCATTTTTGCTTTTGCGTTCGCAGACGCAAAGAATTTTGATCGTCGATCGCCGCGACCAGCGCGTGGCGATCGACACCTCTCGCTCCGCGCGTGTCGCAGTCGCCAGCGGCGGCAAGGCACAAAGCGGAGTGTGGCCTTTCTCAAAAAAGCGGCTTTACCGCTTTTTTGAAGTACTTAGAATCTTCTTCTCCGCCCGTGGTAGCCGCCGTGTGCCGCGCCGCGGCGGCGGTGGCCGTAGCGACGGCGGCGGGAGAACATCGTCACATAGACGACGAGCGCGACGATCAGCAGTACGACCACGATCAACAGAATGCGGACGAGCGGCTTTGCGAAAAAGTCAGACACCCTGCGCTGCGCCGTCAGGAACCACGAGGCCGATACATCGTTCAGCGCTAAGAGGTCCGTCTCGGCGTAGACCTTACCATTGTAGGAGAGCGTCAGCTTGCCGAGCACGTCGCCCGCGGAAACGGGCGCGTCGACCGTGTCGTTCGTGAGCGTCACGGTGCGCTCAAGCATGTCGGGCTCGACATTGTCGGGCAGCAGGCAGGCGATATCCTCCGCCGCGTGGGTCGAAACGTAGCTCGCCTCGCTCGAAAGCGCGACGGGCACCTCCTGCACAAGGTCGGAGGAGGAGAGAATGTCGCGGAGGACAAAGTTGTCAAAGCCCCAGTCGAACATGCGCGACGTTTCGGAGAAGCTGCGCGTCTGGATGGTCACACCGTCCTCGAGCGTCACGCGCTCTGCGCCCAGCACCACGCTGATCATGTGGCGGCTGCCGCGCAGGGCGGACGAAATGAGGCAGTAGCCCGCCTCGGGTGTCGAGCCGGTCTTGATGCCCTGCGCGTCGCGGTACACATAACCGCGGGCGCGCCAGTTGGAAATGAGAAAGTTCGTCGAATGCAGCTCACGCGGCTTGTCGGTCATGTTCGTGGCGGGCACGGTGTAGCTCTTGGAGTTGCAGATCTCCATGAATTTGTCATGCTTCAGCGCCTCGCGCGTGATGAGGTAGAGGTCCCACGCGGTCGTGTAGTGCTGGGAATTGTGAAGACCCGTGGCGTTGGCGAAGTGCGTGTGCTCGCAGCCAAGCTCCGCCGCGCGCTCGTTCATGCGCGCGACAAAGGCGTCGACCGAGCCGTAGAGCGTTTCGCCCAAAATGTTGCACGCCTCGTTCGCCGAGACGATGAGCATGCAGTTGAGCAGCTGCTCGACCGTCATCGTTTCGCCGGGGACGATGTTCGCCGTGCTGCCGTCGCTGGAGAGCCCCTCGAACGCCGATTCCGTCGCAGTGACGGAGTCGGTCAGCGCAATCTTGCCCTCGTCGATGGCCTCAAACACCAGCAGCGCGACCATCACCTTTGTGAGCGACGCGGGGAAGTTCTCCTGATGGGCGTTTTTCTCATAGAGAATTTCGCCCGTGTCGGCCTCAATGAGAAGGCCGGCCTTCGCGTCGAGTGTGAAGTCCTCATAGGCGTCAGCGCTCGTGAGCGAAAAGAGCGGGAGCAGGAGCGCAAAAGATAAAAAAAGTGAAAACCAGCGGCGTTTTTTCATGGAAATATACCTCGTTGTATGATACAATCAAATATAGAATACAGTGAAGAGGAGCGCGCCGTTCGGCACGCTTCGACATCAGTATAGCAAAAAAGGCAGGCGAGCGCAACCGTGGAAAAGGAAGAAAAGAAAACCAAAGTCAGCGGCGTCTACCTTGTGCTCGCCGCGCTGACGGTGCTGTTCGCCGTTTCGCTCGTTTTTCTGCACAAAACGGCCTACGAGGGTGCCTCGCACGGGAATTACACCGTGACGACGCAGGACAAGACCGACGAGATCACCGCGCCCACGCGCGTTGTGACGCTTGTGAACGTCAATACCGCGACGGCGGAGGAGCTTGAAACGCTGACGGGCATCGGCCCGTCGCTCGCGCAGGCGATCATCGACTACCGCGCAGAGCACGGCGATTTTACGGCGGCGGAGGACCTTTTGAACGTCAAGGGCATCGGAGAGGCGAAGCTCGAGGGATTCCGCGCGGAGATCACATTCACGGAGGAGAATGGCGATGAAAATTCTGGTGGTTGACGACGAGCAGCTTCTCGTCAAGGGCATGAAATTCAATCTGGAAAACGAGGGCTACACGGTCGAGACCGCCTACGACGGCGCGACCGCCATCGACATGGCGAAAAGCGGCGGGTTTGACCTCATCATCCTCGATCTGATGATGCCGCAGGTGGACGGGCTGACGGCCTGCATGCGCATCCGCGAATTTTCCAATGTGCCCATCATCATGCTGACCGCCCGCAGTGAGGACGCCGACAAGATCATCGGCCTTGAGTCCGGCGCGGACGACTATATCACAAAGCCGTTCAACATCTTAGAGCTCAAAGCGCGCATCCGCGCGCTGCTGCGCCGCGCGAACGCCGCACCGCAGCAAAAGCAGCCTGAAACGCTCCTGTTGACCGCGGGCGGCATCACGCTCGACCCCGAGCAGCGCGTCGCCGTCAAAAACGGCGAGATCGTCGAGCTCACGGCCAAGGAATACGACCTCATCGAGCTTCTTGTCAAGAATCCGCGCCGCGTTTACTCGCGCGAAAATCTGATGGACCTCGTCTGGGGCTACACCTACGCGGGCGACTACCGCACGGTGGATGTGCACATCCGGCGGCTTCGCGAAAAGCTCGAGGAAAACCCCGCCGCGCCGCAGCACATCCTGACCAAATGGGGCGTGGGGTACTACTTGAAGGACTGATTTCCCACTAAAAGAAAGAGAAGGGGGGCAGCGCCGTGCAGATGCATGCGAGCCTGCAGCGAAAATTCAGCTTCAGCTATATCGCCATCATTCTGGCGGTGCTGATCCTGCTGAACACGTATCCGCTCATCACGTCGGAAAACCTGACGTTCCGCTCTAAGCAGAGCTCGCTGCAGGGCAGCGTCTCGGTGATGGTGACGGCGCTTTCGGGCCTTGAAGAGCTGAGCGAGGAAAACGTCGCGGGTGCGATGACGCTCGTGGAGGAGACGGGGATCTCCCGCGTGCTTGTGACGGACTCCTCGGGCCGCGTGCTGTACGACACGCGCGAAACCGACGGCGCGATCGGCCGCTACGCCTTTTATACAGAGCTTGTGCAGGCGCTTCGCGGAGAAGACGTCTTTTACACCGAATTTTCGGACAAGGCGTTCAAAAGCCGCGCGGCCTCGCCGGTCATCTACCACAGCCAGACCATCGGTGCGGTGTATGCCTACGAATACGATACCGAGCAAGCGGAGCTGCTGCTGTCCCTGCAGCGCAATCTCCTGACGATTTCGGCGGTCGTGCTGGTGTTCGCCGGCGGGATCAGCGTACTCTTATCCCGTGTGCTGACGCGGCGCTTCGGCGTACTGACCGACGCCATCCGCAAGATGCGCGAGGGCTCGTACAGCCACCGCGCCGAGGTCGGCGGGCACGACGAGATCAGCGAGCTCGCCGCCGAGTTCAACGACATGGCTGACCGGTTGCAAACGACGGAGGACGCTCGCCGCCGCTTCGTGTCGGACGCGAGCCACGAGCTCAAAACGCCGCTGGCGGGTATCAGGCTTCTGTCCGACTCCATTTTGCAGACGGAGAACATGGACGCGCAGACCGTGCGCGAATTTGTCGGTGATATCGAGCAGGAGTCCGAGCGCCTGGCGCGCATCACGGAAAATCTGCTGCGATTGACGCGTCTGGACAGCGGCATGCTGCCCGAGGCGCAGCGCGTCGACCTCTCGTCCGTGATGGCGCGCGTGGTGCGCATGCTGCGCCTTGTGGCCGAGGAAAAGCAGGTCGACCTCTCCTATGAAATTCGCCGCGAGGGACAGACCCTCGCGAGTGAGGATGAAATTCACGAAATCATCTACAATCTGACGGAAAACGCCATCAAGTATAACCGCCCCGGCGGCTTTGTGAAGCTGCTGCTCGCGGGGGATGAAAAGGACTGCCTTCTCACTGTCAGCGACAATGGCATCGGCATTCCGGAGGGGGACATGCCCCGCATTTTCGACCGCTTCTACCGCGTGGACAAGATGCGCTCGCGCGCCGCGGGCGGTACAGGCCTTGGCCTTTCCATCGCCGCCGACACGGCGCGCCGCCGCGGCGGCAGCATCGAGGTCCGCGCCCGCGAGGGCGGCGGCACGGTGTTTACCGTGCGCCTGCCGCGCTGCGAAGAGGGAGGGGATGAGACATGAGAAGACGTCTTTCCCTGACTGCGGCATTGGTCCTCCTGCTTTCGCTTCTCTGCGCCTGCGCGGCCCAGCACGCGCAGGAGATGGACGAGAACGGCTACGAGCTCTATTTTCTCAGCGATCCCAACTCCGCGGGCGGCGGCGACGCCATCCGCACGCAGGAAAAGCGTCTGACGCTCGACGGCGCGATGGAGACCGAAGACTGTGTCCGCGCGCTGATGGAGGCGCTGCTCGCAGGGCCCGACGAGCCGTCGCTCTCGTCGCCCATCCCGGAGGGAACGGCGCTCAAGTCGCTCAAGGTGTCGGGCCGCCGCGCGCAGATCGACTTGAGCGCACAGTATGCGCGCCTGACGGGCATCGACCTGTCGCTCGCTGACTACTGCATCACGCTGACGCTGACGCAGCTGCCGAATGTGAACGCTGTGAGCATCACGGCGGACGGGCGCGAGCTGCCGTACCGCGAGACGCAAGTGCTGCTCTCGGCGGATACGCTGCTTTCCTCGCGTGAGAGTGGCCTGCGGCCGATCACCGTGTCACTTTATTTCCTCGACAGCAAGACAGGCGAGCTGCGCGCCGAGCAGCAGACGCTCGCGCTCTACGAGGGCCAGACGCGCGTGAACGCGCTGCTCGAAGCGCTCGCGCAGGGGCCGGAGGACGATTCGCTCGTCTCGCTCCTGCCGGAGGACTTTGCGGTCATCTCCTCTCGCATCGAAAACGGCGTGTGCTATCTGAATCTCCCGGCTAACGTCTCACTGCCGGAGAACGAGGCGGAGCGCGATTTGATGCTGAGCGCGCTCGAGCAGTCCATTTTGTCGCTCGGCGGCGTGGACGAGGTGCAGTTTTTGATCGAAGGCTCGGCCGAGCCCGACGGCTACCGGTAAAAAAGGCCCCCCGCAGAAATGCGGAGGGCCTTATCATATCTTGCGCTATTTTACGCTCACTCGCGCGCGAGCATCGCCGCGCCGATCACGCCCGCGCGGTAGCCGAGCGTGCAGAGCTCGATGCGCGTGTGCGAGACGGCATAGCGCGAGCCAAACGAACGCTCGCGTACCCTTTCGCGCAGCGGCAGGAGCAGCGCGTCGCCCTGATTTGCTACGCCGCCCGAGAGGGCCAGCACTTCGGGGAAGAAAATGTTGACAAGATTTGTGAGCCCGCAGGTCAGATGCTCGATGTAGTCCTCCACGACCTGCGCGCCCGCCTCGTCGCCGCGCTCCTTGGCGAGAAACGCTGTGCGGCCGTCGACACCGCTCTGCTCCGCGGCAATCGCGTGCAGCAGGCTCTCGGGGTGCGCGGCCATGGTGCGCTTCGTGTCGCGGATCAGCGCCGTGGCGGAGGAGTAGGCCTCGAAGCATCCGCGGCTGCCGCAGGTGCACTCTTCGCCGTTTTCCGCGATGACCATGTGGCCGATCTCGCTCGCCGCGCCCGTGTAGCCTGTCAGGAGCTTGCCGCCGAGCACCACGCCACCGCCGACGCCCGTGCCGAGCGTGACGACGATGGTGCTCTCCGCGCCGCGGCCGCAGCCGAACAGCGCCTCGCCCAGCGCCGCGGCGTTTGCGTCGTTGCCGAGGTGGATGGGAAGCGCAGTATGCGCGCGCAGCGCGCTTCGCAGGTCGAAGTTCACAAAATTCAGGTTCGCCGCAAAGCGCACGATGCCGCTCGCGTCGTCCACCGTGCCGGGGCAGCCGACGCCCACGCCGCCGACGGTGTCCTCGCCGATAGAGAGCTGCGCGATGACCTGACCGATGCGTCCCGCGACCGCCTCGGGGCCGAGATCGACGCGCGTCGGGATAGAATGCTCCTTTAAGATCTCGCCCTTCGCACTCACGAGTGCGCCCTTGATGTTTGTGCCGCCGAGGTCGATGCCGATATAGTTCATAAAAACGCCCTCCCGGGTGAAATATGTCCTCATTGTATGCCGCGGCGGCGGAAAATGCAAGAGCCCGCTCGCAGGAGAAAAAAGTTTCTTAAAAAAATCATAAGGGTGAAACTTTTTGAGAAATTTCTCGTCTAAGAGAATGTACGGAACGAAAAAAGCTCCGCATAATCAAGATGGAAAGAAGACGATGAGAGGAGAAACAAAATGAACCGCTGGGGACTAATGAGTGCCCTCGCACTTGCTGCCGCGCTGCTGCTCGCAGGCTGCGGAGGCGACTACGGGCTGAGTGATGACGACAGCGCCGATGAGCCGCAGATCACGCTCGAGCAGATCCGTGCCGCGAATGATCCGCGATCCCTGCTCGAAAAGCACGGCGCTGTGACCGTGACCGTGCAGGAGAGCGACCAGAATGACGCCGTGACGTATACGGCGAAGTTTCAGTACACCCGTGGTGTGGAGGATGTGCTGGCCTGGTATCATTGCCGGTACACCGAAAACAGCACCAGCGGCAAGAGCGAACTGTGGAGCGAGGCGAACGGAACGATGGATGCTGCGCGTATGGAAAGCGACAGCACCGAGGACCTAAGCCTGAGCATTTACCTTGAGGGAAAGTATGAGCAGTACGTTCTCGACATGATCCCCCGATGCCCTGCTTTGGAAGAGGATGTGGAGCAGACGGTCGACAGCTGCAGCGAGCAGGACGGCGAGCTGCTGCTCTCTGTTACCGCGCGTTATCTGGCTTCCGATGGAGATTATTACACGGTGCACTACCGCGTTGACCCTGCGACGAATGAGGTGCTGGAGGCGTCAGTGACGGACTACATTAAAAAGGAAAGCGGCGAGGTATCCAAGCTGCATACGACGCTCTACCGCTGGAGCTACGACGAGCCCTATCAGGCAGAGCGCAATGTGATGAACGAGGTTCTGTTTTCGACGGACAGCAAGGAGGACGTCTGCGATCTGACGTACTTCTATCCCGCGCCGGGCTCGGAGAAGGGCTGGGACGTCTGGGAGAACGGCTGGAGCGTCAGCGAGATCCGCGTGGCGCATGGCACGCGCATCCTCTTCCTCGACAGTGCGGATCTCGCACTTTATGCGGACAGGGAGCTGACCAAGCCCATCGACTTCTACGACGGCGTCGACACGAGCGGCGAGAGCGCAACGGTCTATATCGTGCCGCTGGAAGAAAACCGTTAAAAGAATTTGAAACGCGGGCGTGAGTCCGCACCCAAATAAGGAGGAAACCAAGGTGAAAAACTGGAAGAAAGCAGGCATTGGCGCGCTTTGCGTGATGAGTCTGCTCGCGGGCTGCGGCATGCAGGGCGGCAAGGACGATGGGAACGGCGGCAAGGATGACACGCCGATGGACGTGACGCTCGAAACACTGCGCGAGGTCAACGATCCGTGCATGCTGCTTGCAAAGTACGACGCCGTGACCGTGAACATTCAGGGCACCGACCGGGACGGCGAGGTGGCCTACACCGCGAGATTGCAGTACACGGACGGGGGCGACAGCACGATCCTCATGTCCTCGCACTACAGCTATACCGCCAACAGCGGCCCGGGCGAGGATGAGCTGTGGAGCGAGGGGTGTGGCAGACTGTACGCCACGCGCATGGCGAGCGACGATAACGCAAGCCTGAACATCTATCCCATTCCGGGCGAGGGGACGGAGTATCTCCTTGACATACTGCCGCAGTGCGCCGATCCCGCCGCCAAAAACGCCGAGGAAACGCTCGACGAGCGCAGCGAGCAGGACGGCGCGGTGCTGCTCTCGACCACCACGCGCTTTAAAGACGCCGGCGGCTACTACTATACCACCCTCTACTACGCCGATCCCGAGACGGGAGAGCTGCTCGCCATGTCCGTGACCGACTACATCGAGGACGGCGAGGGCGGCGCGACGGAGATGGGCACGACGCTCTACAACTGGAGCTACAACGAGCCCTACAATCAAGAACCCTACAAGTCAGGCCGCTACCTTCTGAACGATGTCGTGTACGCGACGGACGACACGAGACCCGCCTGCCTGCTGACGGTCTGCCTCCCTGCGGAAGAAGGGGGCGAAGACTGGTGGGTGAATGAATACCATGTGGCGAGGGGGACGTATGTCAACATCTGTTGCCGCAGCGGTTGCACGCTCTATGCGGACGCGGCGCTGACGCAGCCCATCGACGACACTGTGTCCATCGACACAAATGGCGAAGAGATGACGGTCTACGTCGTGCCCGACGTGCCGCTGAACTAAAACGGCATGAACTTAAAAAACGGCGGACTTCAAAAAAGTCCGCCGTTTTTTTCAAAAAGGATGAAACATTTTTCGATAAATTCCGTCTAAATAATACAGGAAAGAGGCTCGGTGCGAGAATTAAGGAACTCTTAAATAATTTGTAACCAAATCGCGCCTGATTGTAACGACTTCCTCATAAGATGAGATTATAATGGACCCAAGATTAAAATTGAGGAGAAACTGCGATGGCAAATGACCAGAAGCCCGTCATTTCGGTGCGAAAGCTCCGAAAGGTGTACATGATGGGGCAGGAGCACGTGGTCGCACTGCACAATATTGACCTCGACATCCCGCGGGGCGAGGTGTGCTGCATCTTCGGCACGTCCGGCAGCGGCAAATCGACGCTGCTCAACCAGCTGGCGGGACTCGAAAAGCCCACGCGCGGCGTGGTGCGCATCGGCGGCGTGCCGATCTCACAGCTCAACGAAAATCAACTCGCGGCCTTTCGGCAGAAGCACATCGGCTTCGTCTTCCAGTCCTACAACCTGCTGCCGGAGCTGACGGCGGCGGAAAACGTGGCCATGCCGCTGATGTTCAAGGGCATCGACCCGGATGTGCGGCTGCTGGAGGCGAAGAAAATGCTCTGCCGCGTGGGACTGAAGGACCGCATGGACCACTTTCCGAACCAGATGTCCGGCGGACAGCAGCAGCGCGTGGGCATCGCACGCGCGTTCGTCACGCGCCCCGAGGTCGTGTTCGCCGACGAGCCGACCGGCAACCTCGACTCGAAGACGACGAAAGAGGTCATGCACATGATCCGCGGCTTTGCCAAGCGCTTCCACCAGACGATCGTGCTCGTCTCCCACGATCCGGAGATGACCGAGTATGCCGACCGCATCGTCACACTCATCGACGGCAGGATCGTCAGCAACGTAGAAAATCAGGTCAAGGCGGAGATCGACGCCGCACCCTACATCGAATAACGGAGGAAATCGAACATGAAACGCATCTCAAGATCCCTGCTCTCGCTCTGCCTTGCCCTTGTGCTGTGCGCAGCGCTGCTGCCCGTGAATGTCGCCAAAGCGACGGGCGGAGGCACGACGGCACGGGCAGGAACCAGCTTTCTGATCACCGGCTACCGGGCCAGCAGAAGCAGCATTTACACCGGCGATACGGTGGATATCACGGTCTACTTATCCCGCACGGACGGCAGCAACGATTCGATCCGCGTCGTGCGCGGCCTTGACAGCTTTCAGGACGGCACGGCGAGCGCTGTTGCAAGCGGACAGAACGGCGAATATACCGTTACGTTCACCGGCCTGACCTACACCGGCGACAGCGGCAAGCAGCTTGCCTTTACAATTTATTATGAAGGCAACGGCGGCGGCTATCAGGACGGCAACACCGTCCCGGTGCGCGAGTGCGTGCCCTACACCGAGCCGAAGCCGGAGCCCGAGCCGACGCCGGAAACGATTCCCGAGCCGCGCGCCGTCTTCAACTCCGACGGCACGAGCACGTCTATTGCCGCGGGCGAGACAAAGACCATCACCGTTTACATCCAGAACGCCGGCACGACCGCCATGCGCGACCCTATCCTGACGCTCAAATCCTCCGGATCGCTTCTCATCATGGGCAGCCAGGACTACATGCTCGACGATATCCGCGCGGGCCGCGACACGGCCGTCACTGTGACGGTCAAGGCGCCCGACAAGATCGAGTCCCAGATGCAGACGATCGACGCGAGCCTGTCGTTCTACTATGACAACGGCACGCAGCTCACCGGCGGCAGCGCCAGCGGCAGCGTGAACGTTCTCTCCACCGTTACCAAGGATACGAAGGACGAGGAGACCATTGCGAGCCCCACGCCCATCGTCATTCTCTCGAAGTACAACTACGGCGGTTCGTCCGTTGCGGCGGGCTCAAGCACGAACCTGAGCTTCTCGTTCACGAACACCAGCAAGACCATCAAGATCGAAAACGTCATGGTCACCGTCACCGGCGGTCAGGACCTGATGCTCAACGGCTCGACGAACACGTTCTACTTTGAATCTGTCGCCGCGAGCGGCAGCAAGACCGTCACCGTGCCGATGAAGGCCGCGCAGCTCATCAGCGCCAGCGCGCAGGACGTCAAGATCGACGTGACCTATGAATATGTTGACCAGAACGCAAGAAAGTCGGGAAACGCCACGCTGTCGCTGAGCGTGCCCCTCTACCAGCCCGACCGCTTTGAGCTCAGCGAGCCCAAGACCTCCTACACCGGCTACGTCGGCGAGGAGACGAGCCTGACCATCGACTATGTCAACAAGGGCAAGAGCGCCATCAACAACGTTGAGGCGACCATCTCCGGTGACATTGATTCCCCCACGCCTTATCAGCGCGTCGGCACGATCGACGGCGGCAAGAACGGCACCATCGCCTTTGCCGTGACCCCGCAGCTGGAGGGCGAGAATCAGGTCAAGATCGTCATCACCTACGAGGACTCCAACGGCAACACGAAAGAGCGCGTCTTTGAAGCGACGGTCGAAGCCATGGCCTATGAGCCGACCGACCCCGGTATGGACGATCCCGGCATGATCGACCCCGAGCCGGCGCACACCTTCCCGTGGAAGTACGTCATCATCGCGGTAGTCGCCGCGCTTATCGTCCTTCTCATCGTGCTGCGCATCCGCAAGAAGAAAGCCAAGCAGAAGGCCGAGCAGGCGCTGTGGGACAAGTGGGACGAAGAGGAGCTCGCCGAGGAGAAGCAGGAGGCAGCGGAAGCCGCGGCGGCTGAAAGCAAAGAGACTGCGGCCACGGGTGCTGAGGAGCAGAAAAAATGAGATTCGCAGACATCCTGAAAATGTGCTTTGACAGCCTGTCACGGCGCAAAGGACGCACGATCCTGACGGTGCTGGGCGTGTTCATCGGCTGCACGTCCATCATCGTGATGGTCTCCATCGGCGCGGGCATGCAGGAGTCCTACGACCAGATGCTCAAAAATATGGGCGACCTCTCCATCATCGAGGTCTACCGCGGCTACAACCAGAGCACCGGCACGCAGACGGAGAGCAAGCTTGACGACAAGGCGGTCGAGAGCTTCCACGAGATCGCGGGTGTGCAGGCCGTCATGCCCAAGGCAAGTCTCGACGAATATAATGTAAGCTTCAAGGCTGGCGTCAACGGCCGCTACACGGCCAACTGGGGCGATTTTGCCGGCATTGACTCGAGCGCCCTTGAGGACATGGGCTTTGAGCTGATGGACGGGCGGTATCCGGAGAGCAGCGACGAGGTGGTCGTGGGCCAGTATTTTGCCTATAACTTCTTCGATACGCTGATGCCGGATGGCAGAAATTATGTCGACCGATATATCTGGGACGAAAACGGCAATATCGACACGGAAAAGGTCCCCGACCCGTTTTTTGACCCGCTCAAGACGAGCATCACCATGGTACTCACACCGTATGACGACGGTACAGGCACCGAACCTACCCCCTATGAGGTCGAGCTCAAGGTCGTCGGTGTGATGAAGGAAGATCGGGGCAAGGGCTACGAGACGAGCGACGGCGTGATGATGGACATCAATGCGCTCAAAGCGCTTATTCAGGACCTGACCGGCAAGACCGACACGAAGTTCGAGTATTCGTCCATCAATGTCAAGGCCGAGAGCCTTGACGCCGTGGCGGATGTGGAGCAGTCCATCAAGGACTTGGGCTACAGCACCTATTCCATGCAGAGCATGCGCGACGAGCTCAACAAGCAGACCCGCCAGATCGAGCTGATGCTCGGCGGTCTCGGCGCGATCTCGCTTCTGGTCGCGGCCATCGGCATCACGAACACGATGATCATGTCCATCTCCGAGCGCACGAAGGAGATCGGCATCATGAAGGCGCTCGGCTGCTATGTGCGCGATATCCGCGCGATGTTCCTCATGGAGGCGGGCAGCATCGGCCTTCTCGGCGGCATTTTGGGGCTTATTTTCAGCTTCATCATATCCGTCATCATCAATCTGTTCTCGTTCGGCGCGTTCGGCGGCGGGGGCGTCACGTGGGAGCTTATCAAGCAGGCGCTCATCGGCGGCGAAGGCGTGGTGCGCACGTCCGTCATCAAGCCGGAGCTTGTGATCTTCGCGCTGGTGTTCTCGGTGCTGGTCGGACTGGTGTCCGGCTATCAGCCCGCGAACAAGGCGGTCAAGATCTCGGCGCTTGAAGCCATCCGAAACGAATAAGAAAAACGCAGTATTTTGCAAGAAGGCGGCGTCCTGGACCGGACGCCGCCTTCTTTTGTAAAAAGCGCGACATTGCGATGTTTCAAGCGCTTGCTTTGCTTGACCGCGCTGATGCGATGTGATATCATATATCAGTCAAAATATTTATGAAAACAGGAGGGGATCGTCTTGGCAACTGTCAAACGCAGATCCACCGTACCCTATTACGCCGCGGCGGGAACATGGGTCATTTATGCGCTGCTGTTCCCGCTTTACCGCGTGCCGCAGTTCATCTTTATTGCCATCGTATCGGCGGTGGTGTATTTCATCATGAACGCCGTGTGCGGCACGGTGGAGGTCACAGTTCCCGACCCGCCGAAAAAGGAAGAGAGCACCGGCAACCCCGAGCTCGACAAGATGATCAAGGACGGCAATCTTGCCATCTCCGAGATGAAGCGGCTCAACACGTCCATCAAGGATGAGAAGATCTCCGCCGACATCGACCGGCTCGAGGACCTGAGCGCGAAAATTTTCGCGCAGGTCAAATCCGACCCGTCGAAGCTGCCGCAGATCCGCAAGTTCATGGACTACTACCTGCCCACGACCCTTAAGCTCTTGAACGCCTATGACCGTATGGGCGCGCAGGGCGTGAGCGGCGAGAACATCGACGCGACCATGCAGCGCGTGGAGAGTATGATGGGCACGATCGTTACGGCTTTTGAAAAGCAGCTCGACATGCTCTTCGGCAGCGAGGCGATGGATATTTCCGCCGACATCACGGTGCTTGAAAACATGATGAAGCGCGAGGGGCTCAGTGAGGACGACGGTGAGCTGCATGCCGAGTCCGGCACGGCGACCGCCGGGCAGGACGATATCAAGCTCGAGCTGTAAAGGAGTAAGCGATGCGAAAGAAAGTGATGGCGTTCAACGCCAAAGTCAATGCGTGGATATTGAAACGGCTGAAAGGCGTGTGGCTCGACCCGATCTTCTGTGCAATCTTTGCCATCATGTGTGTGGCAAGCATCATCGGCGCGCTGCATCTGCACAGGGATACGCTTTACTATTCCGCGCTGATTTGGGCGTTGGCCACGCTGCTGTGCCTGCGCCGCATCCAGCGCATCAAAAAGCACGAAAAAGAACAAACTCAAAGCCAAAATACGGAGGAGAAATGATATGAGCGACAACATGATGCCCGAGCTGACCCTGAACCCCACCGAAGCGGCGCAGGAGGCCGTCCCTGAGCTGACGCTCACGCCCGAAGCGCCCACGGCGCCCGAGGCGGAGAAAAAGGAGGTCGAGCCTGTCAAGGTCGATGAGAGCATGCTCACCGAGCAGGAGAAGAAAGCCGTCGACGATTTTGCGAAAAAGATCGACATTACGGATACGAACCTTGTGCTCAACTACGGCGTGGCCGCGCAGAAGAGCGTGGCGACATTCTCGGAAAATGCACTGTCCTCCGTGCGCAACAAGGACCTGGGCGAGGTGGGCGAGACGCTCTCGAACCTCGTCGTCGAGGTCAAGGGCTTCGGTCAGGAGGAGAAGAAGGGCTTCGCCGGTCTTTTCCGCAAGCAGAAGGATAAGCTCGAGCTGATGCGCGCGCAGTACGGCAAGGCCGAGACGAGCGTGAACCGCATCGTATCCGAGCTTGAAAAGCATCAGGTCACGCTGATGAAGGACATCGCGATGCTCGACCAGATGTATGAGCTGAACCTCAAGTACTACAAAGAACTGACCATGTATATCATCGCGGGCAAGAAGCGCCTTGCCGAAGTCCGCTCCGGCGAGCTGGAGGAACTGCGCAAGAAGGCGGAGGCGAGCGGCCTTGCCGAGGATGCGCAGGCCTACAACGACTACGCGCAGAAGTGCGAGCGCTTTGAAAAGAAGCTGCATGACCTGGAGCTCACGCGCATGGTGTCGCTCCAGATGGGCCCGCAGACGAGACTTCTCCAGAACAACGACACGCTGATGGTCGAAAAGATCCAGTCCTCGCTCGTCAATACCATCCCCCTCTGGAAGAGCCAGATGGTGCTCGCGCTCGGCATGGAGCACAGCCGTCAGGCCACGGCCGCACAGAGCGCGGTGGCGCAGACGACGAACGAGCTTCTCAAGAAGAACGCCGACATGCTCAAGATGGGCACCATCGCCACGGCAAAGGAAGCCGAGCGCAGCATCGTCGATATCGAGACGCTGCAGCACACGAACGAGCAGCTCGTCTCCACGCTCGACGAGGTCGTGAACATCCAGCGCGAGGGCGCGCAGAAGCGCAAGGAAGCGGAGGTCGAGCTCGGCCGTATCGAAGGTGAGCTGAAGCAGAAGCTCATGGAGCTGAGAAGCTGAGACGCTCCGGATAGGAGAAGCATATGAAATTCTTTCAAAAACGCGGCGTCGCCATCGTCGTGCTGATTCTGGCGATCGTCGCATCCAGTGCGTGGGGCCTTCATAAGGCACCCGCCGTCTCTACGCCGGAGGGCGGGGAAAAGCTCGATCCCTCGCTTTCTACGGCGGCGTTCGAGCAGTACGTGCGCGATGATGCCGGTGTTCTTTCCGACAAGACTGAGGAGGCTATCGGCCTCTACAACGCCAACTGGGACAAGATGTTTGGCAGCATCATGGCCGTCGTCACGACCGAATCCGCAAACGACATAGAGAATGCGGCGTATGACTATGCGGACACGATGCAGCTTGGCTCAAATGACGCCATTCTTGTCATCGCAAAACAGCAGCAGGACTATTATCTGGTCGCCAGCGGCGATTTCTATGATCTGCTCAGCGGCCTTTCGCAGAGCTTTGTTGCCTCCTGCATGGCGGATAACGTGCAGAAGGGCGATTATGACGCGGCGGTGCGCTCGCTTTGCGCCGCGCTCCATGTGGAGCTGAGCCAGCAGTATCAGCAGAGCGAGGCGGCGCTGGACGAGGCGGCCAACGGTGTGATGTTCATCATGATCCTCATCATATTCTTTGTCCTCTGGATCATGCTTGATGGCATGCGTTATCGCCGCTATCGCCGCCGCTACATGATGCCCGGCATGGGCGTGCCGACGGTGATGTATCACCCCATCTTCTGGGGGCGCCGTCCTCCGCGCGGCCCGCGTCCGCCCCGTTCGGGCGGCCCCCGTCCTCCACAGGGCGGCCCTAGACCGCCGCGCAGCGGCGGCTCCTCCGGCGGTAATCGCCGTCCGCCCCAGCAGCCGAGACGGCCTTCCGGTTCCTCGGGTAGCAGCTTTGGCGGATTTGGCAGCAGCGGCCGCGGCGGCAGCTTTGGCAGCGGAAACTTCGGTGGCTTTGGCGGCAGCAGCCGTGGCGGTAGCTTCGGTGGAGGTCGCAGCGGCGGATTTGGCGGCAGCCGCGGCGGTGGCTTCGGCGGAAGACGCTGAAAAGCCAAAACCCCTGACACAAAACGAAAAGCACGTCTGCTTGGCAGGCGTGCTTTTTCTTACTTTGATTGCGGCCTGAAAGGCGATGACAGACTGGCTCGCACAGCATTGTAGATTTTCCGAGGAATACAATGCTGCTTATCGGATTTTCTCAAGTGCAACAGTGGGATCGCAGGGGAAAGCCTCACTCCGGTACTGCCCCGGCCAAACGACCACAATTATAATATCCGGATTTTCTTTTGCCCGTTCAAAGAAAAGAGCAGAGGACCTGCGGCGCAGGTCCTCTGCTCTTGGTGCCGGTGACCGGACTCGAACCGGTACGCTGTCGCCAGCGGCGGATTTTGAGTGGTTATATCGATTCTGTTTTCCGCAGCAATCTGCACTCCACCGTTCCCAGAAAGCATTGATATTACTGGCTTTTTGACTTTTTCGTGTTTTTATTAAGCAAATACGGAATGTCTTGGTGTTCTCTCCTGACAGCTCAAAAAAGCGGTTTGGAGAGAACTAAGAGAGAACTCCGGTACAACCCATTTTCTCGTGAGGAATGGTGGACATAGGAGAGAACTCAAACGAATTTTGAAGTTTTAGGAGAGAACTGAATCATACTATAGGTATCGAACCCATCTGTCAATGGTAATTTAGACGGAGGTTCGATCATGGAAAAACCAAGGAAGAGATATATACAACAATTCAAGCAATACCCCGATGTAGTGTCTGTACTAACATTTCGTGAAATGTTAGGTGGAATAGGCGATAGCTTTGCTCGAAAGTTAATTCACGAAGGACTTGTAAAAGCCATCTTCATTAAACCGCACTACTGGATCTTCAAAGAGTCCATTATTGACTATGTATTAAGCGAGGACTACGCGGAGAGAAGGCTGAAGGTGCGGGTATGAAAAACAGGCAGCTTAGTCTTTCGGATATTCAAAAAGACTATATCAGCAAAGAAGAATTTTACCAAATTGCACATATATGCAAGGAAACTGCATTGTGGTTGATAGAAACCGGCAGGGTATCCGCAGAGAAGCCGAAACGAAAAGGATTTGGATACAAAATTGCAAAGGAAGAAGTTGAAAGGTATTTGGCTGATCGTCAACAGAATCCATTGTACTATCTCAAGGGCAAGCGCCACAACTGTATCCCATATACTCCACCGCAGCCATATTCAAGCGAATTAGGCGGCGCTATTCGGTTGGCTGTGGAGCAGGAAATGTCCTCTCTGCCGGATCTGCTGACAGAAAAGCAGGTATGCGCGATTTTGGGATATCGCCCAAAGCAGATATTAGACTGGAAACATTCTGGGAAATTGATTGCTCTGAAATGTTTTAATAAAACATATTTTCCTAAAATTCCACTGATGGATTTTGTTTCTTCAGAAGATTACTACAATTTGCCGTGTAAAGGAAGGAAACACATCGAATTGCTGAGGAGAGTTCAAAAATGAGCATGAATACTATCGCAATCACCAACCAAAAAGGCGGTGTTGGCAAAACAACTACCGCTTTGAACCTCGCGGCTGCCCTCGCAGCTGAAGATAAAAAGGTCCTGCTGATCGACAATGACCCCCAGGGCAATCTCACCGCAGCCCTCGGCTATACGCCGGGGGAACAGAAGAATACGCTGGCAAAGCTGCTGCTTGTCCAAATTGACTCTCCGGAGGATCTGGAGCTCCACCTCGATCGTGCTGTACTACATACCAGCAGCGGCCTTGACCTGATCCCTGCCAACAAGCGATTAGCGGACGCTGCAGCCCGCTTGCAGGTCATGCAGCTTTCACAGTATAACGCATCTGGCATCTCAGATGACCCTTGCGAGAAGGTGCTGGACAAGCTGTTGGCATCCCTGTGTGGACTGTATGATTACATCATCATAGACTGTGGACTGAAGCATGAACTATTGACCGTTAATGCTCTGGCTGCGGCAGATTACTGCATCATTCCGGTGCAGGCACACTTCCTCGCCAGTGAAGGGATTCCCGATGTTTTAGAAATGGTGCGTAATGTACAGAATCGATTCAACCCCGATTTGAAGATTGCGGGCATTCTCTTGACCATGTATCAGTCCCGCCCGCAGCTCTGCCAAAGCGTTCGCTCCAGCGTGGGAGAGATCTACGGTGACAGCATTCATGTATTTGACCGCCCCATTGAGCAGACGATCAAGGTTGCGGAGTGTCCGGCAGCAGGCATGAGCATTCTGGATTATGCACCTAAGAATCCTGCCGCTGACTCCTATCGCTCCCTTGCCCAGGAGGTGCTGCGGCTTGGCTAAAAAAAGCATGGATGACCTGTTAAAGCGGCGCATGAGCGCAGCGCAGCAAGCATCAGAGTTGGAAGTAGGCAATGAGGCTTATGAAACCATGTTTCAAGCAAAGGCGGATGCGGCAGCTCCCCGCTTTTGCGAACTGCCGATCAAAAGCCTTTGCCCTTTTCGCACGGCAGACATTGGATTTCATCCCTACCCGCCCGAAAAACTCCGTGCATTCTCTCAGCAGCTTGCCGAGCAGGGCATCTACGAGCGCATTATTGTTCGTCCGATTCCGAATAGTGAGCAGTATGAGATCCTTGCCGGACACAATCGTACTGAAGCGTGGCGGCTGACCGGGCACTCAACAATTCCTGCGGAGGTCGTGGAGGCCGATGACGCAAGAGCGATTTCCATTGCCGTTGCCACCAATCTCCTGCGGCGGCAGGACCTCACCATCATTGAACGTGGCAAAGCGTATCGGGCGTTGCTTGATGAGAACAATCGCCACGGGCAACGGAACGCAACACCATCCTCAACAACTTTTGGCGATTCTCGCCAAAAGTTAGATGGAGATAGCAATGGCGAGACCTTTGGCGAGAATCGCCAAAGGTACAATGCCCGCAAGATCGTCGCAGATTTCTTCGGCGTGACGGAGTATGAGATCCGCAAGGCCATCAAGCTGGCAGCACTGATTCCGCCGCTTGCTGATATTTTGGAGAACAGTCCACGCAAGTTACCGATTGCCTGTGCGGAACTTATTGCCGATTATGATGCAGACTCTCAAAGGGCATTTGTAGAAATGTGCACCATTGAGGGATATGTACTCAATAAGTCAACCATACAGAAGATCGCCCATACCTGCCCACCTCCATCCGCTGAGCATCAAGACTTTTACGCGGCTTGGCGGCAGGCACGGGCAGACGAGGAAATGCGCCGCGCTGCACCACCTAAGAAAATCGCCTTTGACCGTAGGAAATTTGCACCTTATCTGGACAAACTGAACGGCGATGAAGATTTAGAAGAGCTGTTTCTGGAGTTCTTGCGGCAGCGAATTGGCTGATGTATAATCGAAAAAAGAAAGAGAAAGGATAGCAACGCTATGAGCGAACAGAATAAAATTCAGCTTTTTGAAAATCAACCCATTCGCACGGCTTGGAATGAAGAACAAGAGGAGTGGTACTTCTCTGTTGTCGATGTAATCCATGTACTGACTGGAAGCGAGAACCCTCGCAGATATTGGAGTGACTTAAAGCGCAAGTTGAAGTCTGAGGGGGCAACTCAGTTGTACGAAAATATCGTACAACTGAAAATGAAATCGTCGGATGGAAAGAACTATAAGACCGACGCTGCCACAACCGAGCAGCTTCTCCGCATTATTCAGTCTATCCCATCCCCCCGTGCGGAACCGGTGAAACGTTGGCTGGCAGAGGTCGGCAGGGAACGCATTGAGGAGACCATTGATCCGGAGCAGGCCATCGACCGCGCATTGGAAACCTATCTGAAAAAGGGCTATGATCCTGATTGGGTACATCAAAGGCTGCTCTCTATCCGCATCCGAAATGAGCTTACCGATGAGTGGCAGAAACGCGGTGTGGAAAAGGGGCGTGAATTTGCGATTCTGACCGATGAGATCACCCGCACGTGGTCCGGCATGACCACGCGGCAGTACAAGAATCTCAAGGGGCTGAAAAAGGAAAACCTGCGGGACAACATGAGCGATACCGAATTGGTCTTGACTATGCTGGCCGAGGCGTCCACCCGTGATATTTCCAAAGCCTCCAAGCCGGAAGGATTTTTCGGCAGTATGGAGGTTGCCCGACAGGGCGGTGAGGTTGCCGGTGTAGCACGAAAGGCTCTTGAGGAGCGCACCGGCGCTCCGGTTATTACTGCGCAGAACGCCGCGCAGATGAACACCTTGGTTGTGGGCATGATCGAAGAAGCCGCCGCGCTACCGGCGCAAGCCGAAGCAGATGACAAAGAATAATAAGACTTATGCCAGAAGGCTCGACACCGCAAGGTGCCGGGCCTTTTTCTATCCCATTGTGAGGTACAAAGATGAAAAAAATGAATATACAGTTCCACAAAACACGACCGCAAAATCCGTTTGACGATGGGGCGAAGGCCCGTTTGCACCGTATGGGCCTTCTGAGGATAGATGGAAGTGTGGACGAAGCCACATTGGGCGCCTTGAGCCGCGCCTATTCCGGCTTATTGTTTGATGACTTGTGCGACACTTGCCAGAATTCTTGTGAGATCACAGAGATCCTTCGGAGACTATATGAAGCTGCGGAGCAGGCCGAACCACGGCAAAAGTTTCTGCTGATCTGCCTGCAATACGACGCGCTCTCTCAGCCGCTTCCCAATCCAATTTGGTGGATCAGCGGTGATTCGGAGCTTGCCGGGGACTTTGCAGAGCGTTTTATCTGCCATCTGAAGAAGCTGAGCAAGGCAATGGAGGTGACGGAGCCATGAAGGGAATCCTAATCTATCAGCCAACAAGCAAGTCCGCTCCGCTCGCCGATTTTATTGATGGGCTTGATCCGCGGCTGCGGGAAAAAATCCTCCTGCGGCTGTATTTCCTGACCCAGCTTGAAAAGCCGGAAATGAAAGAACCGCATTTCAAGCGATTTTCAATCGAGCGCTATCGGGATCTCTGGGAGCTGCGGGTGAAGAGCAAAGTGCTCATACGCATCATTTTCTGCACGCTTCCCAATGGAGATGTTCTGCTTTTGCATGGCTTTGTGAAGCGTCAGAAGCGGGATACAATGCAGGCACTGGAGCAGTCTATCAGAATACTTGACGCGCTGCGGGAACATCCGGAGCGCGCGGTAGAATACAAGATCAAGGAGGAGAAAGCGTCATGAAGCAGGTATCTGGCATACCGCCTGACCGTATGGCAGGAATGCGCATCACAAAAATTATTTGAGAAGGAGGCTCTCCCAAACATGAAAAGAGTAATATCCTGCGTGCTGCTGATGCTGGTTCTTACCTCCAACGCCTTTGCGTTGGAGGTGCCTACGGGCACAGTGGTTCAAAACCTCAACGGCAGTCAGCAAGCGATCAAAACCTTTACAGTATCCCCTGAGCAGGACCCTGCGGCACTAATTGAGGAGCCCTTTGAGCTGGAAGGGTATCTCTACACCTTTGCGGACATTGTAAAAAGTGAGAATCCCGTGGAAGAAAAGCGGATTCATACCGAGGTTATCACCGTTGAAACAACGAAAGATGACCTTGCTCTGATTCTGGAGCAGCTTAAGCCCACCATCGAATATGATGACGGCAGATTTCAGGGTACCCTCGCATTGGATCACACCAGTCTCAATACCGTAGCCGCCGGCTATGCTACGAAAAACTACACGGTGACGGAAACCAAAACCATCGGGCAGCTTGACCGCAACGACATGTCCTATGTCCCCGCGACAACCATCAAGAACGGCAGAACCCTGAGCCTTGCCAATGTGGAGTGGCAGGTCACCGGCACCGATCTTGTGGGTGAGGCGCTGATGCCCTCTCAATATCAGGCTGTTGCTACCTACTCTGCGAAAGCGTCCTATCAGGCGGCTACAGGCTATGTTACAACAGCGGAGTATATCGGCGATGTGACCCACGAGGGTGTTGAAAGTGTTACTTATGTTCTGACCTATATCGGGACAGAAGCGAACCACAAGGGCGTGTCTGCCGCTCAGGTCGGAGCGTTTTTTGCGGATCACTTTCCTTGGATCTTAGGTGGAATCGTTCTGATTTGCGCCGCTGTTGGCGGCACGCTGCTTGTATGCCGCCGAAAGGCCGTAGCGAAAGCAGAATGTGAAGCGGATGAAACAGAGGAAAACGAAGAAGATCAGGAGGCGTAAAAACATGAAACTCTTTCAGAAACTGGTCTGCATGGCATTGACGGCGACAGCAACAGCATCCCTTTCTATTTGCGCTTTTGCCGCGGACTATACCTTTGACACAGCCGCGGACACCGACTATTACCCTTCGACCTCTTATGAGGACACCTACGGTACCGCGTATCATTACGGCAGCAAAAATCTTGTGGATTATCAGATTCCCGAACTTCCCTACGGCGTTCTCAGCACCACACAAACCGGCGTCATGGAAAAGCTCCGACTCCCCGGCCTACAGCAGACTGTAGGCGGTTCGGCTTCCGGTATCTACGGTGTGGATAGTGGCGTAGGTATCCCAGCGGTCACACCCGTCATTTCGTCCTATCAGGAGCCTGCTTATACAAGTGCCAAAGATATGGAGCGAAAGGACGGCAGCATCGGCACCCTGAAAATTCCATCCCTGGACATCAACATGAAGGTCTGGGAAGGAGAAACAAAAGAAAGCATGAAAAAGGGACTGGGGCATTACAGCTCCACCTCAGCGTGGGACGGCAATATCGGCGTGTGCGGCCATAACCGGGGCGCCAAGTACACCATCGGCAGCATCAAGGATCTGGAAATCGGTGACACCATCACCTATACCACGATCTACGGCACCCGCACATATGAGGTCGTTTTGGTAAAGACCATCTCCAATTCCGACTGGAGCTATCTGCAGGCGACAGCAGACAACCGTATCACGCTTACTACCTGCCTCGCCAATCAGCCTGAAAAAAGAATTTGCGTTCAAGCAGTGCAAATAACTCAATAAAATGATGGAAAACGGATGGAATTGTGCAAAAAATGTTGTGTCTCCGTTTTATCGGCGTAAGGATTTAAAATAAACCTTTGACAGCCTGAACCTTCTGTATTATCCTCAAATTACTCCGGAGAATCTTAATCAAAAGGAAGTATCAGTTTGGTACAGAATTTCAGACCAAATAGGAAAGATGACGAAATACGGGTCAAAATGGACATCACTGTTGACCTTCCCGCGGAAGTCGCGGAACAGGCAGAACGGATGGGCATTTGCGAGTTTGATCAATGCACCTTTGACGAAGCTACCCGACGCATGACCGCAAGTGTAACCACCGTCTTTTACCGGAAAGGGGCGTGATCATTTGAAGCGGATCCGAGTTATTTCCCTCGCTGTAATTGCTGCACTATCCTTAACAGTAACTTCTTTTGCCGCCGAAAAAAGTCCGCAGCAGTCTGCTGCCGCCTATCTGAGTGAAGCCGGCATTATGCTGGGCAACGAGTCCGGCGACATGATGCTGGAGCAGGGGCTGACACGGGCGCAGATGGCGGCGCTGCTCACTCGAATTGTCACAGATCCCGAGCAATTTGAAACGGACAGCGCCTTTTACCGCAGCCTTTGCAGCTTTACGGATGTTCCGGAATGGGCAAAAAGCTATGTGGGCTACTGCGTCGCAAATAATCTGGTTGCAGGGTATGGCAATGGACGCTACGGCTCCAATGACCCTGTTACTTCTGCGGCGGCCTGCACGGTGATGCTGCGGTGCTTGAATGATGTTGATGCTGTATGGGATTATCAGTCTGCCTGCCGGACTGCCGTTCAGTTGGGACTTGCTGCGGAAGAAACTGTTGCGGACGCCGAGATTACCCGCGGAAATATGGCGGTGCTGATCTGCCGCACGATGGCAAGGCTTGGTTATGACGTGAAATTGTCCGAAACTGCACAGCCAAATCTCTCTGTCAATGGAACATCGGACGCAGCCGCCGTGCAGGAAACAGCAGAGCCCTTCGATGCTGCTGCGGCCAAGCAGGACATCATTGACCGAACCAACGCTCTGCGCCGCGAAAAAGGTGTTGCCGCGCTGACTGTCAACGACAAGCTCATGCAGGCGGCGCAGGTACGGGCAGATGAGATGGCGGCCAGCGGTGTCTACTCTCACACAAGGCCGGACGGGAGAAAGTATACGACAGTCACGGACTGCAAATACATCGGTGAAAATATTCACTTGATCGGAGAATGGCAGATTCGAGATTCTTCGCTCCCGTCCTTTGCAGTTGAAGCGTGGAAGAATAGCGCGGCACATCTGAAAAATATGCTCAATACGAGATACCATGAGATCGGCGTTGGCGTTTCAAAAGGTACCGTCATGGACGAGCCCTACTGGTATTGCGTTCAGCTTTTCTTGTTGGACGGCTACAATGTCACATGGGTGGATGCGCCCGCAGCAAAAGGGTGACTTCGCATAATCAGTTGACATTAACGGAAGTCCAATTACGATGAACAATTTCATAACACAACCAAGCAGACCGAGGAAACTTGGTCTGCTTATCTTTTGCGAAAAAGGAGGAAAAGACCTTGAAAAAGATTCGAACAAGACTTTTATCATTATTGCTTGTACTGGTGACCGTTCTGAGTCTGCTGCCTACCTCGGCACTGGCAGCGTCCAGCACCGGTACCGGCATCAAGCCCACCAGCAACACAAACTACTGGACCACACGCCTGCTCCACGATGGAACGCCCTACAGCTATAAGCCGCCCATGGCAGCGGGGAAAATGCTCTATTGCATGGACCGCGGCTACGGCTACCGCTGGGGTACTCCGTCGTTCCTCAACTCTTACACCTATACCTCTGCCACCGGCGCGGACGCGGACGCTGTCCTGAAAACAGCGCTGGCGCAGAGCGGCATGGGTGAACTGGATGCCCAGCAGCTTGAAAACTTCAAATGGATGATGACGTTCATTTCGGACTATAAGGGTGACATCCCCGGCAGCCTGTTTATGGCAGCACAGACCTATGTGTGGGATCACCAGACCTTTAAGGGTGAGGGCGATGGAGATATTGACGGTGGCGGTTACGCCAACGCGGATACCTATGAAACCTATCTCGGCTATATTGACTGGATGTTAGCCGAAAAAGCAAAGGAGGACGCAGCCTTCCAGAAGCAGATCGAGGAGTACGCCGCACAGGGCGTCATTGCTACGGTTGTTGAAGATGACACCGCAAAATGGGCAGTGTGGGCAAAGTCCAGCGTAAAGGGCCGCCAGAGTTTTTTCAACTATTACGCGCCGAGAAAACTCTCTCTTGAAGCGCAGCCGGGAGAACCGGATATTCCCCCTGCGGGTACAGGCGATATTACGCTGAAGAAGGTTGCCGCAGGAACCACCCGTGGTTTAGATGGTGCCCGCTTTCTGATTTACCGGGACGGTCAGATCGTGGGCAGCGATGTAACGGCAAACGGCGGCATCATCGGGGTCAACGATGTCACCAAGGGCCTGTGGAGCTTCGTAGAAACGGAGGCTCCGGCCGGGTACTGCACCGATCCTACCCCCATCAGCGTCTATGTGGATACCACAGATGGCGATAAGCAGTACACGGTCACTGCCGAAAATTACGCACTGCCCGATATGAAGATCACCAAGCGGGATGCCATGAGCGGCAAACCGATTGCCGGCACGGTGTTTTCCATTAAGTCCGTTACCGGCAGCTATTCCACCTCCGTCACGACCGGGACGGACGGCTCCGCAACGCTCTCGGCCATTCCTGCAGGTGTCTATGTTGTGCGTGAGGAATCCGTTCCCGAGCCGTACATCGTAACCAATACCGAGCAGACCGTGGCGCTGCGCCCCGGCAAAACCTCCGAGGTCACTTTCGTTGACTATGAAAAGCCCGGTCTTGAAATTGTCAAGAAGAACATCGCCAATGGTGAGCCCATCGAGGGCGTGACCTACCGCATCGAGCAGATCGACGGCAACTTCTCCACCAGCGCCACCACCGATAACCATGGGCGGATTTTCCTTGAGAGCATCCCTGTGGGCAGCTACAAGGTCACGGAGATCAATGTTCCCAACCATGTTATTCTCTGCCCCATCCCGCAGGAAGTGGCATTGAAGGCTGGCGAAACCTCTACCGTCACCTTCTTCAACGCGCTTAAGCCCAGTCTGGAGATCCGCAAGGTGGACAGCATCACCGGCGATCCCGTCAAGGGCGCCAAGTTCCAGATCTGGTATGGCAGCAACCACACCGACACCGGTGAGCTCAACGATCTCGGCACTTACTTTTCTGACGCAAGCGGAAAAATCATTCTTCCTGAGATCAAGGATGGCTGGTACAAAGTAACGGAATTGGAACCGGCGTCCGGGTATGCCATCAAGGAGCCTGCCACGCAGGAATGCTTCGTCGCCGGTGGTGAGAGCAAGGTGTTGATTTTCGAAAACACACCCCTTTCCGCCATCATCATCCGCAAGGTGGACAGCGAGAGCGGCCAGCCGTTGGAGGGCGCATGGTTCCGCATCCGCTACCTTGGCGGCACCTCCGGCACCGGCGGTACCGTAGTCGGAGAGATCAAAACCTCGCAAAACGGGACCGCCATTTTGACGGGCCTCGCCGCAGGCACTTATGTCTGCGAAGAGATTTCCGCGCCGGACGGGTATGTGATCACCGACGCCACGGAGACGGTCTATCTCTCCGGCAAGGATCAGGACGTGATCACCGTGACCTTTGGCAACGATAAGATGGGTTCCCTCCTCATCGTCAAAAAGGATGCCGTGACCAGTGCACCCATCTCCGATGTCGAGTTCCTTGTGACCGACTCGGATGGCAGCGTGATCGGCACGGCCAACGGAAAGTATGTGACCGACAGTGCGGGCACCATCCGCATTGACGGCCTGACGCCCGGCATGACGGTCATCGCCCGTGAGGTGCGGGCAAAAGACGGCTACATCCTCGACGATACCCCGCAGAGCATCAAAATCAAACGCAATTCCGTGATGACGCTGGAGTTCCGCAACC
>ENA-ORRW01000758-ORRW01000758.1-human-gut-metagenome-genome-assembly--contig:-NODE-758-length-35452-cov-6.355991_pt1 | contig 35452 bp, 38 predicted proteins | sample MGYA00242183_ERZ509150 | MGnify/ENA primary metagenome ERZ509150 (study PRJEB26280, sample SAMEA2338639) | human gut metagenome | biome: human gut; feature: human-associated habitat; material: faeces... | reverse complement strand
ATCAGCAACTACCCCCCCCCCGGACCCCCCGGAAGTCTGCGACCGATTGAAGCGGTGGTTTACAGAAAGTAAAACGCAACGGATCAATCTGAACCCCACCCTGTATTACCTCAAAATGCAGGTGGTTGCCGGTGCTGTCGCCAGTTGAACCCACATACCCAATAACCTGCCCTGCCGTTACCGCTTCACCTGCGGTAACGGCAGTTTGCGTCATGTGGGCGTACCGCGTTGAAAGAGCCGCGCTGTTATCCAGCAGCACCTGATTGCCGTAGCTGTCGTTCCAGCCGCTGACCAGCACCGCGCCGCTGTGGGCAGCCAAGATGGGTGTGCCCTCCGGTGCGGGAATATCCGTGCTGCGATGCCCGGCATTGCCAAAAGCGTCCACTTCCCCGAAGTGGCAGGATATATAAGTGTGTCCCGGCAGCGGCCAGCACAATTCGCCGTCCGCAACGTCGATCCCACCACACAGGGCAAGCAGGCTGGGGCGCATTTCCTCGGATAGCAGCTGGTGCAAAATGTCCCGCTGGTCCTGCGTAAAGCGGTACAGATCCGCCAGCGCGTCCACCGATTTGCCGCTGACCGTGATGTGCAGAATGTACTCTGTGACCGGCTCCGGGTCAGGTTCGTCCTCGGTCGGTTCCAGTGTGGCGGTCACTTCCTCCACCTCGGCGCTTATTTCGTGCATCGTCCAAAAGGTGTCCTGAATCAACCGCTTCTTGCCTTCGTCTATGACAACCACATCGCCGTCGTTGTTCAGGTTGTTCTGCACGGCAAAGACGGCCAGCACTTCGGGCCAGTAGCTCGCCCAAGTGTGACCGTCCTCGTAGTCGTATTCCATCGTGGTTTCGCTGCATTCCGGGTGCGCCGACACAATGTCGTTGATCGCCGTGCCGAAGTCGGCATTGGTTTCCGCAACGATTTCGGCAATGGGGATGCTGTTGGGGTCGCCGGATTCGTCCGCAAACAGGATGCCCATCGGCGAGCCAATCACCGCCGCAGCCGCGCCTATGACCATCGCCAGCAACAGCACCACGCCGCCTGCGCCAAGCAGCGCCATCAGCGAACCGGCTGCGCGGCGTATCGTGCGCGCCAGCACCGCTTTCAGCCGCAGCCATGCAGCTTGCAGCAACGTGCGAACTCTGCCCAGCGCGGCTTGTCTGATGCCGCTGGAAAAGACAGGGACAGTATCGGGCAGTCTGACGCCGCTGCCAAGCGCCGTGCCGCCCGCCTGCTTTTGCAGATGGCGGCGTACCGTTTCGCGCGTGAGGTGTTGGCGTTTCAGCGCCTGCGTTTTGTCGCGGTAGGAATCGGGTGTTTTGATCTCCTGCTTATCCAGCGCCCTTTGCCGAAAGCGCTGGCGCTTGAAGGTTTCTCTCTTGTCAGCGGATTGCGCCAAGGGGGTATTTTCTGTTTCAGCGGGCTGGGCAACGTGTGTGGTTGGCACACGCTGGCGCTTTTCCTGCAAAATCCGGAATTGACGGTAGCTGATTCGTCCTGTGTCCAGCGCCTTGCCTTGCAGGCTCTCTGCCGCCTGTGCGGTTTTTTCGGTAACAACCGTCTGAGCGTATTCTTCCGGCGTTTGCTGCTCGGTATCTGCTGCCGATTCCGCCCGCCATACTGTCTGCTTTCGCTTGGCTTCAGCTTTTTGCAATGCCGCGCGTATCAGCCGCTTGCGCTTATACTCCATAGTTAGCGCTCCCCACGGTTGGCGGCGCTGCGCTCCCGCATCAGGCGTCTGTACTGGTCAGGGGTGCATTTCATGGGCATAATCCCAATGGGGGTCGGTAAGAACAGCTCCGGGTCACGAAACAGCTTTTCGTAGTAGCGAAACTGTTTGTCGGTCAGGCTGCAAAATTCCTCACCGGAAAAACCGCAGATAAAGAAATTGCCCGCGATAACATCGTAGTCCTCAATGCAACGGTTCAGCGGCAGACCGTCCACCTTGCCCGAATCGTTGCAGATAAGCGCCACATTGTCCTTTGACCACGGGTATACGGCTTGCATATCCCCGCCGACAAGCTGCTGAAGGGGGCGCAGCTCATTTGCAACGAACCGTTCCTCCGGATATTTGCCCGGCTGAACATACAGAATACGGGCTTTGTTTTCGTTAGACATTGTAATAACTCCTTATTTGACAATAAAAATACCACTGTATCGGGTGATACAGCGGGGGTAACAAAGAATTTGGGGAATTGTGCCGCAATCTCCTATGAGAATGATATTTCAAAATGCTCATTTTTGCAAAGTTGTATTTACAGATAATGCGCTGACAATAAGACTGCCTTTTTGTATAAAACGGCACTGCTTAAATTGGAAGTATTTCACAAACTTGACCTATGTGTGTGAAAATGCATTGACAACAGAAGAGGGAGATGTTATTATGTTGTCATAACAAGTAGATGAGGGAAAACTGAATAAGCTAAGAGGGAAGGGTACAAACAATTATGAAAGCTGCACCAAGATATTCTCAGATCATTAGCTATTATCGGTCACTCATTGAGTCAGGAAAGTTGGCAGAGGGCGACAAAATGCCCACGGAGGAAACCATAGGTGAGATTTTCGGCGTAAGCCGTATTACGGTAAGACAAGCGTTAGATGGCTTGGCGCAGAGTGGTTACATCTACAAAATACAAGGGAAGGGAAGTTTTGTAGCGGCAAAAAAAGCCGGAATGCAATTGAACCACTTGATTGGTTTCAGCGATGAAATGCGCAGCATTGGTATGGAACCTTCCACTTCACTGATTTCACAGAGTTTGGAATTTCCGAGTGAGCCGGTCGCCAACGCATTGGAATTGGATGGCACCCAAAAGGTATACATCATTTCTCGCTTGCGCTGTGCGGATGCAGTGCCTATGGCGGTTGAAACGGTTTGCTTGCCGTTCGCCAGATTCGCAGGGATCGAAACATATGATATGAGCAAGTCGCTTTATACGCTTTTTAGACAGCGTTACGGCTGTGAGCCTGCAAAGGCAATCGAGAGCATTCAATCCGGTTTGGCAAAGGCAAAGGAAGCAAAGCAGCTCCAGATCAAAGCCGGTGCGCCTGTGCTGAGGATTACGCGAACTGCGTATGACGGTGCGGGAGTTCCGCTTGAATATACGGAATCCGTATATCGCGGAGATAAGTATGTTTTTAATGTCACATTGGAAAAATAAACCAATTTATTGCGTCCGTTCCACAGGACGCAATAAAAAATCGATATAGACGTTATAACAACATAACAACATGTATTTATTGACAGGATTTGAAAGGAGCACAGGACACAGATGAATCCGACAGTAAAGGAACCAAAAAAACGGTTTATGACGCTGAAACGACGCGAAGCCTGTTTGGGATGGCTGTTTGTTTCACCGGCCCTAATTGGGTTTAGCATTTTCACCTTTGGCTCAATTTTGTATTCCTTCTATCTGTCCATGACAGACTATGATCTGGTCAGCACGCCAAAATGGGTTGGCTTTGACAATTATATCCGAGCCTTCACGAAGGACCAGTATTTTTATAAGTACTTTGGCAATACGCTTTACTTTGTCGTCACGCTGGTTCCCATCGTTCTGGCGCTTTCCCTCTTACTAGCTATACTGATCAACAAAAAGACCAGTTGGGTGAACAATATTTACCGCGTGGCGCTGTTCCTGCCCAGCATCACTTCAACGGTTGCGGTCAGTATGGTTTGGCTGTGGATCTTCAACCCGGATATGGGTTTGATCAACAACTTCCTGATGGCGATCGGACTGAATGACGTACCCATGTGGCTGGGTGATACAGCGTGGAGCAAGCCGGCACTTGTCATCATGCGTGTATGGCAGATGGGCGGCTACTATATGATTATGTTCCTTGCCGGTCTTCAGACGATACCCGAAACCCTGTACGAAGCAGCGGAGCTGGACGGCGCCAGCGGAATCCAGAAGTTTTTCCGCATCACATTGCCGCTTTTGTCGAACACAACGTTTGTTGTCATGATTCTTCTGGTAATCGAAGCGTTCAATATGTTCGAGTCCATCTTTATTATGACAGCCGGCGGTCCTTTGGGTTCGACCAGTACCATGATGTACTACATCTACGAACAAGCCTTCAGCAGCTACAACATGGGCTATGCATCCGCTCTGGCATGGATATTCTTTGCACTGATTATGGTTGTGTCGTTGATCCAGTATAAATTCCGCAACGAACAGGGAGGAGAATAAAATGAAACAGAAATCCCTGGGCGTCAAGGCCCGTAAGCGCATTGGGTCAGTGGTTTATCACTGCTTTATGGTGCTTTTGTCGCTGACGATGATTTATCCGTTCGTGTGGTCGGTGTTGTCGTCCTTTAAGACGTCGGAACAGCTTTATGGCGGCTCTCCGCTGGATCTGCTGCCGAAGCCGGCAACGCTTTACAATTATGAGCGATTGTTTCAGGTACTGCCGTTCGGCAAGTTTGTCATAAACTCGTTCTTCCTCGCTGTGGCAATGCCCATATGCATGATTGCCGTAGCATCCCTGACAGCCTACGCGCTGACTCGGTTGGAGTTTAAGGGAAGGAACATCTTGTTCCTGGCGTTTGTGGCAACCATGATGGTGCCCAGCCATGTAACGCTTATCCCGAACTACAAAATCGTTGTGGATGCGCATCTGGCGAACACCTATACCGCATTGTTCCTTACCAGTATGTTTACCGGAACGAACGCATTCAACATCTTCTTTTTCCGGCAGTATTTCCTGAGCATCCCCAAGGATCTTGAAAATGCAGCGATCGTGGATGGGTGTTCCCGGTTGGGCGTGTTCTTCAAGATCGTTCTTCCCAATGCAAAGCCCGCCATTGCTACAACAGCAATTCTGTCGTTCCGCAGTGTTTGGAACGCATTCCTCTGGCCGATGATCGTAATCAACGACTATGACAAACTGACCCTGACGGTAGGTCTTAAATACCTCAAGGAATGGGATCCCAACTGGGCAGTTCTTCTGGCCGGTGCAACCATCAGCATCGTGCCCATCGTTATCGTATTCCTGCTGTTCCAGAAGTACTTCATGGCATCTGCCATGAACTCCGGTTTCGGCGGAAAATAACCAAGGACTTGCGACCTGTTACGGTCGTACAATATTCATACAAAACGGAGGACTAGAAATGAAAAAGATCGTTCGCAATGTCTTTGCACTGCTTTTGGCTCTGACATTCATCCTATCCCTTGCTGCCTGCGGCGGCAACAGCGCAAGCTCCGGTGCAGCACCCGCTGCTTCCGGCAGCGAAGAAACATCTACGGTTGCCTCGACCCCTGAAACGAAAGACCCTGTTACCCTTACTGTGTATACTTGGTGGGACGTCACCAAATTTGAGCACCTGCAGAAGATGAAGTCGGATTTTGAAGCAGAAAATCCGGATATCAAGCTGGAGTTCGTTACCATTCCCAGCAAGTATGCGGACACCATGATTACCAAGCTGGCAGCAGGTGAGATTCCTGACGTAATGATGCTTGCTATGGACCAGGTGCCCCGTTATGCGCTGAACGGTATGCTGATGCCGCTGGACGATCTGGCCAGCCAAGAGTACAAGGATTCCCTCTATCCCGTCGTTACCGAGGCTCTGACCGTGAACGGCACGATGTATGCGGCTGCCCGCGACATCACCCCCAAGGTCATGTACATCAACACCAAGATGTTCAAGGACGCCGGTGTGGAAATTCCTTCCGAAGATTGGACGATGGATGACTTTGTCGAGGTGGCAAAGCAGCTGACCAAGGGTTCCGGTGCCGATGCACAGTGGGGCTATTACTGGAAGAACTATACCGACCAGACCTTTGCTATGATCGCAGCCTTCGGCGGCAAGCTGTACAGCGAAGACGGCAAGGCAAGCGTTCTGTCTACCGACCCCAAGACCAAGGAAGCTGTCCAGTTCATGTATGACCTGTGCAACACCTACAAGGTATGCCCCACTGCAACGCAGGCTGCTCAGTTCGGCGACAACGAGTTTGCTCCCTTTATGGCAAACAAGGTTGCTATGCAGATTGGTGCCCTGTCCACTGCTTCTAACATGGATGCAAACGGCACGGAGTACACTGTTCTGCCCATGCCTTCCATCGATGGCGTTAGCAAGACTTCTTCTTTCGTAAACACCTGGGTCATCCCCAAAACCGCAAAGAACCCTGATCTGTCTTGGCGTGTTGTGGAGTTCCTGTCCGGTAAGGAAGGTCAGCAGATCGCTCTGGATATGAACTTCGGTCTGCCCGCCTCTAAGCTGGTCGATACCACTGCGTTTGAGGCAAAGGCTCCCTATAACAAGTACTTCGTGGAAGCTCTGGAAACTGCCGTTCCTTATCCCACGAACCTCAATGGTTCTGCTTTCCAGACCATGTTCCAGAAGGAATGCGAGTCCCTGTGGGCCGGTGCAATCACGCCGGAAGAATTTGAGACCCGCGTGGACGAGCAGGCAGCAGAGATCCTTAACAAATAATTGGCTCACCGGTACGACCCGGAAGGAAGGGCGGCAATATGCCGCCCTTTTTTAGAAAGGAGGGCCTTATGACAGAAAAACTCCTGCCTGACGGAAGCTATCTGTCCAAAATCTATGAGATGCTGAATCGCATCGAGCAGCAGGAGCAGGAACCGATGGAAGCAGCCGCGGAGGCAGCCTACCATTCCATCAAAAACGGTGGTTTGCTGCACGTCTTTTCAACAGGTCATTCCCACATGATCGTCGAGGAGATGTTCTATCGAAGCGGCGGACTGGTTCCCATTAACCCCATCTTATCGGATGAGTTGATGCTCCACACCGGCGCGATAACCAGCACACAGATGGAACGCAAATCCGGCAAGGCTGCGGAGGTCTTGGGCAAGGCATCCCTGCAAAAGGGCGACACGATCATCATCTCTTCCAACACAGGCATCAACACCGTGCCGGTTGAAGCTGCGCTGTACGCAAAGCAAAAGGGGCTGACGGTTGTATGCGTCACGTCCAAGACGATCTCGGAGCAGCTGAAACCGCGCAGTGCCATCGGAAAGCATCTGTGTGATGTGTCGGATATCGTGATCGATAACCATGCGCCCTTTGGAGATGGCGTCTTTACCGTTCCCGGAACCAATCAGGTGACGGGAGGTGCCTCTACCTTCGGCAGCCTGTTTATCGCACAGAGAATTGTTCTGAAAATCGAAAACCTGTACTTGAAAAACGGCGAAATTCCCCCGATATTGCGCAGTGCCAATATTCCCGGTGGCGATGAGTTTAACGCCAAGGCTGTTGCACTGTACCGCACAAGAATCCCGGCGCTTTCCTGATGGATGGAGGTGATGACCATGTATTTGGTGTGTGACGGCGGGGGAACCAAAACAGAATATATGCTCTTTGATCTGTCCGGACATATACATGGCTTCAGTAAGACACAGGGAACCAATGCCATCTTTATAAACCCGGATGCCGCTGCAGATGCTGTGTGCGGCGGCATCTCGGATTGTCTGCAACAGGCAGGTATCCGGGATACGGATCTGAATGAAATCTGTCTGTTCATTCCCGGCTTCAAAAATTCCGCCAATGCGGTGCGTGATCGTTTCCCGAAAACAAGGCTGATGGTATTAGGCGATGAGTATAACGCGTATTACGGAGCCTTGGGGGAACCGGGAGGCATTGCCGTTTTATCCGGAACGGGTTCCTTTGCCGTATGCAGAGATAAAAAGGGAAGTTGGATATCCGTCGGCGGATGGGGACCACTCTTTGGCGACAAAGGCAGCGGTTACCATATGGGGCTGATGTGTCTGGACAGGATCACACAGCAATGGGATCGCGGCAGTACCAACACCTTGCTGCAAACGCTCGCACTGAAGCAGCTGCATATGGAGAGTATCCCGTCGTTAAGGCAGGGCGCATATAAACCGGACTTTACACGGGAAAAAATAGCAAAGCTGTCTTATACGGTGGCAGAAGCTGCCAAGGCAGGAGACATAGATGCGCTGGGAATTCTGGATGAGGCATCTGTGTGTCTGGCAGACTTGGCGGCTGCCGTGGCAAGGCGTGTAGGAAACGATGAACTGCCGGTATCCTTACTTGGCGGAACCAGCCATATGGGCGACATTTTTACGAAACGCTTTGAGGCTGCCTTAAAAGAGAAACTGCCGCAATGCAGTTACAGGAAACCTATGTTTGAACCCATTGTCGGCGCGGCACTTTTTGTGATGTACGAGATTGTCGGCCGCATGGATTCGCGTGAAGACTTTTTGAAAAATATACAAGCTGAATGGGGGACAACCTATGTTAATGGATGAGTATTTTTCTGCCATGAAAAACGTGCTGACCAAGGCAGAAAACACCCAGCGGGAAGCGATTCTTGCAGCTGCCGATGAAATTGCGAATCGCCTGGAAAAAGGCGGCGCATGGCATATTATGGACACCGGGCATATGTTGATGTTTGAGGCCGTCGGTCGAACCGGCGGTATGATGGCGATAAAGCCCATCAAGATCACCTGTGAAATCCAGAACCCGGTGCGGTATCGCCCTTCTCCGGCGCGCGGTATCATCGGATATGACAGCATTCCCGGATTTGCGGATTATGTGCTGGGCAGAGCCAATGTTCTGCCGGAAGATGTCATTATGATCGGTTCTGTATCGGGATACAACTACTTCCCGGTAGACCTTGCCATTAAGGCGAACGAGATGGGCTGTGCCACAATCGCTTTGACGTCTGTCGAATACTCCAGCCACCTGACAAGCAAGCACCCCAGCGGAAAGCGCCTTTTTGAGGCTTGTACCTACTGTATTGATAACTGCACGAACTATGGTGATACGCTGGTCGATGTGCCTGCGTTGGGACAGAGTATCTGCCCGGCAAGCGGTATCAGCGCCAGCTATCTGATGTGGGCGCTGCAAAGCACAGTGGTGGAAAAGCTGCTGGCAAAGGGGCTGAAACCCAGTGTCTATATCTCCAACCATATGCCGAATGCTCCCAAAATCAACGGTGAGGCGCTGGAACGCTATAACGAATTTGGTTATTGATAAGGTATACTGCTATGGAATTGAGAACCGATAAAATCAGGGCTTGTTTCGACCGTAAGATCGGAAATTTCACGGAACTGTGGAATCTTTCTACCAATACCAACTATGTCCGCTGCGCGCCGCGCGACCCGTTGATTGAACTCTATGGCTTGAAGAACGGCGAACGGGTCAAACTGTCGGGGCATATTTCTGACGAGGCAGAAGCCCCTGACGCGCTGATCCTGAGCTATGATTCCTTCGGAGAATATGACATTTCCGCAAAGGTGACCTGCCGTTGCGAGCAGGATCGGCTGGTGTTTTCTGCAGAAATCTGCAATCACAGCACAATCGATGTGACCGAGATTCTGATGCCGCACTTGGGCGGCATCTATCTGGGCAACGGACAGAAAGATTATCTTATTTACCCGCACCACGCAGGTGACAAAACAGAAGATCCGGTATATAATTACGCTGAGAACCGTCTGACTTTCTGGCGTGGCTGCAGCGTACCCTTTGAGGATATCTATCGCCGTGAGATCAATTACTGCGGCTTAGCCTCCATGAGCTGGATGTACTATTACAATAGTTGCGGTGGATTCTATATTGGCAGCCATGACCCCCGATTCCCGGTGACCGGCGTTATAGCAGAAACCAGCGGCGACAGAGAAAATCCTTGGATGGCATTTGCCTTCCGTAAATATTTCCGAATCAAGCAAGGGGAAACCTATCAGACCGGGGATTATGTTGTATGCCTTTCCGACAAGGATTGGCATTACGGCTCCAAGGTGTATCGGGAATACATCGCTCCTTATCTGGATTTTGACCATAACCCCGAGTATTTACAAAATGAATATGCCCTGAACCAGTGCTACAACTTTAAGCGTACCGGCAAGGTGGAGCATACCTTCAAAGACATCCCGGCTATGTTTGAGGCAGGCAAGGCATGGGGCGCAAGGCATATGTTTATTGCAAGCTGGAACCGCACGGGCTTTGACTCCTTTTATCCGGAGTATTATCCCGATATGGAACTCGGCAGCGCCATGGAATTCCGGCGCGGGCTGGAATATGTCCGCAATCATGGCGGTATGTCCACGCTGTATATCAACGCGCGCATATTTGATTTGAAATCGGACTTCCATAAGCTGGTTGGCGAGAAGATGGCCATGCGGAACGAGAAGGGCGAGATGTACCGGGAAACCTATGGTCCGGAACATTTCACCGTGAACTGCCCCTCGGACGCCCTGTGGAGAGAGTATCTGCTGGATACGGCAGAATTCTGCGTAAAAGCGTATGGCTGCGATGGTATTTATCTGGATCAGCTTGCATCGGCAGAGCCTTTCCCGTGCTATTGCAGCGAGCACACGCATGACAATATCGGGGAGTTCAACAACGGCTATGTATATGTGCTGAAAAACTTGCTGGAGCGCCTGCGGGCCTATAACCCGAACGCCTACATTATGACCGAGAACTGCGGCGATATTTACGGCAGTTATACTTGGGGAAATCTGACCTGGAATGGCGCTGAGTACGATGAACACTATAATGTGTTCAAGTATACTTTCCCGGAGTTTACGCAGGTCAATATGGTAAATCCCAGAAGCTGGGCGGAAGAAAAAGACCGTCCCGAATGGTTCCGTAAGGACCTGCACAGAGCCATTACGCTGGGCAGCATTTTGTGGCTTGGCATCACCAGCCGCCTTCGCCCGGAGGACAGTGCATATCATGACTATGGAATGATGGCAACTGCCTTCCGAGGAAGCCTTCAGCCCCTGCTGAAGCACGCCCAGTATCTGGATGATTTGTGGCTGGAGAACGTACCGAACCAGTGCTTTGCATCCTGCTGGGCGCTTGAAAACGGCGAAAAACTCGTGATTCTTGCCAATGACAGCACACAGGACGTGTCCTTCCGGATGAAGGATTTGCACGGCAGTATCGTTAAGGATACGAAATCTATGGATACGGCTATCCAGGATAGCTCGATGATCGGCACCGATCCGATTACCATCACTGTACCGCAGGGACAGCTGAGTTATTTCTTGTTGCAGTGAAATTTGCTGCCCCGATTGCGAAGAACAATCGGGGCAGCTTGTCTTTTTGGAGGAACCTGTATGAAACTGACTGTGTTCGGTAACAATGCAACCTGCCCGGAGGCAGATGGTGCCTGTTCGTGCTATCTGCTGCAGACAAAGGGCAAACGAATCCTGCTGGATATGGGAAACGGTTCGGCAGCAAAGCTGCAAAAGCATCTGCCGCTTACGCAGTTGGACGCAATCATAATAAGTCATCTGCATTTTGACCATTTTGGGGATCTGTTCTGTGCCAAGTATGCGTTAGAAACAAAACGTGCCTACGGTGAAAATCTGAAGCCTATCCCACTATTTATCCCCGCCTTGCCGCAATGGGCAAGCGAGGAGCTATGCACGAACGACGTGTTCCAAATCCATACGATCAAGGATGGCGCAGCGTATGACTTCGATGAAGTGCATTTTACGTTCTTTGCGGTGAAGCATCTGATTGAATCCTACGGGGTAAGGATTTCAGCGGAGGGAAAAACCTTTGCCTACAGCGGGGATACCGGTGTGTGCGATGGATTATACAAGGTTGCGTCCGGGGCGGATGCGTTCCTGTGTGAATCCACCTTCTGTGCAGGGGAAACGGCAGAGGAAAACCATCACCTGAGCGCGCATACCGCGGCGCAGACCGCCAAGGATGCGGGCGTCAAACAGTTGTTTATGACACATTATCATTCCGAGCAAGCTCAAGCGCTGCTGCAGGAGGCAAGACGGGTTTTCCCGGATGCCGTCCTTACGCAGATAGAAAGCACATACGCCGTAGGCGGGAAATGAGAACACAGCATATGAATTCATTACTTCATCAACATACGGAATCTATCGTTTCTGCGGCAATTCACGCGGTTTTGCCGGATGTTGCCGTAGTGCGTGCGCTGCAAGGGTATCGCTTTGGAACCGGAAAAATCGTTCTGGTGGCAGCAGGAAAAGCGGCATGGCAGATGGCAAATGCGGCATCTGACTGCATGGGGGATCGTATTGCGGATGGCGTGGTTGTTACAAAGTATGGGCATATAAAAGGACCGATTGCCCATATCCGCTGCTTTGAGGGCGGACACCCTGTCCCGGATGACGGCTCTTGCCGGGGTACACAGGCAGCGCTTGACCTTGTGCAGGGGTTGACGGCGCAGGATACGGTGGTGTTTCTTCTGTCCGGCGGGGGAAGCGCCCTGCTGGAAAAGCCTTTGATCCCTTTGGATGAATTACAGGATATCACACAGCAGCTGCTGGGATGCGGTGCCGATATCGTGGAGATCAACACCATTCGCAAGCGGTTGTCTGCCGTAAAAGGCGGGCGTTTTGCTATGGCGTGCGCCCCGGCACAGGTGCTGTGCGTTGTCCTGAGCGATGTTCTGGGTGACCCGCTGGATATGATTGCAAGCGGACCGGCTTGTGCCGATTCGTCTACCTGCAGGGATGCGGAGAATGTCGTTAAAAAGTACGGCTTACAGCTGTCCGCCGATGCACTGGCTTGCCTTCGCAAAGAGACACACAAACAAATAGATAACGTAACAACGCGCATTACAGGAAGCGTTCGGGAGCTTTGCGCGGCAGCTGCCGATGCGGCGCAGGCACTTGGTTATACGCCGAACCTTTTGACCGATCAGCTGGCTTGTCAGGCGCGGGAGGCGGGGCTGTTCCTTGCGGAAATTGCCCGAACACATCAGCACCCCGACAAACCCATGGCGTTTATAGCCGGAGGCGAAACGGTGGTCAAAATCATCGGCAACGGCAAGGGCGGGCGCAATCAGGAATTGGCGCTGGCGGCTGCACCCGGCATTTCTGGCTGCAATGCGGCGGTTTTTAGTGTTGGATCAGACGGTACCGATGGTCCGACAGATGCGGCGGGCGGCGCAAATCGACCCGGTGGATTTTCTCAACCAAAACGATTCCTATATGGCGCTGAAGACGGCGAAAGGATTGCTTTTTACCGGTCCGACAGGAACCAATGTAAATGATGTTGCTGTTGTGCTGATTCGGTAAGTCTTTATACGGCATATTACACAAGACATATGAATCCCTTTCTGCCTACCCCAATAACACAAGTTTCTCTCAACTCAACGAGAAGAGCGCTGTTACCATACAGTGCTCTTCTCGTTTTACTAAAAGAGTCGGCAATGATATTCAATCAGAACGACCCGAAAAGGATATCAGATTACCAAAAAAAGGAAATATGGATTATGAATTTGTTTTTATGCTCACGTTTTTGCAACGTGGGGACTCTTATTAAAGAAAATTTGCAAAATAAGAGAATTGCATTTATCCCGACAGCCGCAGCCAATGAAGGGGCTTCGCGGTATGTGCTGGCGGGTCGGGAGTTGCTCAGCAAAATGGGAGCAATCGTTACAGAAATTGATATTTCTAAGGAAAACAGGAATACAATCAAGGCAGCCTTTGCGCAGGCAGATTGCATTTACTTTTCAGGAGGCAATTCGTTCTTCCTTATGGATGCGCTGCGAAAATCAGGAACAGACAAATTGCTGAAAAAAGAACTGCAGCGCGGCAAACTTATGGTGGGAGAGTCGGCAGGGGCTATTGTTTGCGCGCCGACGATTACTTATATTGAGCCAATGGATAAAAAACCGCCGGAGTATTCACAGCAAGACGATGCCGGGCTTGGGCTGGTAAAATACTATATTTTGCCGCACTTTCTTGATGAGGTTTATAGAAAAGCATCGGAGGAAATACTGGAAAAGTTCTCGGAATTGGATGTCCGTCCCATAAGCAATGATCAGGCAATACTCGTGAAGGATAATACATCAAAGATAATCTGTAACTCAGATAACGCAAAAGCAGTGCGAGATTTCAGAAACGAACAAGGATAACATCTTATTGTATGAAATTGGCCTGCGAATGCCTGACCGAGTGATTTTTAAGAAAGGAATGCGAGACAGTGACCACGCCCCTGATTGAAAAATTGAATATTACATCCTCGGTTTCGATAGTGATTATATCGATTTCTTTAATGTTATTTGGCGGGTTTGCCATGACAAGAATTACCAAACGCCTGAAACTCCCCAATGTCACGGCCTACATTGTTGCCGGCATTTTGATGGGTCCGTACTGCTTAAACCTGATCCCGGTAGGTCTTATCGAGAGGATGGATTTCATTGCAGACATCGCCTTGGCGTTCACTGCATTCAGCACGGGCGAGTTTTTCCGTTTTTCTACACTGAAAAAAAGCGGCGTTAAGGTGCTGCTTATTACGTTCCTTGAAGCGTGCTTGGCATCCATTGCGGTGTTTATCGCTACTCATTATGTGTTTGGTCTTGATATTGTATTTTCCGTCGTTCTTGCCGCGCTGGCATCAGCCACAGCACCTGCGTCTACCATGATGACGATTCGCCAGACGCACGCAAAGGGCGATTTTGTAGACACCCTTCTGCAGGTGGTCGCACTGGACGATGTGGTGGGGCTTGTCGCGTACAGCATCGCCATTTCCATCGCCTTGGCCTCCATGACCGGCAATTTTCAGGCGCAAAATGTGCTGCGTCCGATAATAATGAACCTGTTCGCGTTTGCGCTGGGCGGCGTATTTGGTTTGATTTTGAAGTTTCTTGTTCACAAGCGATCCACCGACAATCGCCTAATCGTATCTATTGCGCTGCTCTTTGCATTCTGCGGAATTTGTGCGCTGATGGGCGTTTCGTCGCTACTGGGCTGTATGTCCATGTCGATGATTTACATCAATACCTCCGACGACGAAAGGCTTTTTAAGCAGCTGAATTACTTCAGCCCTCCGCTGCTCTTGCTGTTCTTTGTGCGGTCTGGTCTCAACTTTGATTTTGGTGCTATTTTCAGCTCCTCCGATCATATCGGTTCGGCCTCTTTGCTGGCTGTCGGTGTGGTCTACTTTGTCACAAGAATACTCGGCAAATACAGCGGCGCCTTCTTGGGTTGCCTGCTTGCCGGAAAGAACAAAAAAGTTCGCAACAACCTTGGTCTGGCTTTAATTCCACAGGCGGGCGTTGCCATTGGACTGGCCGCGATGGGAGCCCGCACCTTGGGCGGTGCAATGGGCGATGCGCTGGAAACAATTATGTCTGCTGCTGATAGCGGTTGAATTTCTTAAAATCCTCACGCAGCAGAAAATTGTTTTCACACGCGCTCTCCTCGCTGTTTTTCAATCTTTGACTTGTACCAGATAAGGCTTTCGTTGTAATCCTTGCCAACGGCAGGCAACCGCTTTTCTACATTGAATCCGCGCCCGGCAAGGCGCTGGGCAACCGTATCGGCAAAGCGCAGCCCCGGCTCATCACGGTCAAAGCAGAGCACCACATTTTTCACCTGCGGATGCTGCTGCAAAAAGTATTCGATGGGCAGATAGTTCAGCCCGCCCAGTGCCAGATAATGCACACTGCGCCACTTTCCGATGTCCGTATACTGCCGCAAGGTCGCGCCGGACATAGCATCAATCGGGGCCTCGTACAGTTCCACGGTATCGCAGTCCGGGTTTTCCGCTTGCATCAGAAATCCGTACTTCTTTTGGCTGCCAGTGACATCACCGCGGTAGGTGCCTTGGCAGCCACGCTGAAAAGCAGACCGCGGAACGCCGCCTTCATCCTTGCCCCCAAAAACGCAGTTGCGGTAGTTGCCGTGCGTGGTCTGATACAGAATCCCTTCGTTCAGGCAATATCGCAGCACCTTGGGGCTGATACCGCGGTGCATCAGGTAGGCGGTCGCTGCCTGTGCATTTTTGTCGGGACGCGGCAGTGTAAAGTCGTGCGTTCGGCTGCTTTCTTCGGCGGCGGCTCTGGCCTGCTGAAAAGGAACAAGCTCCATCTCGTTCAAAAGCATTACTGCCGAGCGAAAGCTCATCCCCTCGACCGTCAGCAGATAATCCAGCGCGCCTCTGCCGCCCTTGCTCTGGGAGCACCAGTGGAACAGGTTCTTGCTCAGCGTGATCCGCAAGCTGCTGTGCGATTTTGTGCAGTACTCATCTCTGGATTTGCGCACAAGCTCTCCGGGACGGTAGGTGTTTAAGAAATCCACGAGCTGAACCTCGCGGGCGGTCTTGATGTTCTCTGCGGGTAATCTCATTGCTGACTTCCTCCGTTGGTGTAAATAAAAAGCGCCCTTACTGATGGTAAAGGCGTAGAGTAACGATGTTCTTGTTTCAGCAGGCTTTTTGTCACTTCAGCTGGCTGAGAGGGGGTTGTTAGGGGGAGGGAGGGGCTGAGGAAAATTCCCAAAAAAGGTTACACTTCCCCCTTAAACAAGCGAATAAATAACGATGATGCGACATATATTTCGCTCTGATTTGACTGAAGGCTACACAGGTTGAAGCGGGCAGCCAGCGCGGAAAGGGTCAGGTCCTCCTTCAGATGCAGGTTGATATAGTGGATGATATTGCGGATGATCACCGAATAGCCGGCGGTAGAGTACCGCGCCACCCGGTCGCAATATTGCTGCAGCATCTCGACCACAAGGGCCTGCTCTTGCTGCTCGGTGGTGATTTCACCGGCGGCGAGCAGATAATCGTTATAAAGGGTATCAAGGTAAAAGGCGTGCACCTCGGCCTGCTCTGCCTCCTTGCGTAGCAGGGCATTCAGGGCAACGGCGCGGAAACGGACGGTAGTGGTCTTGGTATGACCCTTGCGCCCGGGTATGGTTACGCCGCGAAAGCTCTGCAGCGCCTGCATCGCAAGCTCAGCATCACCGTGGTTGACGGCGTCCAGCAGATGATTTTCCAGCGCGTAGCGGTCCTCCAGCATCTGGATGCTGAGGACGGGCTTTTCCGGCAGCATACACTGCCTTGGCAAATCGGCAGATTCGGGGGAAAGATCTGTGTAGTTTACCCAGTGGGTGCGGAAGGTGCTGCAGTTCATCGGTGCCAAATTTTTCTACAATCTGGACAAAAAGGCGCTGACCCAGATGGAGACAGAGCTGAAGGAAAAGCGTGGCTGATTTACTGTAATAAGACACGGGAGGTTTTTCCGGGGGGCTCCGGAAAAGCCTCCCGCGCTTTTTGCGGTGCGCTGAGAATGAGTGCCTCCTGCGTGTTGAAAAGCACAGCGGTAACATGGTACAATTATCAAACCAAAGCACAGTACGATGAGGGAAGGAGAATAAGCACATGACAATTTTGATCGATGCAGACGGCTGCCCGGTGGTCGATCTGACCCTGCGGAGCGCAGGGAAAAAAGGTGTGCCGGTTGTGATTCTGTGCGATACATCCCATCGCATCGAGCGAGAAGGGGCACAGACGCTGGTATTTGACAAAGGCGCTGACAGTGTGGATTTTGCACTCGTCAACCGGGTGAAGCCCGGGGACTTGGTTGTGACGCAGGATTACGGTCTGGCCAGTATGTGCCTGGCAAAATGCGCGCGGGTGCTGAACCAGAACGGTTTGGAATATACGGCGGATAATATAGATGCGCTGATGCTGCAGCGGCATGAAAACAAAAAGCTCCTTCGCGCCGGCAAGCATCCAAAGGGGGCTGCAAAACGCACAAAAGAGCAGGATATCCGGTTTTGCGATGCGCTGGAACGGATTTTAAGCGGCACATCCGGCAATCAGCAGACGGAATGTGAAAATGTGTCATTTGCAAGGCGATAAAATGTACAATGTGTATTTTTTACAGGTGAATGGCAATTACAGAGCGTAGCTATGTGAAAAAAGCGCAAAGAAGGAATGAGCCTTTTGGGTGGATTTGTGCAGAAATGTACACTTTTCAGGGCGGCAAAACAGCACATTTTTGCCGATATTGCCGCTTGCTACATGAAATGTGCGATTTGCCATAAATCATACGATATATCGACATAATTTTTCTTTCGGAATGTGACATTTGGCACATGCTATGCGTAAAGAAGCTGCACACCGCCATAAAGAGCCTATGGGGGTGAACATAGTTTAGCTGCAGAGAAATGGGATACGGTACGCAATTCCGGCACGGTAACGCTGCTTTGAGTTGGTTACAAAAGTTTATGCGGAATGCTCCGCACGGCAATGCATACTGGTTGGAAGCGCAATACAACAGATTCCTGGGCTTCAAAATGCAACAATTTCCGGGAGACAAAAATGAACCCCGGAAAATGTTGTACTCTGCGTATTGAAAACACAGGTGAATTGGGCGCTTGTTCGATGCCTACTGGTCCGCAATTGCAAAATAAGGATACAAATCAAAGCGTACAAAAGAAAGAAAAGCGCAAGTAGCATATCCTTGCCCTGCAGAGAGAATGGATTCCGGTATTCTTCCGCTGAAAGCAAGATAACAGGGCTAATTTTCCGGATTTTCCCTTGTGATTTGGTGGCGCGATAAACTATAATAAGCATAAGGCAAGCAAATGCGATGCCGGTAACAGATACTGCGCAGGCAAGTGAAGGGAAGTAACGAAATGAAGATGCTTTTCAAGCAACGGATGTTCTCCTGGTTCGACAGCTATGATATTTACGATGAATATGGGAATACCCTGTTTGTGGTCAAGGGTCAGCTTTCCTGGGGGCATTGCCTGAGAATCTTTGATGCGGCGGGCTGCCCGGTTGGCTGCGTCAAAGAAAAGATATTTACATGGATGCCCCAATTTGAGCTCTACACAGGTGAGGATGATTATGTGGGGTGCCTGAGCCGAGAGCTGACGCTTTTCCGGCCCAGCTACCATATCGACTGCAATGGCTGGCGTATTGAGGGCAGCTTTTGGGAATGGGACTATGACATCCTTGCCCCCAGCAGGCATACCGTGGCGCATATCGCCAAGGAGCTTTGGAATTGGACCGATACATACACCATTGAGGTTGCCGACCCAAGGGATGCCCTCTGCGCGCTGATGGTCGTGCTTGCGATCGATGCAGAGAAATGCTCGCGGAATAACCATACCTGACAGGCTGCACACAAAAAATACTCCCTTATTCTGCTGCGCGCGCAGCAGGATAGGGGAGTTTTCTGGTTCGTGAAGCAGCACGCCGCCGAGGAAATGAGCCGCTGCGGTGCCGCCATACGCGACCCCGCGCAGATACGCGCCTGCGGCAAACAGGTGGAAGCGCAGCTTGCCGACTTTGCCCAAACGGTCAAAGCAGGCAGCCGCACCGAGCTTGCCATGCTCTACCGCCTGCGAGATATGCTGCTAAGTCAGCGAGCCTACCTGACGGCCATGACTGACTACACCGCCCACGGCGGCAAAAGCCGCGGCAGCGCACTGTATACCGACCTGACGGGCGGCACCAAGCCGTTTGGACAGCTCCCCGACACCTTCACCTTTGCCTTAGACGAAACCGAATCACCGCTGATGCAGGAGCTGTGGTTCGAGGATGGTACCTACCGCACCGCTTGGCGCGCCCCGCGCCACATCCCCGGGATGACGACTTTTTTGAAAACGTCTGGCGCAGCTACCGCGAGACAGGGAACATTGACTGAATAGATGGTTCTGCCTGGCCTGATAAACATAACACTAGTATATCATGAAAACGAATATCCCGGGCCTCATTACATGCGATGCAGAAGCGCTAAATCATGGAGCGTATCCCTGTTATCGACCTGCTTGCATACATCTGCATCCTGATACCGGCAAAACGATACGGCATCGTTTTGATAGTAGGGAATCAGTCTGATTTGCTCATCAACGATTCGTTCTTTCATATCTGTACACCGGCCAATGCCAGAAACTTTTTGTCGGACTGGATACCCTGCGTCAGAAATACGCCGTCCCGGAACAGTGCGTAGGTCGTGACGGGTGCGGATACATTCTGCGCGGCTTCTTTGTCGGTGATGTGGATGGCCCGGAACGGGATGTTATTCTGCTGCGCGGCCTGCTGCACCTTCGGCACCCAGTAATAGGTAAAGGGACACTGATCGGTGTAGTAGAGGACGAAGCCTTCTCCATCAGCTTTAGGGTGCTTAGCGCAGTTCTTGAATTTCGGCAGTGCTGTATCGGCGTTGAGCGGGAGGCACATGAGGGTGATTCCACAGTCCGAGACATCTGCGACTTCAAATCCCTTGTAGGACAAAAACTTGGGGTCGGCGAGAAATTCCCGCTTGCGTCCCTCGGCGCACAAAATGCAGATGCCCTTTTTGCCCTGCGCTCTTGCATCGCTGAGGCATTTTTCCAGCAGGTCATTTGAGCAGCCGTGCCCTTTCATGGAACCGGAGACCCACAGGCAGTTGATGTACAGCCAGCCGTCCGCTGTAATGGGCACCCATGCGTTTTCTGCCGGGATGTACTCGATAAAGCACTTGCCGCGCTCAACACTGCGGTAGAAAACAAGCCCCTCAGCAAAGCGCTGCTTGAGCCATTCTTTTTTGGCAAGGCTCTGCTTGCCGGACATCGCGCAGCAGATATGCTCCTTGTCGATGTTCTCTTTGGTGATTTGGATGTAGTCCACAGGTGGCCTCCTTGCAGAAAAGGCGCAGCATGCCCCAGCCTCTGGGGCACACTGCGTCTTGAGCGTCTGGTGAAATAGTGTTTATACGAATTACTATATGCCAAACAGCTCGTATTGTCAATAGAGCGTTAAAAACTGCGTTACAAAGTATGATGACAGTGGACATTGCTGCAAGCACAAAGAACATCCTGTGCAAGGCGGCACATGCCTGACAGAGAAGCGGCGGAATTTGCAGACCGCTCGAACCGTAAATATTTCATGAAATTTCGCAACAACAGATTTACTTGGCGCGAGTTTGTGATACTATAAAGAAAATACGGGGCTGCAGGGGATAAGAAATGAACTCGCGGGCAGGTTGGCATAGCGTACCCCGCAGGCAAACGGTGGAATGGAGTTGTGTTGTGATGAAAATTCGTAAGGCAGAAGAAAAGGACATCCCAAGAATTATGGAGCTGCTGGGTCAGGTGCTGCAGATCCATGCAGAGATACGCCCGGATGTGTTTATCCCCGGCACTACAAAATATACCGACAGCGAACTGAAAGAACTGCTGGAGCAGGAGGATAAGCCTATCTTTGTTGCAGCCGGTGAGGATGATGTGTGTATGGGGTATGCTTTCTGCCAGCTGAAGGAGCAGCCGTTTTCTACCAATATGGTACCGTTTAAGGCACTGTTTATTGATGATCTGTGCGTTGACAAGCAGACGCGCGGACAACATATCGGGGAAAGCCTGTTTGAATATGTGAAGCAGCAGGCAAAGAAGCTTGGCTGCTATGAAGTCACCTTGAATGTCTGGGCGGGGAACACATCAGCCGAAAGATTCTATGAGAAGATGGGTATGAAAACAAAGGAACGGCAGATGGAGTATATTCTGTAAAGATAGAATGATGGAAAGGGTTTGCGTCAGCAAGCCAGCAGACGAAGTGTGAAGCGGGCACAGTGGCCCATAAAGATCAGGAGGGGCAAACGCCATGAAGGAAAACAGAAAGCTGCTAAAAGAAGTGCTCAAGGACATCCGCCATGATATGAGCGATGAGGAAGTGTTAAATCTGCTGGCAGACAGCAAAATTTCAGTTAGCCCCGAAAGTGAAAAGGAAAAGTATACGCTGGGGCAGCGTGCTGCGGATGTAATAGCAAAATTCGCCGGTAGTTGGGCATTTATCTTTTCCTTTACCGGCGTTTTAGTTCTTTGGATGATTGTCAATACTCTGCTGGCGGCCAAGGCGTTTGACCCATATCCGTTTATTCTGCTGAATTTGGTGTTGTCTTGTGTGGCGGCAATTCAGGCGCCGCTTATTATGATGAGTCAGAACCGGCAGGAGGAAAAGGATCGACGCAGAGCGGAAAATGATTATAAGGTCAATTTGAAAACCGAAATTATGATTGAGGATCTGTACGATAAAGTGAATGCTATTCTTGCTAAGCAGTCGGCACTGGAAAAGCGTCTGCAGACTGAGGATAAAAACGGCAGGGTATAGAAGCATAGGAAAATAAAAACATCCCGTCTACGAGTCAAGCGCACTTGTTTGCATAAGTGTACTTGCGGCAGACGGGATGTTGCTGTTTTATTTACAGTACAATAAAGGTGCAGGTGGCAGCAGGCAGGGTCAGCTCACCGGCAGCGGCGGCAACCGCAGACTGCTGTTGGCTTCGCTGCACAATCGTGATTTCGTTGTGTGGACAGGGCATTTCGTGTCCCTCCTTTCGGTAATTGGTGGATGGGGTGGCGTTTTACCACCTCATTTTGGGCAGAAAAAAAGCAGGAGACCTTTTTCAGATTTCCTGCTCGGTGTGCCGCTGTATGGGCGGCGGGTATTTAGTTATAAAAGTTCGGGGCAAGTTGACCCGATGTGTGTGGAATAACAAACTGGAATTTTGGCAAGAAAAAAGCAGTCAATCCTAAAGACTAACTGCTTTGTGTGTAGGGATATGAAGTTGTGAACTGGAATTTACATTTTGACATTATTTAACAATAGTTGAGTCAATTCTTCTAACTCCCCAGTAGACAAATCATTTTTATCTATCAAAACCATTTTATTATCTTTTCGTTTAACATATATATACTGCCCCATAGTACCGTACTCTTTAAATGCAGTCCAATAATTTTTGCTATATCCCATCTGGGAAATTGTTTCTATCCCTTCAGCGTCAAAATGATACTCTACAATTCCAGTACGAAAAGACTTATCTAAGAGTAACTCCGCTTTTTTCAATACAAATTTTTGAAAAGACTTTGCATTAAACGCAAGAAGCAGACAAACTATTCCAAGCACCATATAGATATACCATAAAATAGCAGGAGAATTTATAATTAAAAATATGCTACTAAAAATAATGACGATACCCAAAATCATCAGAAGCGGAACCGCTATCTTACGCTTGCGAACATTTCCTTTACTTTCCAAAGCAATTTTAATTGCAGTTTCTTTTTTTTCATCACTTAAATTCATACAATATTTAACCACAAAATTACCACCTTTACTTTTCACAGTTCTATAAATTCCGATTTGAGCATCTAATACATTATATCAATTATATACGACCAGCACAATGAAAATCTACGTTTTATAAAAATAAGAGGGTAGGCGCGATCCGCGCCTACCCTTTGATGTTAACATTTCAAAATTACTTCAAGATTGCATCACCATTGAAATAGTATGCCTGAAACACAGTGCCATCTTCCATCAGAAAGCGTCCCTGTGCATCGTGAGGAATCTGTTCGGCTGCTCGTCCGTCTCCGATGATGATGGTAGACAGAGTGGTATCTGCACGGCCACAGATGCGAATGTTCATATTGTTTTTAATCTGGCCGGATAAGATATTCGCATCAGGGCGCTGGGTCGCAAGAATCAAGTGAATGCCAAATGCACGACCCTGACGGGCAATCAGCGCAAGACGTGCTTCAATTTGTGCCAGCAGTTCTTTACGCTCCTTGTCTGCGCCCGTCCTATCGAGCAGTTCTGCCACCTCGTCACAAGCAAAGACAATGCGCTGCATATAGTCTCCGGCCTTTTGGCGGTATTCGGTAATGTTGGCAGCTTCGACTTCTTTGAAAAGCTGTTTACGTTTTTCCAAGGTTCTAGCCAGCCGATTCAGAAGTTCAAGGAGCTTTTTCTCATCGGTAACCAAGTAAACGAAATCTTTCCAACCGCACGAAAAGTCAACGCCACCCTTGAAATCAGACACATACACAACGTCAGCCTGTTCAATAGCTTGCCAAAGCAGACATTGCAGCAAGATAGTCTTGCCGCTGCCCGTGTTGCCGCCAATCAGGATATGCGGAGTCTTGTCGATGTTGATGGTAATATCACCCGTCAGACCACGGCCAAGAAGCAGCAAATTGTCCTCGTTGTAGTGGATATAACGGTTATGCCATTCAGCAGTATCAAAAGCGTGTTCGGGCGGTACGCAGCAAAGGCTTATTGTCCGGCGGTCTTTGCCCTCTTTAACGCTGGCAATTAGCATATTAAGAGCGCTTTCAAGTTCAAGCTGCTTATCAACCCATAATGAAACGGGAAAGCCTGTGCAGCGATAAGTATAGGTGACAACATTGCCGTGCTGCTCTTTTTGGATTAGATAGGGAGCTTCCCCGGCACTGTTCACAAAGCCGACACGCGCGAAATTATGCTGCATATCTAACGCGCCCGGAATATAGCCAACGACAACAAGACTGAAAACAGCCCAGCACAAATAAGTAAACGCTGCTGGCACAATGAAAATGCTGCCAAGTGCGCCGGGCAGATGATACGGCCAGTAGATTGCCGCGCAGAGTACCACTCCCAGCAGCAGGAGAGCAAGCAGAACATGGCGCTTGCGGGGGTATGTAGCTGCATTGTGCAGCCCGGCTTTTGCTGTAGAGGTGAGGTTGCGCAGGTTGGTACGAGCACTCAACTCATTCTTGTTCAGGTTCGTCATTTTCGTTTTCCTTTCCAGAATCAATGTGCGGGGGAAGCAAGTAAAGCTGCTCCCACTCCCCGGAGGTGGGATTTGCAATATAATCAGTGCCAACATCATCAATGTCCAAGTAGCAACGGAAATGGGTAATGTAAGATGCCAATGCTGCTGCATCATAATCTTTGCCGCTGGCACACAGTTCTTCAATGGATAGAGGTGAAATAATGATAATGGTTGTGTAACATGCAACTGCGTCTGAAAATCTTGCGGGTAGAGTGCAATAGTTGCCGCTCAGAATGCGGCGAATGTCGAACCACGGGAATTGCCCGGTGTAATCCGTCAGGACGACGGTGCTTTCAGCGCAGTAGCTGTCCCAAGGGTGAGTGTAGTCACTTACAACGTATGTGTCGGGAGTATGCGAAAACAATTTGTAAGTTTCTTTGGGTGGAAAGTTAGCTTCGATGTAAATGCAATTTAGGTCGCGGTAGACAGAGCGATATTTTTGGCTCATAATCGAGAATCTGATTTTGCGGAGTTCGGCAGAACGATTCCAAATGGTCGGATATAATATCAGAATATCGGCATCGTTTTTGCCCTCACGAATGGCTTTCATTATATCCTCGCTCAGTGTCTTTGACGATTGGTTGTCCTTAGACTTTCGGCTTCCGGGAATCTGTCCCCACTCCCAACAGTTGGCTTCGGAATCGGGGAGTCTTTCGCCTATTTTTTCGGGGTGTGTCTTATACCATTTACCCGTAGGGTCTTTTAAGATGTACTGCCGCACCGAAAAAGTATCGGCGTTGCAGTTTTGGAGTGCGGCCATGGGAAATTTTTTATGAACCGTGCCACCGCGAGTTTGAGTACCAAAACGTATGGCAATATGCCCGTGTGGTGTGTGCTTACCATTTTCATCTACAGTTAGGCTTTGCTCCATACGAGCTATCATGTAGACGATTTTTCCGGCAGCAATGTCATCTTTTAGTCGCTCTAGAATATCTTTCTGGTCGAGAGATATTCCGTGGTCTTGAGGATTATTTATTGTCAGTAACCACAGATAGGCTTTTTCGGATAAGATGGACGGTCTGCCTTTTCCTCTGCATTTTTCTGGCGGAATTACGTCCGTTTCGTTTGCATCTCCATTGAAATCTGCTGCTTTTGCCATTTTCCATCACCACCTTTTGTCTCAAAGATTGTCAATTTGTCTCAATAGATATTGCTTTTATTAAGACAAATATTTTGACGATAATATGACTAAAACAACGACTTGTCTCAATGTCTCATTGTCGCTCGTAAAGTAATATTCCCCGCCGATCCCGGCGGGGACCCCTACGAGCGGCCCACAGGGACGAAAAAAGAGGCGGCAGCAAAGGTGAGATGCTTTAGGGCATCCCGCCCTTGCCACCGCCAGATTGTGTTACTTGTCGCAGACGGCTACGCCATCAGCAGCAGCTTTCAGGTTAATTGACAGGATACGATTTTCTCCGGATGCATAGAGGGGATAGATGCCAATACGCAAGTTGTCAAACTGCACAAGATGGTCGTAGGCATCATCGAAAAGCAGTTGCTTGCCGGGAATCTTGACCCCAAGAAAGTTGTTTTCAAGCTTGGGGCAAATCACACTGTAGGTGTAGCCGTCAATTTTATCAGTACGTACCTTGCCTTCGTAGTGATAATAGGGGCGGACACTGTACAGTCGCAGGTGTTCACTACCGAGGGTCTCATGGGAGACAACGACCTTTTTGCAGGTCATGCGGTTAAGTTCCATAGTTGTGTTCTCCTTTCTATGGAAGAGGTTGCCCCGCAATGATGCGGGTCGGACTTTATATCATAAGCAAGTCGAATTTGCTTCTGACATCTCTAATTTTATGCGCTTCGCACATTCACGCAAGGGGGTTCAAGATGTAGAATCCGAGGGTAACGGATTTTTACAAAATTTCTTCAAATAAATTTCTTCGCCGCGTTTCAAGCGGGCATCAAAGACGGATTCGAGGAGTTGCGGCACCATATCCATATCGCCGTCTAATGTATGACCGTACACGCCCGGCATACCAGCATGAACATGTCCCATTAGTTCCTCAATCGTCCAGCTTTGGAAAGTGGGAATATTCTTTTCGGATTCTGGTAAGCCACTAATCTCACCTTTATAAATCGACCGAAAGGTGTGCCGTAGTTCGTACGGAGTGACATAAGGAATCTTGTTGAACTTACAAAATTTTGCCCAGCGTTCCCGATAGCACAGTTGGCCAGTAGTACCAAAAACGCGCTCATGCGGATTACTGGGACATTGGCGGTACTTTTCTTGTGCCTTGAGGACATCGCGCGTTTGGCGTGTCAAGGGAAAGTCGCGCTTTGCGTAGCCGTTTTTGCCGCCAGTTGTCACACCCTTGGCGTTAATAGCACGGCGGACATGAATATAATCGTCATCAATATCGCCCCATTCGAGGCCCATCATTTCGCCCGTCCTAAGGCCCGTAAGGACGTTCAGGCGGTAGGCGTAAATCAGACTGTCTTCGCAGACAGCGCCGTTGTAAAGCACTTGCGAATGTGTGAAAAGGATATAGAGTGAAATAAGGTCAAGGGCTTTTTTGTCTGATGATGGCGCACTGGCAGGAATTTTGATGTTGTTGGTTCTAAGGTCAGAACGGATACCGCTATTGTCAAGGAAGTTGCAAAAGCCGGAAAGGTCTCCGCGTAAATTCAGCAGCGTTTTGTGACTCAAATGATGCTTGCTATGAGCTGTTGCAATAACGCGTTTCAAATCCTGCTTCGTCAGTTGTTGAATACGTACCCGCCCGATGACAGGGGCAATATGATTTTTGTAACGATTCGCGATATTATAAGTATCAGTAGTTTCAAGTTCTTTGTCTTGTATATACCGGGCAAAAAGGTCGTCTACAGTTGTGCGTGCAGAAATATTAACTGAGCCGTCAGATAAATACCATTCGGCAGCTCTTGCCGCACATTCTTTCCGTCCCTTTGTGCCGGGAGTTTTGGAATAAAAAGACTTGCGCACACCGTCTTTTTGGATATTGAGTTTCCAGATTTCCTTTTTAGGGAGATACTGTGCGCGCGCTGCCAGTTCGGATTGAAGACTTGCCATTGTGATTCTCCTTTTCGCTTCGGACAAGCTCCAAAGCATTTTGCGCTGGAATTAAAAAAAGGTTGTAGTATTCTTCCGATGTTAAATCGAGATACTTGCCAGTTGCTACCATTTCTTTAATTGTAAATTGCGTTTTGCCAAGGATTTTATCGGACATGGCCTGAGGTGATATACCAATCGCCGTTGCCACTTCTCTGTCTGTCATACCTGCGCCAACGATTTTTCCGTGCAACTCACGATACATTTTATTAACCATTTTTTTGACCTCCGTAGGTGGGTTTGCTGTTTTGTAAATATCATTCTATGCAGTTCGCACGTTTGCGCAAGAACTTTTTTCACTTCCTTTCAAAATCTTTTCGTCCATTTGGCAAAAGGAGAAGCAACTTTGTACTGTACCACATTCTGTACCACACACGGAATAAAAAAGCCCTTTAACTATCTCCTGCTAAATCGGATATTTTCCGATTATTCGGAGTTCGTTAAAAGGCAATTTTAGTTGATATATAGTTCGATTCCCGTACGGGTCACCAAAGATAGTCTCTGATTTTTGACGGATAAATGTCAGAAATCAGAGACTTTTTATTTTTTCTATTATCGCGTACCTCAATTTTACCTCACTTTGCTGCAAAAGGCAAGTGGGGCTTTTGTTTTATAAAGAGTAAGAGAAAAACAAAAAAGAAAAAATCACGGGATTGGCGAAGCCGACCCCGTGGCTATAAAGAAAAGTGAAACAGGAACTCGTCCCCTAGTTAGTCACAGCTTCCTTCACACCCGCCATCCAAACTACCGTTGGAATTGTCCTGCGTCCAGTCAGTACCGGAACCCTGTGTGGCATTGGGGTCAATAACGGTACCATAGACGATGTTGGAACCACCACCGGAATTACCACTGTCGCCACCGCTCGGCTGAGAAGACTCAGCAGGAGCAGGCGCGGGAGCGGGAGCCGGTGCCGGTGCAGGCACATAAGTGGGTGTGGAAGCGGAAGGAGCGGACGGTGCAGTGTAACTCGGCGTGGTTGTACTGGTGTTAGAAGCTGCTTTTACCGTTTGCTTTGCTTTTACAGTCAGCGAATAGGTCGCTTTCAAAGCACCGTCCGGGGTAGCTGCGGTAACAACGCAGTTGCCGGGGCCTTGTGCCGTGACTGTGCCATGTTCATCGACAGTAGCTATACTTTCATTACATACACTCCATACAAGGTCTGTGTCAGTGGTCGTTTCTGGCAGCAGGGTAGCTTGAATTGTATGGGTGTTGCCCACGGTCAGCACGGCCTCGGTGCTGTCAAGTTGAATCTCTGTCGGAGCAGTCGCCACGGTAATTTGTGCGTTTGCTTTCATTTTGCCGCAAGCCGCCGTCAGTGTCGTTGTACCATTGCCCACTGCAACGACCTTGCTGCCGTTCAGCTTGGCTATGCTGTTGTCGGCGATTTCAAAGACAATGTCTGTGTCAGTGGTGTCGGCAGGGGTCAAAGTGCAGTTAATATCGGCATTATCTGTGCGGTTGATAACCAAGTCCATATTGCTGAGCGCAATCCCTTGAAGCGGTTGGCTGACCGTGACGGGGCAGTTTGCAGTAAACTTGCCATCTGCGGAAGTGACAGTGACAAGTGTGCTGCCGCCCTTGACGCCCGTAATCACGCCGCTGTTGTCCACCGTGGCAATGGTGTCGTCAGCTATTGCCCATGTCCAGTCGATTCTATCTGCAGCAGCTTGTTGGGCGGCGGCGTCAGCTTCTTGTTTACTTTCATAAGTAGCGGCAGTCTCAGCAGTTGCACCCACGTTGACTTGCACTTCATTGGGGAGATGTACCGCCGTAATCGTCACCCCGCAAGCCGTCAGCGATAACAGCAGCGCGGCAGAAGCAGCACAAAAAAGAATGTGGCTTTTTCTCATAATATGCACCCTTTCTTTGATTTTTAGTTATTGCCCACATTATAGCACGACTTTTGCATACATGCAAAACATTTGTATCCCAAATCCCGTAAAATTGTGCGTAGAAGCAAAACACGGGAGGGATGGCAGTGCAATTACAACAGGCTATTTCCCTGCGTATACAAGAATTGGTAAAAGAAAATGGAATGACCTTAAATCAATTAGCGGAGCGGTCGGGATTATCCGCCAGCAGCATTACGCGGACAGTCAAAGCGGATAGCAGCGTAAGCAACACCACAACAGCGACAATATTAAAAATCTGCGTAGGCGTAGGGATTCCATTTAAAGAATTTTGGCATAGCCCTTTATTTGAGGACATAGAGGCAGAGATAGAAGATTAAAAAGAAAACGGGCGCGATCGGCGCCCGTTCAATTTATTTATAGTTGGGAAAATAATAAGATTGGAATATAGTGCCGTCCCAAGCAACAAATCTACCTGCAATCTTGGGCAACTTGGCAGCATCACCAGTGCCTAATATGGTCATACTGGTGGCGGTGTCGGCACAATGAGTTGAAACACGAATTTCAATATTTGATTTCAGCGCACCAGAGCAGCTATCAATATCCGGGCGTTGTGTGCAGATGATGGCATGACAGCCAGCCGCGCGGCCTAATCGTGTGATGGTAAGTAGACTTTTTTCAATTTGAGCGACAACAGCCTTTTCTTCTTTATTCATGGCGGTTGTGTCAAATAAAATACTGGCTTCATCGACGAGCACAAAAATGCGTTGTAAAGAGTCAACATTAGAGAGCTTGTTATAGTCCTCCAATTTGGCAACGCCATTTTCACGGAACACTTTTAAACGGCGACGCAGTTCAGTAACAACATCATTTAGTCCTGTGCAAATTTCATTGTGGGAGTAGAGGCAGTTGCAATCTTCTTCTAAATCTAAGTAGTCTCCACCCTCTTTTAAGTCAACCAGATAAACAGCAGCGCCCTTGGCGAGTAGTTGGAATAAGAGACAGCGACAAAAATTGGTTTTGCCACCATTGGTTGAGCCAGCAACCAGCATGTGTGGTAGCTGCGAAAAATCAACGGAAAATTCTCCTTGATAAGACACACCCAAATTAACTACAAAATCTTTGGGCGAACATGCCGTAAATGGTACCTTGGTAGGCAATGCACCATTAGCCGGGATTGATTTAAGGATAAAAATGTTATCATTCCTACCGTTGTCAATGGAAAGAAAATGAACGTTAAAGGCGGCTTCTAGCTCAGATTGACAGTCTAGCCATTCGGAAAGAGGCTTGCCTGCACAGTAATATTCTGTTGTGGTTAGACCTCCTTTTGATTTGCTCTCAATAAGGCGTGGGAACTCTCCAGCAGAATTACAGAAATTGATTTGTGAAAAATGATAAGCACAAGATAAATGTTTTGCCCAGTCGGAAAACAAAAGGACGAGTAACGGCAGAAAGAAAATATCTGTGACTACATAGATGGGAAACAAGAGAGAAAATATATTTGCTCCGGTAATCAAGTGAAAAATCTGATAGCTAAAAAGCATAAAAGCCAAGCAGATATAAGCGGCAAAGCAAATTTTGTTGTGAGATAGATTATGCAGACCCTCGCTAAAGAGAGAACTAACAAAATCAAGACGTGCCATGGTTTTAGTTTCAAGATAATTTTTCAACATTATACAAAAAACACCCTTTCTCTTTCAAATTATCAAAGATAGATAGTTGCGTACATTTTGGTGGCGGTGGAGCAGGTATATTTGACGGTGCGTCAAACAACTTGCAAATTGGGTCATCATCAGGGATTAAAGTAAATGGGAGACTATCTATGTAGACAATACGCCCGGCTTTTTCCAGATGAAGAAGTTCTTCATCTTCATGTTCTTTTTGTTTTTTAACAGCAAGTTTATGGATGCGTATGTTCGCTTTGGTGTCGGAAATAACCTGCTCGATAGTGACGGCATCATTACTGACGCGAACATAATTAGGTGTAGTGTCAAAATTGGATTCAAGAAATTTTCTGATTTCACTCGATGTATGATCTATGCCGTTAATATAAGTAGTGATAACGGTTAGACGGTTTACATCGGTAGGTAGGTGGGAACGGTCTAGCACAGGAGCATAGCGTTCCTCATGCATGAGGTGATTTGACTTTGTCACAGCAGCAATAGAAGTCATATATCTGCGATAGATACAAAACTGGCTGTCAGTGTCATGGCGTCTGTCAAAATAGACAGTGGTTATAAGCGAAGCACGAGACAAGCCACGGGAACACCAGTAACGAGTTTTAAAAGGCGTAGAACCAAGTTCCTTGGAAACATATTTGACGGCATAACTTGAAGCCTTATCCAAGTCTGAAATAGGCTCCAAAGTATTAAAGCCGAAAAGATTTTCCCATTCTTGGCAATGGTAAACTGGTTGCCCTGCACGGACTTTATCACAGATTTTTTTAGGCAGCCTTTGCGAGCCGCTGACTTGTTCCAGCGTATAAGGAATACAATCGCTGGGCATACAAGAAACAAATCCGTGCAAATGAATGGCACCGTTTTTGTGCATTTCTGGGACAAAAAGATACTTGAAATCGGGGCAATAAGCTGACCTGTTCTTGTGCTTTCTGCGCCAGCGTTTTGCAAGCTGCTTAATAACATCTTGCAAACCATCCGGAGTATAACGGTTTTGCCAGTGTTCTGGTGATAGTGTAATTGTGACGAAAAATTGCCACGGATTGCACGCAGCCAATTCCCGGACAAGGCGCACAGAACGGCTGATAGATGTGCGGATAGATTCTGCCGCACGTTCTTCTTCCGTCCGCTCATCGGGCAAAGTCCAACCAGATGAAACATTAAAATCGTGAATAGCGTGTGTATCGACACCCGGCGCAATGCAGACGGGGCGATAACTTACCTTAGATGTGTTACCCAAAGCATATAAGCGGATAACATTAGATTCAAGTTTGGGAATACAGCGGTAAACAGGCTTTTCCTCGACAGTACCCATATCATCAACGGGTACAAGATGGGAAAGCGGTGTTTCAATCACTGTGCAGTTTTGAGGAATAGGTGGAAACATAAAAATCACCAGATAAAGAGACGTCCCTAAGTTGTTACACTGTCAAGTCCTTGAGCAACGCGGCTCGGTGAGCCGCAAAAGAAAAAGACCGAGGAAAACCCCCGCAGGGATTAGCTCTCGGCCCATGCGTTAAGCGTCCAGCACGATGTCACTGACCTTGCCGCTCTTGGTGTAATAGATGTGCAGATTGCGTCCCAACAGAGACTCAACATCAACGCCCATATTAGCCAGACGAGCGGTAGTCATGTAAACATAATCAGTAGCCAGACCAGCGCCCTGATTAGGGCTGATTTCGTAAGAGAGATACACACGATAACCCTCTACCATGTGACCGTCAGAACCACGAAAATCAGCCCGACGATAACCAACAACCGTCATATTGCAAACCCCCTTTCTATAAAGGATGTAGCAAATTTTTCTTTTGCTATAATAATTGTACCAGTGATTTAGAATATTTAAATATGTTTTTCTTTACTTAAAATAGCTTTCTTCTTTACACAAAACGAAGAATAGGTTTACACAGAAACACATACTTAAATAAAAAAAGCAGCCCAGACTGCTTGTGGCAATCTGGACTGCTCCACTGTTATGCTTTTTTGTTAGACTTTTGAATGTGTTTCTGTCCGCGGTCAATTTGTTTCAGAAGATTACCGTCAATTCTGTCCGTAACGCCGTCCATGTCGCCCTCACAGGCATGGGCATATACACCGAGAGACATGCCCTCGTGGGCGTGACCCATCACCTCATCCAGAATCCATGTTTCAAGGAGTTTGTTGTTACTTGCAAAAGTATGGCGCAACTCGTATGGGGTGACATATTGCAAACCATTATACATGCAATAGATACCCCAGCGTTTGCGGTAACAGATTGAGCCATAATCCCCAAAAATCCTTTCTGTAGGGTCTTTTGGGTCAGTTCGATATTCTCGATTCTGTGCTTCAAGCAATTGCTTTGCCAGCTTAGACAGTGGTAATACTCGCTGAGCAAAATCATTTTTCCCGTCTGTTTGCTTACCCTTAGCATTGATGGAGCGCCGTATCGTGATGGTTGCGTTTTCCTCGTCCACATCGTCCCACTGCAATCCAATCAATTCCCCCGGACGCAGACCATACAACACCTGAAAGCGATAGGCGTAGATGTAATAGTCTTTTACTTCTTCATTGTTGTACAGGGTCATATCGTGAGTGAAAAGGAGATATACATCGCGCGTGGCTAGTATTTCCTTTGTGCCTCTTTTCGCCGATCGAGGAATTTTCACGCGCGCAGTTGACAAGTCGGTGCGCAGGTTGCTATCATATAGATAACCACAAAAAAGAGAAAGGTCGCCACGAAGATTAAGAAGACTTTTGCGGCTAAGGTTGAACTCATTATAGGCAGTCGCAATAACCCGTTTAAAGTCTTGAACGGTCAGATTTTCGAGTTTGAGTTGCCCAATAATGGGCTTGATATGATTTTTGTAGCGATTTTCAATGTTATAAATGTCCGATGTTTCCAGCGCCTTATCTTTCAAGAATGCGGTGTAAACATCATTAACGGTTAAGCGTTTATTGCTTGTTGGGGCAGCGCCAGCTGAAATCCAAGCAACAACTTTTTTGGCACAGTCCTTGCGACCCATGTCACCCTCTAAAGAGGAATAAAAGGTCTTTCGAACGCCGTTGTGTTGAACGCTGATTTTCCACTGACCGCTTTGCTTAAAAACACGCCCATAGTATTTTTGGTACAAAGTCATGATATATAACCACCTTTCTTAGCGGCGGGCAGGACGAAGAATTTATAGTATTCTTCTGTGGGAAGTCCTAAGAGATATCCCAGCGCCGCAATTTCGTCGGCGGTAAAGGAAGATTTGCCGGTCATTTTTGCGCTCATTGCTTGAGGAGAAATACCGATTTGAGCAGCGATACTGCTGCAAGTTTCGCCGTTAGAAATGATAAGACCGTTTAGCGCGGAGTAAGGTTTCTTCTTCATAATAATTACACTGCTATCCTTGAAAATTTATTCGTTTGAATATAGTGTATTTACTTTGCAGCAAGAAGCAAGAACTTTTTTCACCTCACTTTTATACCTCACTTTTTTTTCGCATAAAATAGAAAATCTCCATTACCGCAGTAAAAAATCTACGATAATAGAGAAAATTATAGTATTTACTAAGAATCTCGGCAGTTCGATTCCCGTACGGGTCACCAAAAAGCTCAACTTCGCAAGAGGTTGAGCTTTTTTCTTTTTATTGTACATTGTAAGGAGTAGAGGAGTACGGGAATCGAACAGCCCGGGCCCCGCGTCCGCGTCCCGCGGGGCAAAAACAGCCCCGCGGGCTGTTTTTAGGGCGCGGGAGATGGACGGGAGGGTCACCAAAGGGGCTGTTGTACATCCCCTCGTTTTCTTTTGCCTATTCCTCCGGCTTGACTACCGTTACGGTACACTGCGCTGTAAACCCGCCGCAGTCGGCGGGCAGGGTCGTGGTGCCGTAATTGACGGGGATGAGCCAGGAGCCGTCGAAGCGGGCGATGCGCTCGTCGGCGATGTGATAGGTCACGGCGGGGTGGTCGGTGGTGTCCTCCGGCAGAAGATGGCAGACTGCGCCGACGCGGCTGGCGTAGGCGTAGTCGGACTCGCGCGTGCCGTCGGCGGTGATCCAGGTCACAAGCTCGTCGTCAAAATACAGCGTGTAATCGTCCAAAGCAATGCCGCGCAGAGGGCTGGACACCTGCACCGGGCAGCTGGCGGAAATTTTCCCGTCGGCGCTTTGCAGCGTCAGGGTGGTCGAGCCGCCGCGCAGACCAGTCACAATGCCGTTGGGATCGACCTCGGCAATCGTGTCATCGGCCACAGACCAGCGCCACTCGGTCAGGGCGGCGCGGCGGGGGCTGACCTCACGCCCGTCGGCATCCTCGTAGCGGACGGCGGTCTCGGCGGTCTGGGTCTTTTCGACCTGCACGGTGTCGGGCAGGGTCACGGCGGCCACCGGCGCACCGCAGGCCGTCAGGCCCAGCAGCAGGGCGGGCAGAACAAAAAACAGCGATTTCATGCAAAAGCCCCCTTTTGGCAGTATCATACCACAATGCGCCGCCGCAGGCAACTGTTGCACTTTTGGGCAAATGCGTGTACAATAAACTATATACTTTTGCAAAAGGGGGGCCGCGCGAAAAGACCTCCGTCATGAGCCGCATCCCGCTGCTTCCGGCCTC